>Ga0335074_10014987_pt1 | contig 10881 bp, 7 predicted proteins | sample Lox_Sample_23_FD_206715 | JGI IMG/M metagenome (GOLD analysis project Ga0335074, IMG submission 206715) | Soil microbial communities from Loxahatchee National Wildlife Refuge, Florida, United States - Lox_Sample_2.3 | ecosystem: Environmental > Terrestrial > Soil > Wetlands | place: USA: Florida... | reverse complement strand
TCGTGGTGGCCGCGGCGGTCCGGGATGTGACAGATCGGCAGCTGGCGGCCGAGACCGCGCCTCAGCTGGCGTCGACCGTACAGTCCCCGCGCGACACGGGCATCGGCCAGATCCGTGATCAGCTGATCACAAGCTGGAATCCCGGTGCCGAGCGGCTCAACGGCAACGTCGACCAAGAGCAGGTCCAGCGGGGTGCCGAGCGAGCTGCGGCCCTAACCCACCACACGTCGGCCCTGGCCCGCCAGGAAGTCCTCCAGGCGCGCGCGCTGAACCTCAGCGACATCGTCACCAGCGTGAAACCACTCCTGCTCCGCACCCTGGGCGAGCATGTCGAGCTGATCACTGACCTGGCCAGCGACCTGCCGCCGGTGCTCGCCGACCCCGGCCGGATCGAGCAGGTCCTGGTCAACCTGGCCCTCAACGCCCGCGACGCGATGCGGGATGGCGGGAAGCTGACCATTCAGACCACCAGCGCCCAGATCGGCGAGCCTGCCGCCACCCTGATCGGTCTGTCCTACGGGCCTTACGTGATGCTCAAGGTAAGCGACACCGGCTGCGGCATCCCCAAGCACATCCTGCACCGCGTCTTCGAGCCGTTCTTCTCCACCAAGCCACAGGGCGAGGGATCGGGCCTGGGGCTGGCCACGGTCCACGGTGTCATCACCCAGGCCGGCGGGAACGTGCGGATCTACTCCGAACCCGGCATGGGCACCACCTTGACGGCCTACCTGCCCATGACTGCCGTCCGCACCGCCGCCACCCCGGCACTCGCCGCGCCTCGGGCCGGGAGCGGCCAGATCGTGCTTGTCGTCGAGGACGAGCCCGTGATGCGCGAGGTGACCCGCCGTATCCTGGCCGACAACGGCTACCAGGTAACGGCCGTCGCAAGCGGCCCGCAGGCGCTGGTCGCCCTCACCGATCGACTCGATCACATCGACGTGCTGCTCACCGACGTCGTCATGCCGCAGATGCAAGGAAACGAACTCGCAGCCAAAATCCTCGCCCTCCGCCCCGGCACGCCGGTAGTGTTCATGTCCGGCTACACCAAGGGCCTGCTCAGCGTCCAGGGCGTGCTCGAACCGAGCAACCATCTGATCGAGAAGCCGTTCTCAGAAGCGACCCTGCTTACCAAACTCCACGAGGTCCTGGGCGCACCACAGGACAACGCCATCCGTGTGCTGGGTCCCCGCGACGCGGAATAGACCAACCTGCGGAAATAGCCTGCGGCTACCCTTGACCGCGAAGGGGTTCTGGTGGCGTTGCGGCTGGTGGGCCCATGGAACCTGGCGCGGTGAGGACCGCGCGGATGCTGTCAAGCAGGGCTTGTTCGGTGAAGGGCTTGCGGAGGAGCATGGCGCCTTCGACAGGGACGTTGAGGGGCCCGGGAACGTTCCAGCTGTAGCCGGACATGAGAAGCACGCCCGCTTCCGGTCGTATCTGGCGGATGCGCTGGGCCACCTCCGAGCCTGACATTTCCGGCATGACCTGGTCGGTCAGGAGGAGGTCAAATTCGTATGTGGACGCTAGTGCGAGGGCTTGAGCGCCCGTGCTTGCCGCGTGGACTTGGTAGCCACTGCGGCGCAGGAGGCGCGCGGTGACCTCAAGGACGGCTGACTCGTCTTCGACGATGAGAATGGTTTCGCCGTTCCCCCGGGTGGGAGCGCTCGCCCCGGATCCCGCGGGCTGCGTGGCCCTCCTCTCAGTGGCGGGGAAGAAGGCGCGGATGCTGGTTCCAGCGCCTAGTTGTGAGTCGACGCCGAGGCTGCCCCCGGCCGCGGTCACGATGCCGTGCACGGTGGCCAGTCCTAGCCCGGTCCCTTGCCCGGTCGGCTTCGTGGTGAAGAACGGCTCGAAGATTCGCTTGACCACGTCGGGGCTCATGCCCACACCGGTGTCGCTGACCGACAAGACGACGAAACGGCCGGGCCCCAGGTTCGGGTGCACCAGCGCTTCGTCGTCGCCGAGTTGGGTCACGGTGGTCTCTATGGTGAGCGTTCCCCCGTCAGGCATGGCGTCACGAGCGTTAACCACCAGGTTGACCAGCACTTGCTCGATCTGGCCGCGGTCTGCGTGGACAGCTGGCAGGCCTGGCGCTGGGTGCACGATCAGCTCGATGTTCTCGCCGATGCTGCGGGCCAGCAGGCCCTGCAGGTCGGCGGTGATGAGGCTGAGATCGAGGGCTTCGGGCCTGGCTTGCTCGCGACGCCCGAAGATCAGCAGCTGCCGGGTGAGGGTGGCGGCGCGCTCAGCGGCCGCGCGAATCTGCTCGACGTCGGCCCGCGCCGAGTCGTTGCCGGCGGTCGCCTCGGCTACGAAAGCGGCGCAGTTGAGGATGACCGCGAGCAGGTTATTGAAGTCGTGCGCGACTCCACCCGCCAACTGGCCCAGGCTCTCGAGCCGCTCAGCCTGGGCCAAGCGGTTCTCCAGCCGTTGCCGTGCGGCCTCGGCCTGCAGCCGGTGCTGGATGGCCTGGTCTTTCAGCGCTTGCTCGTGGGCGGCTTCCAGCTGGCGGGTCCGCTCAGCCACCGTCGCTTCGAGCGAGGCGTTCAGCTGTTGCAGGCGAGTCACCAGCTGGCGGTTCTCGCGGCGGAGCCGGGTGCGGTCGAGGCCGGCCTTCACGCTGCGCACGAACTCATCGGGCGGCACCGGCTTGGTCAGGTAGTCGTCGGCCACGCCGACAGCGGCGATCGCGTTGTCGGTGGAGGCGTACCCGGTGACCAGGATCACCCCCAGATCCGGGTCGGCGGATTTCAGGCTGGCCGACAACGCGATCCCCGTGGTGTCGGGGAGCCGCTGATCGACCACGGCCAGGTCCGGGCGGCCATCACCGCAGCAGGCCTCGGCCGCCTTCCCCGACCCGAAACCCTCCGCGGCGATCCCGGCCAGGGCCAGGATGTCGATGACGGTCTGTCGCATCCCCGGGTCGTCGTCCACGACGTAGACCACTGGCGGCCCGGCCGCCGGGACTGCATCCGGGGTGGCGCCAGTCATCTGCTCGCCTGGGATGCATCGCAGACCAGGCTGAGCAGCCGACCCGTCTCAAACGGCTTGTGCACGATGGCGAAGGCCTTGGCATCGACCGCGGCGCGCAGCCGATCTTCCAGGGCGTAGGCGGTCATCAAGATGACCTGCGGCGGCGGGTCACCCATCTCCTGCAGCACCGACACCCCATCGCGCCCGGGCATCTTCACGTCCATCACCACCACGTCGAAGGACTCGGACTGGACGGCGGTGAAGGCCGTCTCACCGTCGGCGGCTAGGGCGACGCGGTACCCGTGGTACTCCAGGATGGCGGCCAGGGTGTCGCGCATCCCGGGCTCGTCATCGACGACAAGCACGGCGAACGGGCTCATTGCGCCACACTCGCCAGCGCGGCGGCCGGGACGGTGATCGTGAACGAGCTGCCCGCCGACGGGGTGCTCTCCACGGTGATCGTGCCGCCGTGAGCCTCGACCACGCGCTTGGTCACGGCCAGGCCGAGCCCGATCCCACGCGCCTTGGCGGTGAAAAACGGGGTGAAGATGTTCTGGCGGGTTTCGTCGCTCATGCCGAGGCCGGTGTCGGTCACGGTGATCTGCGCCGCATCCCCCGCCGAGGTGGCCGACACGGTCAGGGTGCCACCGTCGGGCATGGCCTCGTAGCCATTGGTGATCAGGTTGAGCAACGCCTGGCGAAGCTGATCCCGGTCGGCGGTGACAAACAGTTCCGGGTCGCTGTGCCCGGTCACCTGCACTCCGGCCGGGGGCGGCACCACGGACAGGGCCTCGGAAACCAGGTCGGCAACCTGCACCGGGGTCAGCATCGGCTCCCGCCCCGCCGAGTAATCCAGCAGCTCAGAGACGATGAGGGTAGCCGCGGAGGTCTCCCGCTTGGCGGTGGCTAGGTGGCGGCGCATCATGTCGTTCTCTCCCGCCGCGACCTCCAGCAAGTACAAGGCGTTCGTGATGACAGCGAGCGGGTTGCGCAGCTCGTGGCCCACGGTGGAGGCCAGCTGCCCCACTGCCGCCAGCTTCTCCTGGCGCACCAACTGGGCCTGCGCGGTCTGTAGTTCGGCCACGGCGGTCTGCAGGGAGGCCGTCTTCTCGCGCACCTGCGCCGCCGCATAGTCGCGCTTGCGGCCCTGGGCCTCCACCACGGTCACGATCAGCGCCACGGCCAGCCCGCCCATGACCAGGATGATCCACGGCGTGTCCTTGACCAGCGACCCCACCAGCGGGAAAGTGCTGGCGGTGACCAGCAGCCACGTGTCATGCCCGACGCGGAACGGGTACTGGAGCCCGCCCAGCGGCAGGTGCTTCGTGGTTGCCGCGACCAGCGTGGACGGATCCGGGCGAGCCGACAGGTACACCGCGATGTCCAGGTAGCCAAAAGGCGACCCGGGAGACGCCTCGATCGTGATCGCCTGCGACAGCGGCGCTTCCCACCACACCACGGTTCCAGGCCCCGCGCCTCCGCCCAGCGCGAGATAAAGCCACCGCCGCGCACCCTGCTGCGCCAGGCCCGACACCATCCCCGCGGTCGACAGCGCCCGTCGGCCCAGCTGTGCCTGAGCGTCCGGGATCGCCTGGCCGATAGCCGGGGCGGTACCTGCCGTCGCGGTTACCCGCATGCTGGCCCCCCGCTGGGTCGTGACCAGCAAACCCTGGCCAGGTCCGAGGACCGACCGCGCCGCGCGGGCGAACAACTTCGGGTCACCATGGCCTGTACCGGCGATCCTCCCCAGCAGCTGGAGCGAGTCCTGCACGCCGGCGAACGCGCTACCCAGCACTGCGGCCGCCTCACCCGTCCGCTCCTGCAGGATCAGTCGCTCCTGGTGCCGGATCACGTTCTGCGTGGTCACGCACGACGCGACCACCGCCCCGCCTAGGACCACCAAGACCACCGCCGACAGCATGCGCAGCGGCCAGTGCCTCCCCGGTCTGTCCACGGCGGCAGCGTGAACCGGTTCGTCCGCCATCGCTCCCCTTCACCTCAGCGCGGGTATCACTATTAGTATCCATGATATAACGATGAGTAGTGAAGGGCCGTGAGCGACCGGAGTTCGGCATGCGGGTTATCGGTCACTCGTTCGCCGGGCTGCTCGAGGGGTGCCCCGGGTGCGCTGGCATGCGTGGACGCTACGGGCGGATCGCGCTGGTGACCGCCGTGACGGACGGATCCGCGTCGCCGGGAAGCCTAGCCTCCGCAATCCTGAGGTCCGGCGCGGTTACGCGTGCCCCGGCGTAGCCGGGTGCCGTCTGCTCGTAGCGGATCAGCCCGTAGTGCACTGCCGCCATCAGGGCTTGTGCGCGGTTTGCTGCGCCGAGTTTGTCGTAGAGCCTGGCGACGTAGGTCTTGGCCGTGGAGTGGCTGATGGACATCGCCCGGGCGATCTGCGGAGTCGACATCCCCCGGCGCAGCAGCTGGAGCACTTCTTTCTCCCGGCCGCTCAGCCCGAGCTGATCATGCACGGCCCGCCGCCGGGTGAGCGCGGCCGCCAGGCCCGTGGCGGTGAACGACGACGCGGCGACCGCGGCGTGCCTGATCGCGGCGAGCAGCTCCTCAAGCGGTGCGGTCTTGGGCACGAATGCGGACACGCCGGTCTCCAGTGCCCGGAACATCACCTCGTCCTCGGCGTATGAGGTGAGCAGGACAATGCCCAGATCGTGGCGGAGATCCCGCAGCTGCCGGGCCAGCTGCAGCCCGTCGCCGTCCGGCAGGGTGACGTCCGCGGTCACCACGTCGGGTTGCACGGTCTGGACCGCGCTCCAGGCGTCGGTCATGGAACTGCACTCCGCCACGATTTCTATCTCCGGATTCTGCGCGGTAAGCTCGCGCAGCCCGTAACGGATCAGGGTGTGGCCGTCAACGACCGCGAGTCGGATGGGCATCGGCTCCCCCATTCACGCACGCCGTGTTGCCGCGGCCCGACCCGCTCGTGACGTTCATAGCCCGGGAGTGCGGTCAGCTCTTATCCCCGCCCCGACCGGGATCCTCTGCGTCACCGGCGGCATCCCGGGCCATGACAGGCATCGCGCGGTTACCGTCCAAGGCGACGCCCGTCTCCACGTTTGCCCTGCTCACGGACTTCATCATCGATCCCCCCGATTCCGCGGGTGCCGCTCACCCGATAGGTTATTACCCTCCGTTACTCCTTTACACACCTAGAGTCATATCACCCACCATTGATCCGTTAACCCGGATGCAGCGGTCTTTCCGTGGCTTTGGTCGACGATTCCGCGTCGGTTTGGCTGTTGCCGGGTCCAGGCGCGTGGTTACCCCTCCCAGACGGAGCACATGTCCATCGATCGGCCGGCCTGTCGGCCTGATGGCGGGACGGGAATGTCCGTTCGGCCGATGTCATGACCAGCATCCATGGCGCAAAGTATTTGATAGGCAGCAGACTGCTGCGCGCAGCACCGGCGGACTCACCCGTCGTGGCCCCGAAGGAGACTCGTCATGTTCACCGCCCGCGTGCCCGCGATGCTGTGGCGTCGCCGCGGTGACGAGCGGGGTGCGGTAGCCGTGCTCGTCGCGCTCTTGCTGCCGTTCCTCCTGGGCATGGCCGGGCTGGCAGTTGACGTGGGCTCCTGGTATCTGACCCAGGGGCAGCTGCAGGCGGCTGCAGACGCCGCCGCGCTCGCGGGTGCCGCGGATCTGCCGAGCAGTCCGAGCGGCGCCGACACTTACGCGCAGACCATTGCGGCCAAGGACGCGTCAGGCGCGACGGCCACGCCCACGACCCCCTATAACGGCAGTTCCAGCGAGATCAAGGTAACGCTGTCGGAGTCCGGCTCGCTTTGGTTCTCATCCGTCCTCGGGATCAAAGCGCCCACGATCACCGCAAGCGCCGTGGCCGAGAGCACCCCGAGCACGGGCAACTTCATCTATGCGGGAAGCACCTCGTGCGGCGCGATCAGCATCACCAACAGCGGCACCCTCGACGTCAGTACCACGATCTGGAGTAACGGAGGGATCACGGCTGTCAACAGCGGGACCATCGACGTTACTGGCAAGGTGGATGTCGGGGCGTCCTCGTGCTCCTTCCCCACCTCGTTGACGCCGCCCGGGGCGACCGACGTGGCCGGGTACAGCGGCTGGCCGGAACCGCTGCCGACAACCGGGCAGGGAAACCTTCCGTCCTCGTGCTCAACTGCGAGCATTACCATCGTCGGTTCGAGCTGGCTGAGCTCCAATCCGGCGGGGATGTACTGCACGACAGGCACCATCACCATCGTCGACAGCGGCTCGTACAGTTTCGATGGTTATGAGTTCATCAGCGAGAGCACCAGCTCCAACGCCATCAACGTGGTCAACAGCGGGTCGGGCACGTTCAACGGCTACTGCCCGGGCGCCACGGCCGATTGGTCATCCTGTCCGGCGGCTGACGGGCCGCAGACCCTGTTCTACGCCACTGCCGGGGGGATCAGCTTCGACAACAGCGGCGGGCAGTCGTTCACGGGCGACATCTTCGCGCCAGACGGGCAGGTGAGCTTGACCATGAGCGGCGGCACCGGGACGGACGGCTTCATCGAGGCGTCGACCATGACGTTCACCAACAGCGGAACTACCACGGTCACCGGCACCGGGCCCACATCCTCTGGCGGGGTGTCGCTCATCGGGTAACAGCGGTGTCCGAGACGTCCGCACCCGGCCGGTGATTTTCCGTGCTCGCTGACGCGCGCCTGATATAGAGCATTGCCCCGGCCAATCCGATGAACGCCAGCGTGGTGATGACGTAGACATTGCCCCGCAGGTACCAAAGAACGCCGGAGCCGCCGGCCCTGATGGGCGGGATCAGGATAAAGGGCAAAGCGCCAGCCGCAGCCCAGTATCCGCCCTTGGCCGGCCGGTCGGTACCGGATACCAGCCAGACGAGGCCAGGCACGATCCACACGTAGTGGTGAAACCACGAAATGGGGGAGAGCATGAGGCCGGTGGCCGCACACACCAGGATCCCGAGCATGCTCGACGAGCGCCGGTAGGCCACCGCGGCGACAGCAATTCCGGCGCAGAGGACCATCAGGGAAATGAGATCGAAGAGCGCCGGGGGCATGGTCAGATGCGCCCGGGAAATGGCGGCATGCAACGTCTGGTTGTCGAGGCGGTCGACGGGGCCGACCCGCGTGATGTCGAAAGCGTCCTCAGTGAAGTAGAGCCATGACGCCCGCGGGGACACGGCGAACATGGCGCCGGTGGCCAGCGCGAAGGTGAGCGCGGCGTTCCTGGCGGGGCGCCACTGCCGGGAGGCGACCAGGTAGGGGATGAAGATGAGCGGCGTCAGCTTGATTGCCGCCGCCGCGCCGACGAGGACTCCCTGGGGCAGATCCCTGCCCCGCCAGGACACTCCGATGGTGAGGTCGGCCAGGATCATGAGAACCAGGACGATGTTGATCTGCCCGAGCGCCAGGTTGTAGGCAACGGGGTATAGGAAGAAGCCGATCGGCGCGAGGAGGACAAGCGCGATTCCCCAGTCCGAGCGCGCCACGCTTCTGCCCTGAGCGGCCGCGATGCTCACCGCGATCAGCGCGGTCAAGGCCACCAGATCGATGGCGTCCCAGATGGTCTGGCCGACGAAGATCGAGAAGTGCGACAACGGCCAGAAGAGGATGGCGGCCAGGGGCGGATAGGTGAAGAGCAGGTGCTGGCCGAGCACCGTTATCTCCGCGGAGTAAAGGCCGCTCCCGAGCACGTGCTGGCCTCCCATCCGATACACCTGGAAGTCCATCTGCGGAAAATTCGCAATCCGCGCCAAACAGAACGCAATGATCCCGGCCGAGGTGAGCCCCACCGCCCTCAGCACGACCGGGGGCCATGTGACCAGAGATGACCTCGACGGGCCTGCGGTCGAAAGGACCTGGCCGTTCTGGGATTTCCCCGCGCGCATAGTCATTTCCAATCCCCCGTTATTGCGCATTGCCCCAATCAAGCAGCAGTTGGCGCTCGCGATAATCTTGCTTCCCTGAATCAGCTGCGCTGAATCGGTTAGATTTAGGGCGGCGGCCTCGAACACCTGGTGGCTGGCCCGTCCCGCCCGCCGCGAGCGTCGCCGCGCCGCGCCGTGCCGCCCGTGACTTTCAGTAGTTATCCGGTTACTCTACTGATCAACCACGTGGGGAATGCCGTTTAGCGCCACTGGTAACTTCGGCAAGCGCCATCATCGGCCGGTCCTGACTGCTGATCACGTCTCCGGGGGAGGCACGAGATCGCGGTGGCACGCAACGCCGCAGTACCGCTCGGGGCGGCGTGGGTGGCTGCGGGTATCGCGTATCTCGGGTATTTCGAGCCGGTCAACCCTGCTTGGCTGGTCATCCTGGCTGTCCTGGCGTCGCTGACGGTGGCAGCAGTCTGGGTCGGCGCGGGCTCTGCGGCCCCGTCGGCGCGGGTGGTGCCGGGTCTGGCTGCCGTCAGCATCATCTTGCTGCTGATCTGGCCTCCCGCTTCCTTCGTGGCCACCGACGCGCACCTTGCGCCGGCGATGGCGCCCGCCTTCGCGGCGCCTGCGGCGGTGCTGCTCCTGCCGTTGGTGCACGGCCGTGCCGCACGCGCCTCGATCGTCGCGGTCCTGGCGCTGCTGGGCGCGGGCTACGCGCTGGTCATCTGGGGCGGCACCCCGGTGATCGACGTGTGGGTCCTCCTCCAAGACAGCGCCCGCGGGCTGCTCCATGGCGCTAACCCTTACCAGATGAGCTTTCCTGGCGTTCCGCCGGGCCAGGACAGCACCTGCTTCACCTACTGGCCAGGGACGTTCCTGGCCACTGCGCCCGGCGACTGGGTACTCGGCGACGTGCGATGGGCGGAAGCGGGCTATCTGCTGGGGGCGGTGGCGCTCACCGCCTGGTCGGCCGGGCGGCGCTCCGGCTGGCAGGAGCCACGACGGCCGGCCCTAGCCGACGGGCTGGCCCTAGCCGACGGGCTGGCCCTAGCCGACGGGCTGGCCCTAGCCGACGGGCTGGCCCTAGCCGCCGCCATCGGTGTCGTCCCGGCCACCCCGCTGGTGGTCCTGCAAGCCTGGACCGAGCCGATCCTCCTGCTTGGCCTCGTCGGTTCCGCGGTGCTGATCGACCGGCACCCCAACTGGGCGGTGCTGCCGCTCGGACTCGCCCTGGCCAGCAAGCAGTACATGTTGATCATGGTCCCGTTGCTGGCGTTCTGGCCCCGGTTCGGCTGGCGCCGCGTGCTAGCCACCGCGGCCGTGGCCGCCGTGGCCGTGCTGCCCTGGCTGCTGCTCAGCCTGCGGCGTTTCCAGCAGTGCACGATCAGTTACTTCCTGCACGAGCCAACCCCGCTCACCAGCTTGTCGCTGTGGCGCTACCTGCCGGCGCCGCTGCGACTGCCCCTCACCATCGCCGCCACCGTGCTGGCCGCCTATGTGGCCATCCGCCGCTGCCCCCGGAACGGAGCAGGCTTCCTCCTCGCCGCAGGCGCCACCTTGATGATGTTCAACGCGGTCAACAAGGAGACCTTCACCAACCAGTGGTGGCTCGCGGCGGCCCTCATCACGGCGTCCTTCGCGCTGCAGAGGAAGATCATTCCAGATCTTCGAACGCTAAGTCGGAAAGGCGCCGTCCCCGCCGAAGGTTTCAGCGACCGTAGCCCCGACATGGACGTGAGGGGCGCCTGGAACGGTGAAAAGCCCGGCGAGCCCTCCGCCCCGTCCGCGGCTTCTTATGCCCCGCCGGATACCGACACGATGTTCGCGCCTCCGCCTTGCCCGCGTGCACTCTTCGGCTGGGCCGACCAGCCCCGGGTCCGGGCCTTTACGCGAGCGCCCAGGCGTAGCCGGGTGCCGTCTGCTCGTAGCGGATCAGCCCGTAGTGCACTGCCGCCATCAGGGCTTGTGCGCGGTTTGCTGCGCCGAGTTTGTCGTAGAGCCTGGCGACGTAGGTCTTGGCCGTGGAG
>Ga0335074_10014986_pt1 | contig 10881 bp, 16 predicted proteins | sample Lox_Sample_23_FD_206715 | JGI IMG/M metagenome (GOLD analysis project Ga0335074, IMG submission 206715) | Soil microbial communities from Loxahatchee National Wildlife Refuge, Florida, United States - Lox_Sample_2.3 | ecosystem: Environmental > Terrestrial > Soil > Wetlands | place: USA... | reverse complement strand
AACCGGGACGATTCTGCAGCAGCAATGCATTGTCTGGCATATTCCTCTGGCGCGATATCTGTTGGTATCGAGACCTTGGGACGCACGTTGTCCTTTACCCATCTTTTTGCCTTTGATGGGGTTACCTGGGATGATGATTGCCTAGAATCTCGGAAATTATCGAAGTCCGCAGGCGATGTTGCATTGCTTGATACAGACGCCAGTGCCGAAGAGACCTCGGACCGTTCTGTCGTTGACGACGATGCTGTTGATGCTCGTATATGTTCGACTCTAGTTCGAAAAACACCATTATTCTGAGGTGGACGACGCTGTGAGGGTCTGAATGAACAATTAGTATTAGATTGGTCGAAATTTGGAGAAAGCTGATGTTGATTCGATGGCTTTCGTAATTTATAGTAGGATATGCATACTTAGATGCCCCATTGGCTTCAACAACTTTACGATGTATAATCGCGGGTTCAACTTTTCCATTGAAATTATTGCTCTCCAATTCATGTGAATGATTGCTTGATGTCAAATCAGTTGCATCATGAAAGTCATCTGATGAGCTATCGGATGGGGATGGTGCAGCCGTTTCTTCAAAAATGGCCAAGTGCGAGTCCAGTTCTTGCAACCCCATCAATGTATCGTGACCAAGGTCATCTTGATGGTGAATTTGAGGATCAAAAGCTAAAGCCATTTTCGGAAGTTTTTACTCTTGCGGTTTGAGACAATTGTATAGATATATGTGATGGTTCGTCGTCCTCAACAATGGTAGGATTGGCTGTATGACTTGGCGATGATTCCATTGACAACCCTCATATATTGAACGGCATTGCAAAGGATATCGACTCGAATCTAGGAATAATTCCATATAAGCTGTGCTTCATGGTTAGCCGTGTCCCGAACACTCCCCTGTGGGCATATATGCGTGCCTTAGACCTGCCACACCTATCGCATGCGCTTCTGCCCTGCTGTTCCCCGTACGTATGCCACTCGACGACTCCCAATGTCGCCAAAGGAGAGGGTTCGGTAGGGACAACCGGTAGGGTTTATTTCTGACCCTTGCGATGTTGTGTCGAGTGGTTCTCGAGTCCTGATGTTCCCTTACGCTTTAGTCAAATCGGGCTTCGCGCAGGAATATGAGGTGGCGGATTATAAGTCGACACGTGATCAAGTTGAACCCCTACCCGAGGTCAACGTTGATTTACTCTTCCATACCAGATTTATTATTCAGGTATAATTTAAGGACAAGCATTCCTACTTTTGTAGAACAGTGGCAGGGTAATAGAGTGCCAATCTATCAACGACTGTATTATGTTATGGCTTTAGCTACCCGTTGTCTCTACTAAATTGCCCTTCTTGAATTGTCCCGTCTCTATTGCAGCATCCATCATCCTATTCCCACTGATGATCGATGTCGTACAAATAATTATTTGCTTCCGAGCTGGTTTAATCAAGTTAGCGTTGAAACAGCTAGATGAGCTCTCAACCTTACCATCCTCCCTTTTCGCAATAAACCTCAACGCTGCGATCTCCGTGAAAGTGATGCCTCCCAAAAATGCCACAACGATCGTTTTCTTCTCCCCACCGCCTGTTAAGAGAGACCTTGCCTTGACAGCTTTGTCTTCGCCTTTCTGAACTTCATCGAAAGTTGATCCTCGCGCATTTTTGGCAGCCTCGTCGAAACCGCGCCAACCTTGCCCCCCGGCTCCAGCACCATTGGCGCCCACTGCACCGTTGTTTGAGGTGCCCCGAGTAAATGAAAGCAAGTATTGCTTCTGAATAATGCACTGAACTAGCCTGACAGATAATGGAGCATAACCGCTATATACATATGCAATGTCGTTAGGATCCTGCTCATTAACCTCGTCCACGATAAGGCGAAGGTGCTTCCGCAAATATGTGTAGTTGGTTTTTATACCAGTACTGCTAGCCGCACCAGTCATCGGTATTGTTAGTGGGATCGCCGACCCTCGAGGTAGGAGTAATTGGAGTTTTTCGAGAGCGTCTAGTGTCAGGATATGCTGGTATCCGTAGGCCTGCATGATCAATCGCTTGAAATATTCTAGCTCTCTGGGCTTGATGCCTCCTGCTATGCATGACTCTAGGCACAAGACTCGAAGGACCTCGGTTAGAGGAGCGTCTCGTGAGATAAGCTCCTCAATCGCCTCGTGCTGAGATGAAGGGTCAACTCCTGCTGCCAGACTCTGTTGAACCTCCAATAGACTTCTAAATTGGGTTGATCGTGTGTGCTTCAGGATTTCTTCGCATAGCCCTGAGTGCACTTTGACACTCTGCTGTTCAGCTTGGTATCCTTTGAGATTACTCACAAACTCTCTTAACTCGGCCGTTGTCTTGCTGCCATGCATGCTATCATAATCGGCTTGAAGTCTTCGTGCAACCTTGTTCAAAAGGGGGCCTATAATTGCAAAGTTGCTATCTCTCAACTGCTCATAGAGTCTGTCAGATGAGTCTAGTAAGACTTTCCTTGTCTTGCTCTGTACGGTTGGTGCACTGGCTGTCTTGGAGGAACTTTGAGTAGCTTGTTGGGAAGCGATTCCAACTATTGCTGAATCCACATCGGTCTGATTATGCTTTACCCCAAATACTTCGTCGATCAGGCCCTCATAAGTTAGCTGCGTAAGCAATGGTGTAGCATAGTCAACCTCTCGGTCGATAACAATAAGGCTTTCGATTGTAGTACTTGGAGTCAGTCCTAGTTTCACACTTTCGTTCGAGTCTTCCCCCGCCACAAGCTCTTGACGCATCCGACCAAGTAGATCCGCAAGCCTTTTCGCATTGTCGCCTTTCCCTGTAATTCGGGGAAATAGGCCATGCTTCTGCTGTATCAACATCAAAGCTTTCGCCAATAGAAATGTTGGAGTCGGATCTTTCCGTAGATATAAGTCTGAGAACGCGTCGTCAAGTTCCAGAGACAGTAAGTCTTTCTCGAGCGGAATAAAATAGAGAGGAAACTCGAATATGCTAGTATCGCCCAGAACGCCAGCTTCTTCGAGAATCTTGACGGAGACAAGGGTTCGACGGGGAACCCAAAAGATGGAAAACTCATGACCAATCTGGCTCTCTCGCTGCAGACGTTTTATGTGCTCTGAAAGTTGTCAGCACGTAATGATGGCATCTACCGCATGTGACAGGTCGAGGAGACGCAATAAGACCGTGTTGTCTAGAGTATAAAATTATTCATGTAGGGATCAAGACTGACTAAGTAGAGTGGAAGCAGTCATCTACACAGTCTACTTTAGAGCCCATGCAGAGGAGCAGAAGCTCCAAGTATGGGCAATATGCTTAGAACAAGGGGTTTAATCAACAAATACACACCAGCTATTGATTGTGCATGCCTTGCCATCTCCCCTCGGGCGACAAAAACGACATTTCGCTGGCTGGTATCCGCATTTCCATTTTCCAGGAAGAATACTTTGTCAACTCCATAATCCTGCAGAGTAGAGAAGTTGACAAAAAGACCTATAGGACCAGCCAGGTCTCTTTCCAGGATCAAATTCTTCTTTCCGCGAACCTGTACATCGGTCAGTTGCCTACTCCCATCATCAGGCCAGCGGGATCAGACGGGTAGACCTTACTTACGCCTTCAAGTAAGTGCAGTAGATCTTTCCGCGCCTTTTGTTTGATTGAATCTGGATCAAACCCAGCATGAGGAGCCATAATGAGCTCTACATGGGGGCTGATGCACAATGGTGGGAGCTTGAGCTCTAATGACGCGCGCGCCAAGACAAGGTCGGTTCTGGCGAAACCCCTGTCAAAAAAAGTTCCAGCCTTGCGAACAACATCACTTTGAGTCACGGTTCCGTCTCAAGGATTTGGCGACTCCACATTGGTTGGAGGTGAGATGAATGAAGGCAATCTGGACAATACCTATTAGATCTATAAGGTCGTCACCATTTAGGAGCCTCCGCCAAAAACAGATCTTTCTCCGTCTGGTTGTTGTTAGACGACTCTCTCAGGCTGGCTCAGCAGAGACAGCTTCCAGCAAAGAAACCTCTGAGATGGCGCCCAAGTTCGAGTTGAAGACGCCCAAGGGCACCAAAGATTGTGAGTCTCTGCATTGCCGGTGCGGCTTTGTCTACAAGAATTTGCGAGCCTGTGCCATAACCTGAAGCTGGGAATTGAACAATTGCTAATGAGCAGTAGGGGAGGGCAAGGACATGGTAATTCGGGACAAGATCTTTGCGACCATAACCGACGTTTTCAAGCGCCATGGAGCTGTGACAATTGACACGCCAGTGTTCGAATTAAAGGAGATTCTAGCCGGCAAGTATGGTGAAGACAGCAAGCTTATCTACGACCTTGCAGACCAAGGAGGTGAAATATGTTCATTACGCTACGACTTAACGGTCCCATTCGCGCGATGGCTAGCCATGAATAGGGGTATACAGAATATTAAACGATATCATATTGCCAAGGTCTATAGGCGGGATCAACCAGCGATGACGAAGGGCCGCATGCGAGAATTCTATCAGTGCGATTTTGACATTGCGGGCACTTATGACCCGATGCTTCCTGATGCCGAGATAGTTCGAATAGTGACAGAAGTATTTGAGGGACTTGGCTGGAAGGGACGTTATACAGTCAAGCTCAATCATCGTAAAATATTAGATGGAATCTTTGAGGTCTGCGGTGTTCCCGCCGATAAGATCCGCACAATCTCTTCAGCAGTCGACAAGCTCGATAAGCTACCTTGGGAGGAAGTAAGAAAAGAGATGACCGAAGAGAAGGGATTAATGGAAGAAGTGGCTGACAAAATTGGCGAATACGTTGTTCAAAAGGGACAGAAAGACCTCCTGACCAAACTACAAGCAGATCCGACCCTGACAGCAAACCCTTCAATGAAAGCTGGCCTGGAAGAAATGGTACTCTTATTCAACTATCTAGAAGCCTTCGACTCGCTGGCGAACGTCTCTTTTGATTTGAGCTTAGCACGCGGATTGGACTACTACACAGGCGTAATCTTCGAAATTGTCACCGAAGGATCAGCACCACCAGCAGCAACCTCAACCGCAACAGCTGCACCTCCCAAACCATCCAAGAAGCCAGCCCACTCCAAACCAGGTGCAGACTTTGACGAAGACAGATCTTCTGATCCCAGCGTGGGCGTTGGTAGTATAGCGGCTGGCGGGCGCTATGACAATCTCGTTGGCATGTTTTCGGGCAAGACTCAAATCCCATGTGTTGGCATTTCATTCGGCGTAGACAGAATATTCTCCATCACGAAGGCGAGAATGGCGGCCGAAAGTGGAGCAGCCCAGGTGCGGAATAATGAAGTAGACGTGTACGTTATGGCGTTTGGTGGTGAGGGGTTTACTGGTCTTTTGAAAGAGAGAATGGCTGTTTGCACACAGCTATGGGATGCTGGCATCAAGGTACGCTCTACTACTAATAATCATCATCATTGCCCTCTCCTCTAACAACGTGCAAGGCCGAATTCCTCTACAAAATCAAGCCCAGAGTGCCCAACCAATTTAAAGCGGCCGAGATGAACGGTGTTCCCTTCGCCGTCGTACTAGGCGAAGATGAAGTAACACAAGGAAAAGTCAAGATTAAAGAAATGGGACTTCGAGATGGCCATCCAGAGAAGGAAGGCGTGCTTGTCAATCTTAGCGACTTGGTACCGGAGGTCAAGCACAGGATTAGGCGGAAGGCTGAGCTTGATGCAATGACGCAGCAGGCTGAGGGCTTGAAAGTGGTTGGTGGGTTGAAGGGGGAGCCTGAGAAGGAGGCAGATCCATCCATTGGCACGGAGGCGAAGGAGCTACAATCTACCGAGACGATTGGTGCCGTTCCTGCTTCATAGATACCACTCACTCCATAGACATCTTTTTCCAAACATGATCACGAAATGTATTATTCCCTACCTACTGCTCACGAGCACCATTTTCTTACATGTGCTATAACTATATTACACGCCTTTGCACATAACCCAAACAATACAAAGAGAATCCAAACACCGTTACCATGATGCGCTTTCCTGGACATCCAACCAAACGCATAACCCATGTGCCTAAAATTGATCATACCCCAAGAATCATAACGTCTTTTCCATAGGCACAAACCCCTCAAACTTGCAACTCCCTCAACGCCTCCTGACAATTGCTCATATTTTGACCCATCAAACCTCCCCCTTCCCAACTTCCAGTCAATGCCTCTTTGTTTCAGCTGCGCAATTCTGGCTCTCCGCTGCTGTGCTTTCTCCTCTTGCTCAGACTCAATGATGTCAGGAAGGATGGGCGTAGAGTCACCGAAAATCGTGGAGAGATTGCATGACTGGTCGAGATTGATCTCTGAGGAGTGGCGCTCGGCGCTTTCTACGGACAAGATGAGTTCTGTAATGTTGGAGAGATGGTGGTTCAGCCGGTTTCTGAGGGTGGTTAGGTAGATACTGTAACGAGTAATGGAGCGGGAGAGGAAGAACGATGACACTGTGTCGGAAGTGATGGTGTTTACTGGCGGTATAGCTGTAGTAATGCCACCCTTGCGCGGTGATGAGCGGTCTTCAGGTCTGGATTGGAATACTCTAGACCTGAGCTGATCACACGACTCGTCTTCAGACTTCGAGAAAGACGAACATACTGAGGAGGCTGGAGAGTGCACTGGGGATAAAGATGAATACAGACTGGGGGAGTCTGTTGCAGAAATAACTGAAGAATTGCGGCTAACCACTGATGAGTCTGAAGATGACGAGGGAAAGCGATGGTGCATCTCAAGAGAGGTCCTACCCATAAGCTCAGATTTTGTGACATCGTACCTCGATTCAGCCTCCCACATATAGTGTTCTCCTTTGATAGTAAACTCATGCGAGGTTGAAGAGAGGGAGCCTTTGAGGACAGTCAGTCCGCAAGGACCGTGCCAGTAATTCGAGGCACATAGCCGCATAGAATAAGAGGTAAATGCAGTGCAGCGAGAGGACCTATTGTGCAGGTTAGGGCATTGCGAGACAACCACAATTAATAATCGAGTGTTTAAAACTGGTTTAGAAAGGTAACAATTTTGGAAGCATAGCTCTCGCACTCTGATATTCTCTGCTATTAAAGATAAAGTAACTTGATATTGACGTACCATATCTGGGGCGCCCTGAAGCAGCTGCAAGCAGCGAGCAGAGCATTGCTTATACTGTCTTCCTAGGTATGCATTCCTAACTTCATCCAAGACTGTACGCCATTCCTGTTGCGTGCGTGGATGAGGCAATGCGGAAAACATTTGATTTTATGCGTCTGGGCGGTATTAGTGGGGATAGATTGGATTGAGGAAGCAAAAGAGGGTGTTTGACCGGTCGTAAGACAGGCTGCAACTTAAGAGTAATAAGCCGAACCATTTATTGTAACAATCCAGTAATGATTAGTATACTTCTGTTTGCTCGTCGATCTCGACTGTTGAATTGACTCGATGTTTACAACCGGGTACGGATATGCATGTACCCAGCACCCGTAGGTCTCCTTAGGGTAAACATACATCCGTTTGCCAAAGTCCTAGAAAATTGAAATAGGAGAGAAGTTGTCGAAGGAAGCGGAGATCGTGCGATTTAAACCCGAAAAGATTGTGTAACAAAGCGTACCATGCTACGGAAAGAGTGGCCTGTTTGTTTGGATTCTGGATGTTAAAAACAACATACAAGCACTATAGCAACCGAAAAGGCGAAAGCAAAAGGGAAATAAGAGAGATCGAAGCAGAAGAGAACTTCATCAACTACATAGGAGATACTTGGATCCAGGGCAGGGAGAGCGGGACGTTGACCCCTCATCTGCACTGGCCTCTGCGCATTGGCACCAGCCAGCGACCAAAGGGACGATTTAGCTAGCCTTGCATGAGCTACAGCAACGAGTCATATGTTCGTCTTGAGTTCTAGGTGTGGTCATCCAATTACAGCGCGTCTGTGGGAGGGGAAATCCCAGTGGAGGCCGTAGGTACGTATGTGCGCAAGACCCGTGCAGTGGCTGTCGGATTCTTCAAAGCTGCCAGCGAAGCCAGAACAAAGGATGAGCCAGCCCGAAAAGCCTCGGGCAGCTTCCCCTTGAGTTTATCAAGGAGAAACGAGGCGGAGTGATCAAAGTCTCCATGAGGGCAGTTAAAGTCGTTGCTGAATGTTAACCAATTGGTAAACTGCAAGCTACTGCTATTTGCACCGTCGTTATCATTTATGCTTGTCAGAAGCGGATAAAGATATCAAACAGATGTCCAGCGGAATTATGGCAGTACAGGGCCTATCCACAAACTGGTACTCAGGATCCATCGAAATGTAATTGTTGTTGGAGAGTAACATGTGGTGGGGAAATGACAGGGTTCCTTCCGCCGGCCATGTTGAATTCTCAATCCGGTCAATCCAAGAAAGCCTTCATATGCATTACTTTGCTTCATATTCATGCATACGCCAGCGTTCAAATTGTGGAAGCTATCAAACAAACGGCTTTCTTCTAGTCATAATATCATCCCACAATAGCCATTCTCTAAACCGAATTTTCGATTCCAGGGATCATACAGATCCAAATAAAGCACACTCTGCACTGCAGGCGTCCCTAAACGGGTATCGTCATCATCAGGAAGAAACAGAAAAGTAACCCAAGCCCACATCATGGCCTCCTAAACCATTATTCCTTAGCCCTGGAAACTTCGTCTCTTCGCCTCCTTCTCTTGGGCTTCTTTTTCCACCTTCAACGCTTGCTCCTGCTCCTTCGCATCTCTCACCTTCGCCAACACCACCTCCCGGAAAATAGCGCCCTTCCCAAAATCGCTAAAGCTTTTCTTCGCGCCTGGTCTTGCGCCGGCGTCTGTGCTTGCACCAAGGCCCTTTTCTAGAGCGCCTCCTGTGAGTGCAGCGTCTGCAGCAGCTTTCGCGTCCGCCGGCACGTCAGCCTCGTTGGGTGGAGTTTGCGACTCGTCCTCTTGCATTTTGAGGGCCTCAATGCGATTTGCGAGCTTGACCATCTCAATACCACGGCGAAGGCGTGCCCTGGCCATATAAGCGCGGATCTCCGGTAGCAAGTTGTGGTCCGATGCAGTCTGGCCAGTAAGCCATGGATGCTGCAGTGCTTCCTATACAAGCATAAGTAAAAGCACAGGATATATTTCGATGAGGCGTTCGACTCACCTCACTTGTGGCTCGGTCTTCGGGATCTGGCTGCAACAAATGGCCAATGAAGTTCTTCGCATCGTCGCTAACATCCTTCCAGTATCTCTCGTGAAACACGACCTTACCATTACAGCACTCGTCGATTAAATCCTGTAGATTTTCGCTACGGAAGGGAGAGTAACCACAAAGGAGGGTATATGTGATCACACCCAATGACCACATGTCGACGGGCTTTCCATGACCTTTCTTGAGCATAACTTCAGGGGCAGCATAACCGAATGAGCCCGCCATAGTCGTAAGCAGTTCGTCTTGCGTGTCGAGCATCTTAGCAATACCAAAATCAGCAAGCACAAGGTCGGAATGCAGATCAGTCGTGAGATAAAGGAGGTTTTCTGGCTTAAGATCTTTATTACATTAGACTGAGTATGCTTCAATTTTCGAAGATATCGAGCCGTACCTCTGTGCACTACATTCCTTTTATGTAAGTAGTCGACGGCCTCAAGGACCTGCCGGATTGTTTGAGAGGCATCCTTCTCTGTGAATCTTCCTTGTTCGCAGATCCGATCGAAAAGCTCTCCTCCGGTTGCTAGTTGGGTCACGATGTAGTATTTGTCCTAAATAACAAAAACGAGTTAGTCGCTGTCTTGCTGACGGCATGGAGATAATGTAGCGCACTCTTGACTCAAACCAATCGACAAATTGGACGATATGTGGATGTTTCATCTCCCGTAGCATTCGAAGCTCGTCGACAACCATCTGTTCATTTCCTTTGATATTCTTTTTGAGGATGATCTTGATTGCGACCTTCTTCTTATCAGGCCCCTCGGCTTCTCTGACAATGCCATAGGTTCCTGCGCCAAGCGTTCTACCAAATTTATATTTCGATCTATTATTATCAGCGCGAGCTAGACAATTGTCGAGCCGTGGAACATACTTCTTATCGTAGGTCTCAGGTTGGCCGTGCAACTTATTGAGCATATTTGAGACTGGTAAAAACATTTTCAGTACGCCGAGAAGAATGAACGGAGAAGTATGAGGCCATTCAGCTCCTCCTTATGTGTTGGTGGGGCTGAACGGAAACAGTCGCGGTGGGCCTAGGAGACTTACAGCTCATCGTGACACTGTGTTTGTGGAAGTCTCAATCGCAACTTCTAATTCCTAACTAAGAGGTAGTTACCGGTTTTGGCACTGGTGGGGTCTGGTTCAAATTCCTCGTGCGCGTCCCACCGAGGTACCTGAATGTCCAGAGGCTATCTGGAGCTACTAAATGGCGGGGTTCCTGGCACGGGAACGCGTGCTTCAGATTCGACGGCCTTTCAGTGATTCTGGAGAAAATCTTTTGGCTGCAAAACAAAGAGGTAAGAGTGTGACAGGTGTTTATATGATGAGCTTTAATTACTCCGAATTCTCCCAGCTGTCTGCCTTGGGATTGTTGGTGTCGTGCTCAGCCTCGCGAAGTAGTGTGGCTGTGGCTGTAACATTAGGGCCCAATGCAGTATTGTTTTCGCCAATAGATCCCCGCCATTTACACTGCCATAAAGCTCACAGCTTATGTACCCAACTGAACTCGTCTTCTTTTTTACATTGTTTCTTTCTTGGAGCCAAAAGGAGGATTAGTTACTATTGTTATTGGTAGAGCTACATCGTGGTGAAGCACTTAAGGGATATCCACTCCACACCGCCAATCGATAAGCTTTCCGCAAATAGTGATTGCCTTGCAGATGGGCCTGGTCGCCTTCCATATGGTGATATGATCTCGAGCGATCATCTATTTTACATCTCTCACACAACAATTTGCAAAC
>Ga0335074_10014985_pt1 | contig 10882 bp, 14 predicted proteins | sample Lox_Sample_23_FD_206715 | JGI IMG/M metagenome (GOLD analysis project Ga0335074, IMG submission 206715) | Soil microbial communities from Loxahatchee National Wildlife Refuge, Florida, United States - Lox_Sample_2.3 | ecosystem: Environmental > Terrestrial > Soil > Wetlands | place: USA... | reverse complement strand
CCGTGCCGCCACCCGAGGCGCCGCCGCCGACCGCTTCGATGATGATCGAGGCGGTGCCGGGCGTGGAATTGTAGGCGCCGCTGCTGGTGAACGTCTGCACATTGATGAGCCGGCCCGTCGTGAGCTTTCCGCCGCCCACGAACGGCGCTGCCGGATAGGCGCTGATGTTCCCAGTCGTAACCGTGGTCTGCCCATAGGCAACCGTCACGACGTAAAGCCCGACCCAGCCGCTATCGACAGCCGGTGTGGTCTGCGTGCCGGTGTTGGCCGGGGTGCCGGCCTTGAGCTGCAACTGCACGCGCTGCAAACGTTGCGTGTTCTGCGCTGCACCGGAGTTCGAGGGACCCGTATAGGGCTGCGCTGGATTGGAAGCGTTATAGTACGGCAGCACCACCGGCGTGGTGTCTTCTTCAAGAAACGATGCCTCGATCAAATAGTTGATCGACTGCCCCGTGCTCGCCGGCGCCGTGGTGGTCAGCGAGGTGCTGGTCAGGTTGATGCCGACCTTCACGAGCGCATCGGTCGTGTCGGCCGCCAGCGAGCCAAAGGCGTTCTGATCCACAACCTGTTGGGACACGATCGCACCAGGTGCCACCACAACGCTCATCGATGCCGGGGTCGTTGGCCCGCAGAAAAGCCCCCATACCTGCGTCCCGGTCCCGAATGCACCCTGGGCGAGAAAGCCTTCCGCGATCATGAAGTTGCGTTCGAGGTTCAGCACGTCGGTGTCGAGCGGAATGGCGCCCGGATAAACAATTTGCCTGTCCATTTGGTTCTCGCGTCAGGGTGTGATTTCGTAACTTATACCAACCGGCGAGTTCGAGGACCGCTCCATCCCCCTCATCGCCGGGCTTGTCCCGGCCATCTCTGGCCAGTTTCCAGCAAAACCGTACGAGTCAACTAACCCGCCGGTTGGTATTAGGAAGGCGTCCCGAGGCACTCGGCCGCCAAATCCCGCGCGGCCTTCATCGCTTCGGCGGTGTGCGGCTCAGGGATCAGCGCCTTCACCATTGCGACCCACTGCTCGGGCAAGATTTGATGCGTGACCATCCGCAGGAACTCGATCGCCAGCGGGAGGCTGTCGAAATGCACCGGCACGCCACACGCGCCGGCTTGCACGATCACCAAATCCATGTCTGCTCTCCGAATCAGTTATCAATCTTCGGTCGCCGGCCGTCAGAAAGTCAGTGGCCAATTGCTTTCTGACCACTGATAACTGGCCACTGACAACTGAACTGCAATTCGGCCGGCACGATGCGCCAGCCCCCCACCGCAAGCTGCGGCCAATACACGCCTATCGCGCCGCAGACCGAACCGCACGCGTGCTGTTCCGTGCCGAAGGCGCAGTCGCTCCACGCCCGCCCGTCCGGGGTCAGCACCACGAACACGCGGCGCGTCATTGACTACGCCCATCCGAGCAGCGCGAGCACCAGGTGTGGTGCGCCAGGTTCACGTAGCCACAGGGGCAGCGCCAGACTACTTGCGGCTCGATCTCGTCGGCATCTTTTCGCCCAGGCTTGACACCCCCTGCTTTCGCAGGGCCAGGCTTGCCGAGCCATGCGCGCGATAACGACGGTCGTGGCACATCTGCCGCCGCTGCATGGCAGTCTTGGTCATGCACATCGGGAACTCCGGTTGCCGCCCCGGGCGTGAGCAGGGACGGGCTACGAGACGGTGATGGCGCCGGAAACCATGGCGCCGATCAGAGTGCCGTTGCTGTTTTCCGCCAGCGCCCACAAGTAATAAGTGCCCGGCGTGCCAGGCACCGGATAATAGTCCGCCCATTGATAGGTTGAGCTGTAGTAAGTCACACTGGTTAGCCCCAATGTCGGGATTGTGATGTTCGACGCGGTAGCGTCGAAGTAGACGGCAGACGGTTCGGGCGATGCGTTGACGTTGATGCCTGCGCTGTTCACCCCATTGATGTTGCCGGAACCATGAGTGAATGCCGATTGAGGCTGCCCACTGACGCCCCACGTCAACGTGCTCGAGTATGTGCTGGCCGTGCCGATACCTGACCATGCCCCCGGCGATGTCGTAGACGCATTCGTGCCCTGCACCTCCACGTCATAGGACGTGCCGGCGGACAACCCATTGATCGTGTATGGACTCGTTATCCCGGTAACGAGTGTCCAGGATCCGGCACCACGGACACTATACTGGAGGTTGTAGCCAGTCGCCGCGTCGTGCGTCGAGTCAGTTGCCGGCGCCGTCCATGTAACCGTCAGCTTCGACGTGGTACCGTCATTCATCGGCGCGACACTGCTGATCGTCGGTGCATTTGGCGGGGCATAATCAGTCGTCAGCGTTACCGCGCCGGAAGCCGCGCCCGTGCCGACGCTGTTCACGCCGAGCACCTGGAAATCATAGGCCGTGTAGTGCGATAGCCCCGTCACCGCATAGCTGGTGCCGATGAGGCCGCTGGCCGCCGTGGTCCAGCTCCCGCTACTGTGCAGCCGATATTGGATGATGTAGTTCGTGGCTGGCCCATATAATCCCCCGGGCGCCGGCGCCGTCCACGACAGCGCCGCGGTCGAGTAGGCCGGCGACCCAGCGGAAGCCGTCAGCCCGGTCGGCACGTTCGGCACCGCACCCTGCGTCGCCTGCGTGATGATCGCCGACATCGGGCCGGGGCCGTTGGCGTTCACGGCGAATACCGCGAAATCGAATGACGTGCTTGGCGTCAGCCCCGTGACCTCGTAGCTCGTGCCCGACAGGCCTGCGGCGACGATGGAGAACGGCCCAGTGCCCGTGACCCGTGAAAGCACGGTGTAACCTCCTGTCGATGCACCGCCCGAGGCCGAAGCGGTCCACGACAGGCCGATGCTATTCGGACTTATCGTCACGATGCCGGCTCCAGCACCAGGCGTCCAACGTATTCCCACTCGCGCGCAATCCATCGGAGAGAATAACCCTTGCGCAGGCAATCATCCCTGCGCTCCCATGGAAGGGCGCGGCCAGCATCGTAATGATAAACTTCTTCATATTTATTACGTATTGACTTTATGTATGCGCTCGGTTTCCGGCGTAACAGATGCCATCCGGTGCAGGGATTCGGCGGAACACCATCCCACTCGCAATCGGCCTCGCCGTGCCGTTGCCCACAGTCTCCGTAGTTCATGATGTCGCTCACGACGCCACCAGCCCGCCCGGCATGCTCGGCGGATCGGGCAGCACAGGTGCCGCTGAAATCGCCACCCAAGCGATGGTCCCCACTGGCCGGACGTTGTTCACCCCGGCGTAGATGTCGGCATCCTGAATCAAGCCTGGCACGTTCTCTGTGTCCGCATACTCGATCGCCCCTGCGCCGTATCCGCCACCAGCCCAGCCCGCGCCGGCGTAGTAGCCGCCCACGTTGGCGATCGGCGTGGCGACCGCGAAATACGCCTGCACGAAGAACTGGAACGGCAGCAGCAGGCTTCCGTATCCGCCGCCCGCCCCATAGCCAACGCCGCCAATCGCGTAGCCGCCGGTGTCGGATGTCAGGCGCGGTTCGAAAATCCGCGGCGCCTGTCCAGTCAGATCGGTTAGCTCCTGCACAACTGCGACGCGCGTGCCCTTGGGCCGGAACAGCTCGCGCTCGATCCGGGCCTCGAAGGCCGCGTCACTCTCGCCGGCTCGCCTCTGCAGATCGCCGCCGAAGAAATCAAGCGAGATCAGATCAAGGTTCGCGCCCGTCGCCGTGGTGATGCGGGTCTGCAACCGCACCCAGGCCAACAGCGCATACATCTGAGCCCAGATGGCACCGAACCCCGCCAGGATGGCCGTCAGTATCGGCGCGCTGTCCGGGAACCATCCGGCCGGCAGGACGGCCCGCATGCGGGCCGCCATATCGTTCTGATCGCCAGTCACCATGTCAGGAGATGACCACCGTTCCGACCTTCACCACCTGGCTCTGCGTCGGCACGATATCGGCCGTGCCGCCGTTGATCTCGAGCGAGGTCACGTTCACGATGCTTGGGTCAACGCCATAGATCACCGCGGCAAGCCGCGTGAACGCCAGCGTCGCGCCCACCGGGAGCGTATCGACATAGGTATCGATTGCCGTGGTGATCGGGCCGACCAGGTTTGGCTTGTTGCTGGTTGGGTTCGTGGTAAGCATGAAAGTGATGTTCGCCGTCAGATCGCCCGGGCCCTGCACGGCGAAGGTGGAACCCACCGGCCGAACCGCATTAATCGCGGTATAGACCGCCGACAACAACGCGGATGGGGGGGTGCCTGAGCCGTCATCGACCGTCACGACGAAATTGCCCGGCTGATACGACCCGCCGGCCTCATTTTCCTGGATGGTGAATTGCAGTCCGGACTGCACGGACTGGATCGCGTAGGCCACCGCGCCGTCCGTCGCCAAGCTCCGCGTCTGGATATAATTCGCGAAGCGCGCCCGGAACGCCGCATCACTCTCGGCATTGATCCCATTCGTGAACGCCACCGGGTTCGTCACGGTATCGATGCCGGGTAGCGCGCTTGCCATCAGCGAAATGCTGCCGGCCGCCACATTACCCGCCGTGCCGACTGACAGGTTGCCGCTGGCGTCCGTCGTGACATCCTGCACCGTACATGTCCCCGACGCGGTGCCAGCCGGGATCAGGAAGCCGTTCTGCGCTGCGCTCCACAGACTGTTCGTCGTATCCAGTACCACCGCAAAGGTGCGCGTGCCGTCGGCGGTCTTCACCTGCGCCGCCACAGAGATCAGCGCCGCGCTGCTCGCCGTGAAACGGGAGAACGTGACCGGCCCTGTGGCAGCCACCGCCGGCAACCGGGTCAGCGAGAAATCCGCCATCCAACTATCGAGCGCCGAGCCCTGGCTGGTTGCGGCGCGAGTCATCTGGAGGATTTGCACCGCGATCCATTGCAGCCACAACGCGATTGAAGCACAACCCTCGGCCAACGCGCGCGAGATCGAGCCAACCGTGAAATCGAGCACCGCGGTGGCCGCCCCCTGCGCCGCAGCGGCGAATTGCTGCACCAAGGCTGTGAAGGTCTGCAATGGCAGCACTGATTCGGCCCCTAGGTCTTATGTCGCCAATTATCAAGGATCTGATTCCCGCCCTCAGTTACCAGAATTCTGACAACTAAAGGCCGGCCTCTCGCTACAGTGGCACCGTCAGCACTTGCGTCTGTCCGGTACTCGCATCGGCATACTGGACATAGGCATAGACGGTGCCACCATTATCGGAAGAGATGGTGACCTGCGGCAGCGGCGACTGCGCCACGGCGGACTCGCGAAGCATCTGCGAGGTGATAAGCCCTTGAATCGCCGTGGGTTTGGCCGGCCGACCGACCATGCCCGGCAGCCCGGCGCCATAAGTTAGGTTCCAGATATAGTCTCCCGGATTGGTCAGAAGCCGACGCAGAACTCGTTGCTGGCCAAGGCCTGGATCGCTCACGACCGCGAGGTCGCCGGTCGGCCCAAGTGCAAGATCGAAGCCAACCACGTGCGAAATATCCGCCATCAGGGTACCGGATCGTCGGTTGTGCCAGTGTTGCTGCCGCCAGCTTCGACACCAGGATGGACATGGGCATTGTAGGCGGCGCGCAGGGTTTGCAACGAGCCATGCGCGTCATTCCGGTCGATAACGTCGCCGCTCACCGCCAGTGTGCCATAGACGTTCACAGTGCCGTTATTGCTCAGCACGATCGAGGCCCCGGAGGCATCGGTAAGCGCGATCTGCCCATTGCTTTCGATGAACGCACTGGCCCCGGCGGCGTTCTTTACTTTGATGTTCCCCGCCGCGTCGAGCAACAGCGCCGACCCGTCCTTGTCGATAAGCAGAATCTGGGCTGCACCCAGCGTGCCACCAAACGGGTTCTGCGGTGGTTGCATTTGGTCGGACCAGGCGCGACCCACAATCACCCCATTGTCGGCATCGCCTTCCATTGGCAGAACCAGTACCTGCTCGCCCCCTGCCAGCGGTGTATGAACTCCCCAGCCTGCGCCAACCGATTGCGACAGCACCGGTAGCCAGCTCGTCAGCACGCCCTCAGGCTGGATCAGCACCTTCGCCGTACCGCTGTTCGGATCGTAACTCTGGACCACACCCATACGGGCCCGTCCGACCTGCGCGTCCATGCTGGCCATGTGCAGCTTCAGCGCGTTCAGCAGATGATCGGCGCTCATGGCGCAGCCACTTCCGTCTGCGGACTGTGATTCTTGGCACTCAGGTGCATCAGATAGCCATCCCGACCCACCGTCCTCTGCACGGTGTTCGGATAATACGTCTGATCATAACCGGTGCCCGTCCCGATCAACTGCACCAGCACGCGGGGCGTCAGAATCGAGTCTCCCGATAGTGTAACGTTGATCGTACGCTCATGCGCGATGATCTCGGCGTACAACTGATTGGCGAGCTGCTGTGCCTGGTCTTCGGTCAGGTTTGGCCGGACGAACACGTATTGCTGGACGTTGCTGCCCGTGCCGATCGGCTTGGCACTCGGATACCCGCGGGTGAATGCGCGCGCCTGCTTGCCATTCCAGGATTTGACAATCACGTTCACGCCTCTGGCGACGGTCAGAGCCCGCTTGGCCGAGAACTCGACCATATTGCTCTGCACGCGCCCCTGGTCGTCCTGCTGCCACCAAAGCAAATACGGGTCTGATCCGACCGCAACGGGGGGCTGAAAATACAGTGTGTCGCCAACAAAGAAGGCGTCGAACCCCTCGTAGCGAGCCAGCAGTACCACCTCGTCCCATCCGGTGATCGCCCGGTGAAACTGGTTGAGCTGCACGCTGGCGTGCTCCAACTCATAATATCGCCCCACCGGTGTCGTGGTCCGCGTCACTTGTGACTGCACCCCAACCTGGCTGGCCAACGACGCGACGATCTCGCTGGATGTCTGATTAACGTTCGCCAACTCCGTCTTAAAGTCGATCAGTTTTGCTGTGTAATCGCGGCCCTCAAGTTGGATCGCTCCGGCGTTGAAGCAGTGCGTGGTGCGATCCACCGGCCCCTGCACGATGGACTGCCAGAGGACCGAGCTCTCCGGCGCCCCGGGAGGTACCATGCCGATCTGCACATCGGCGGCGATGTCGGTCTGCTGCTCCCACCATGCAAAGCTGCCAGGGCCCGAGATCGGGGGCGCCAGCGTCGCCGTGTAGCGGTCGCCATGATAGTTGTTCGTGCTGGTAATCGAGACCGAAAGTGCCGTTGGTACGCTTACCCCGTTTACTAGGATCCGCAGCCGTGGCCGGATCACTGCCGGCGGCGAGTAGGCGTTGTTGATCGCCATTGTCACTGCGCGGCGACGCCGCCCGTGGCGTTGGGATCCACATCCGGGATCTGCAGGATCATCGGCCCGGGTATATTCGGGTCAACCAGCTTGTTCAACTGCGCAATCCGTATCCACTGCGTCGCGTCTCCAAGCTGTTGTGCGGCAATATGGAACAGATCGCCACCTACCACCGAGATCGTATTCATGTGCTCGCATTCGCTAGATTGGTCGCGATCCGGCCCAGGAGCCCATTTGCTGCCACAGCATTCGCCAGATCTCCAGTCTGCGTGACGGCGCCATTCATCCAGGTAAGTCCTGCCGCCGGACCGATCACCCCTGTGCCACCCAAGCCGTTCAGGCCGCTCTCGGCCTCCGAGATCGCACTGCCCAAAGCGGCCTGGGCCGCACCGACATTGGCTGTCAGTGTTGCAAAAGCCGCAGAACCGAATGTTAGAGCATTCGGCATACCGGCTTGCTGCTGCACCGCGGTCATAGCCGGCATCACGACACCCGAGTCGTCCGCCACGTCGAAACCCAGAACAGCGCTGATATCGCCCTGCACTTGGTTCAGCAAGGCTGGGTCACCTGGTCCAATGAGCTGTGAGGGATCCGCACTGACCGCGCAGGCGATCCGATACGGTACCCAGCCTATTGTAGTATCATCAGCGAAGAATTCCTGGATCACCACAACCCATAGCTGATCAAGCCACGCCAGCGGGAGCGCCTGCGCCCCGAGCATCATCGCGTACAGCAGTTTAGCTCGCGCCGAGGCGCCCGGACCCTCGATGACCCCGCTCCAACAGATCGGCTTCCAGTCCGGGCCAAGCGAAGACATCACCACCACGCCGCCGGGCGCTACGTGGCGCACCAACCTCTGCTGGCCGCCCCACGTCATCCTCGATGGCAGTGCGAGATCCGCGAATGTTGCGCCGCCAAGTGTAACTTCACCGCCACCAAGCCCGAGGATCTCCGATACCGCCCCGGCGATACCGACAGCGGCTGAAACGAACCCCGACATGCGCTATAGCCCGACAATTGCGCCGAAAGCCGGCATCGGCAGGCTCATCCGAGGATCGCCCCCAGTCGGGCCATTGGGCGGCGCAGACATCAATACGGCTTGGTGCGCGGTGGTTCCATCGGCAATATCGCGCCCATTGACGACATAAACAGGCAGCGGTCCGTTCGGACCCACGTTCGACGCGCTCGGAGGTACAGCCGAGCTGCCGACCGGCATTCTCGCGCCGATGCCGCTGGTCGCGCCCGAGTTCAGCGTCCCCAAGCCCACCCCGTTCGGCGTCCCGACGGTAGGCGCGACAGAGCCCATTGTCAGCCCAGTGGCCGAGCCTGCCGCAAAGTGCTCCAGCCAAGAAGGCAGCGACGGCAATACCTTGCCCAAAGTCTCGATACCCGCCGCCAATCCGATCAACCCGGCTGGGCCTGTCAACAGACCGAGCGCAGTCGCTGCCTTTGCTCCAATCGCAAACATATTGGCCGCTCCAGCGAGCGCCGCTAGTGCGCCGACAGTCTTCTCGATGGCCCCTGTCAATTCGGGATGGGCGACCGCCCATTGACTGAAGCCATTCATCGCATGGGTGAGCGACACCATCAGGTTGCTCGCGGTATCCACTAGCGGAGCGCCGAGCGCGGTCAAAAGGTCGTTCCACGTCTCTCGGAACGTTTTGGTAGTCGCAGTCGGGCCATTCTGCGCCGTCGCGTCAACGCTGCTGATCCCGGATGCGTCACGATTCGAGTCTGTATCGAACCCCGTTCGCTGTGCAGCGGGCAAGGCTCCTATTTGCTTGGCGATATGATCGCCCAACGGATAAGCATTTGCCCGAAGCTCAGTTGCCGGCGCCCGTTCGCCCTGTTGCACGCCTCTCATCACGCCGCCTGTCAAGGCTCGGACCGCTGGCTGCAGCGGATTGCCAGCCCTGGGGATCGAAGCACTGGCGCCACTCGCGATCATTCTCTGGGCCAGAGCCGACAAGATCGGATCAATAGAGCTGCTCTTTCCGATCGCCGAATTCGTCACCGTTGCCGCGTTCGGTTTCCGCGAACCGTCCAGGGCAGTCGGCGTCTTCGCCCGGTCAAACGACTGATCTTGGCCCTCAACGCCGGGTATCGATCCCCTCGGCAGTCGAGCCTCGACATCGAAAGTCAGATTGCTCTGGCCACGGGCCACTCTGCCGGATACGGTAGTTAGTTGGTGTGCGCCCTTGAAGTCCTCGGACCCACTCGCTGCCGTCATCGCTTGCGCCGCGACATTCGTGCTTCTTCCGGTCGGCAAGGTAGGAATCATGGCCGGCAAATGCCGCAACTGGTCCTTGAAGAGGCTCTGCTGACGCACCAATTCCTTTGCTTGACCTGCCAGCTTGCCCATTACTCCGAGCGCAGCCTCAGCGCCTAGGGCCGTGCCAAGCCCCGCGAGCGCGGCTTTCGCCGCAGTGAAGCCGCCTGTCAGCATATCGACCGACTGGCGCAACATCAGCACGTCTCGCTGGATCACGCCTAGGACTGCTGAAGCGTTGTTCACCATCGAAATGGTGACGCCAATGCGATAAACGTCCATGTGTTGCTTCTATGGAACTGCCGCTGCCACCCGGAGAATCGCGCCTATCTCTTCGTACCAGTAAGAAAGTTCAGGAAACGATCACCGATGAGATCGCACACCTCTGCTGCCTTGCGAAACGCGGAACCGCTCAGGAATGAATGGGGCGGAACCGCCGGACTGCCGAATTCACGAGCCTCAGCCTCCGGCAGATTCGAGCCTACATGCGCGTTGCCCGCAAGCACCACGTGCGCGATGCTGTCGGACAGATCACCGTCCCCCGGTGCCGAGAGTCCAGTCGCGTTCTGATGCTGTCCGATTGCTTGTCTTGCCTCCGCCCTGATCAGCCGTGCCGCGCAGTCGAGCACAACTCGCTCTTCCCTCGCGATGCCGGCCACCAGACTGTCGAGATGCGCAGCGAGGCCCGGCAAGTCGAAACTCTTCATCGCCGCTCCTCCCAATCCATCCGTCGCCAGTTCCAGTGGTTGCCTTCGTATTCGCCGAAAACGATCAGATGGGCAAGCCGATCGGCATCGTCCATCTCGAACGCAACGTCATAGGGGACCCCGTTCTTCACGAGCCAGAGGCTTTCTCGGAAGCCGAAGTCCCTGGCAAGTTTTTTGCCCGCGCTGCCCGCTCGCTCTGCTGATCTATAATGAACTGCTGTGCGACTTCGATCCCGTCATCATCGAGCTGCGCGACCAGCGCCGCGATCTCTTTCTCGTTGGTGGGCATCGGCACCGGCACGTCATTGATCGCGCGCACGCTGCAGGCCGCGAGCGTCCAACCCATCCACGAGAGATTGCCCTGCTGCTCATTGGGGATTGCCTTGAACAACTCGAACCGCTCTCGTGCCGAAAGGGCTCGCAGCGTAAGCCGCCGCCCCGAGACATCAGTGCTGATGATGGTCTCTCCCATTACTGCCGCACCCGGCGACGGGCGAAGAACTCAACCGTCTGTTTGACAGTCTGTTCCTGATGGAACGTGCCTGCACTGCGCAGGTTCACGGTCACCCCCTCGAACAGATAGGTGGACACCGATCCGTCCACCTCGTTCAGATACTGATAGAGTTGCCCGGTCGGCAGACGCTGCCCGTTCCAGAACGTCGCTTCCAGAGTGACC
>Ga0335074_10014984_pt1 | contig 10882 bp, 9 predicted proteins | sample Lox_Sample_23_FD_206715 | JGI IMG/M metagenome (GOLD analysis project Ga0335074, IMG submission 206715) | Soil microbial communities from Loxahatchee National Wildlife Refuge, Florida, United States - Lox_Sample_2.3 | ecosystem: Environmental > Terrestrial > Soil > Wetlands | place: USA: Florida... | reverse complement strand
GAAGGCTTCGGCTACTATCAGGTGACGCAAAAGAACGGCCGCCGCTGGTCCACGGCGCGCGCCTTCCTCGATCCCGCTCGCCGACGTGCCAATCTTCACGTCGAGACCGATGCGCACGCCACAGGGATCATCCTGGACGGCAAACGCGCGGTCGGGGTGCGCTATGTGCATGCCGGAAAGCCCACCGAAGCTCGCTGCCGGGGGGAAGTGCTGATTGCCGCCGGCGCGGTGAAGTCACCGCATCTGTTAGAGATGTCGGGCATCGGCCAGCCGGACCTGCTGGGCTCGCTGGGCATCGAGGTACGGCATGCTCTGCCGGGGGTGGGCGAGAACTACCGCGACCATTATGCCCCCCGGCTGAACTGGCGGGTGAAGCTGCCAATCACGCTGAACGAGCAGACGCGCGGGCTGAATTTCGCCAAGGAGATCGCGAAGTTCTTCCTGCTGCACCGCGGCATCCTGACGCTTACCGCCGGCATCGTGTATGGGTTCTTACGCACACGGCCGGAGCTGGAAGAGCCGGACGTGCAATATCATTTCGCGCACGCTAGCTATGCCACCGCGGCGACGCGCATTCTGGATCGCGAACCGGGGATGACTTTCGGCGTCTATCAATGCCGGCCGGAATCGAAGGGCACGATCCACGCGAAATCACCGGATCCGCTGGCCAGGCCGGCTATCCGCCCGAACTTCCTGGCCGACGAGCTGGATCAGCGGACTGTGGTCGCCGGTATGAAGATCGGCCGACGGATCATCGAAAGCCCGGTGATGGACAAGTACCGCGCCCATGAGATGAACCCCGGCCCGCAGGTCCAGACCGATGACGAATGGCTGGAGTTCGCCCGCATCAACGGCCAGACCACGTACCACGTCGTCGGCACCTGCAAGATGGGCCAAGATCCGATGGCGGTGGTCGATCACCAGCTTCGTGTGCACGGCATCGGTGGACTGCGTGTGATCGACGCCTCGATAATGCCCACCATGGTGTCGGGCAACACCAACGCCGCGGTGATCATGATCGCCGAAAAGGGTGCGGACATGGTGAAGGAGGCGGCTCGACAGCCGGCCCAGGCTGCCGCGCTGGAATTGGCTTGAGGCTACGGGGGCGTCGCCAGCTCGACGCAGTTCGTCCGGCCGGCGAGCAGGCAGTCTTCCAGCAACGACTTGGCGCGCAGCTCCTGGACCAGGAACAGGCCGACCACGATCAGGAACAGCGTGACCGCCACAGCCGCCAGGCTGGCAGTCTGACGATCCGCCTCCTCGTTGGGTTCGTGGAACCAGCCGGTATCGTCGAACGGGGTCATGTGGGGAATCTAGTGCACTACGCCCGGTTGCACATAGCGCATTCGTGCATACTGCCATTGCTCACCGGTGCGTGATGTCGCGATTAGCCGTTCGCCATCTGTCGCAAGACACCACCTGGGCCGAGCTGATCGGCCGCATCGGGCGTCCGCGCCTGCAAATCGAGCGCGGGCGCAGCCCGTATGAGGCGTTGATGCGGGCCATCGCTCACCAGCAGCTTCACGGCACGGCGGCGCGGGCGATCCTGGCGCGGTTCCAGGCGCTTCACGATGGCGGCCCCTTCCCTTCGCCGGCCCAAGTGCTGTCGACACCCGATCCGGCCCTGCGCGGCTGCGGCTTCTCGACGGCGAAGATTGCCTGCCTGCGCGAGATCAGCGCCCGCGCCATGGATGGCACAGTGCCCACCAGACGGCAGGCGGCGGTGCTGACCGACGCGGAATTGATCGAGCGGTTGACCAGCATCCGAGGTGTCGGGCGGTGGACCGTGGAGATGCTGCTGATCTTCACGTTGGGGCGGCCTGACGTGCTGCCGGTCGATGATTTCGGGGTCCGCGACGGGTACCGTGCGCTCTACCGGCTGGCCGAGCAGCCGAAGCCGCGGGATCTGGCTGCTATCGGCGAGGCATGGGCGCCGTTCCGCTCGACCGCCGCCTGGTATCTGTGGCGGGCATCGGACGAGGCGAAGCGGGCGAAGGAGCCAACGTCGCGCGCGTGATGGTGGTTTGCGTGGCAACGCGGGGACGGTAAGATGAGGCCGCCCACCATCCGAGGGAGAGGCGTATGATCAGGCACATCCTCCTAGCATTGGCGGTCATCTGCGGCCTTGGCGGCGCAACGCTGGCAGTCGCCGGATTCACTGCTCACTCGGCTATGGCTTGCGACGACTCAGCCCACACGACCTGAAGAATACCAAAGGGGCACTGCCCCCGGCTCAGCTAAAACTCGTTTTGCATGCTCGGGGGGGACTGCAAGGCGGGCGGCGGAATGAATTCCGCCCGACGAGAATTACCGGACCAGGACCTGGGCAGCGTTTCGGGTCCCGTTGACAGCATGCGCGACCTGATGCACGGAGCTCGAGATCTCGCTCATGTTGTCGTTGATCGCGGCGACGCTGCTCGCTGTGCCCTGCATCTCCGAGGACATGCCCTGGGTCACCGTAGCCTGTTCCTCGACAGCGCTGGCTGTGCCGGTCACGTATTCCCTGACCGAACTGACCGACTTACCGATCTCGACCAGCGCCGTGGCAACTTCGCCGGACACGGTTTGCAGCCGGTCGATCTCCTGCGCGATCTGGTCGGTGGCTTTGCTGGCCTGCTGGGCAAGACTCTTCACCTCTCCGGCAACTACGGCAAATCCCTTTCCGGCATCCCCGGCCCTTGCTGACTCGATGGTTGCGTTCAACGCCAGCAGGTTGATCTGTCCGGCAATGCTCCGGATCAACTCGACGACGCTGCCCATCGATGTCGAGGTCGTCGTCAGCCGTTGGGTCGCCTGATCGGCCATCATAGTGTGTTCATGAGCGGAATCAGTCGCTGATTTCGATTTCGTCATCATGCTGGAAATTTCACGGACGGATGCCGCCAGTTCCTCGGAGCTGGCGGCCATCGTCTGTACTGCAAGCGCTGTCCGCTGGACGGCATCCGCGGCAAGATTTGCCTGTTCCGTGGACCGCCCGATCGCACTGTCGATTTCGGCAAAATTCTGATCAATCAGTGTCTTGAGGTTCGAGAGAAGCGCTATCTGCTGAGTGATGTCGGTTGCATATTTGACCACCTTGAAGGGCTTGCCGTTGATATCGAGTATCGGGTTATACGAAGCCTCGATCCACACCTCTTTGCCGTTCTTGCCGATGCGCTTGAACTGCCCGGCCTGATATTCGCCGCGGCCTAGCCTGGCCCAAAACTCCCGATACGCGGGGCTTTCCCGATAGGCGGGTTCGACGAACATGCGGTGGTGCTTGCCCTGAACCTCGGGAAGGGTATAGCCCATCGCATTAAGGAAATTCTGGTTTGCGGTGCGGATCGTGCCGTCCAAAGCGAACTCGATCACCGCCTGGGACTTGTTGATTGCATCGACCTGACCCCGTAGATCGGCGAATTCCATTTTCTGATGGGTCACGTCGATCGCATACTTAACGACTTTGCAAGGCTTGCCCCGGCGATCCAGGATCGGGTTGTAGGAGGCTTCGATCCACACCTCCTTGCCGTTCTTGCCGAGGCGCTTGAACTGTCCGGTCTGGTGTTCGCCGCGGCCGAGCCTGGCCCAGAACTCCTGATACTCAGGGCTTTCGCGAAAGGCGGGCTCGACGAACATGCTGTGGTGCTTGCCCTGGATTTCCGGCAGCGTGTAGCCCATTACCTCCAGGAAATTCCGGTTCGCCGTCAGGATAGTGCCGTCCAGAGCGAATTCGATGACCGCCTGCACCTTGTCGATGGTTGCGAGCTTGGCGGCGGCTTCTTGTGTACGACTGGGGATGAACAGGGAGAGCATCGGCCACCTTTGGCGAGTTGGGGACTTAGTCGGCGCGGGTGCCTGTCGTGTCCGGTCGTAGCTCCGCAATCGACAGGCCGAGCCTAATGCTCGCCTATCTTCGTGAACGAGTGGTTACCGTACCCTGTCCCGAGGCCGGAGGGGAGAGGCCGCGGCGGGCGGAACGATCGCAGCGAGCGGAAGGAGCGTTCTTTTCGTTTCCCTGGTGTTACATCCGTCCTGCATCCACGACCCAGAGCTGTGCCGTGCACATGCGGCTGTCGTCCGCTGCCAGCCACAGGACCAGCCGCGCTACGTCGGCCGGCACCAGCTTCTGCTTCAGGCACTGCACCTGCATCAGATTTTGCTCGGCCTCGGGCGTCAGCCACAGCTTGATCTGCCGCTCAGTCATGATCCAGCCGGGGATCACGCAGTTGACCCGGATACCGTCCGCGCCGAGATCGCGCGCCATGCCCTTGGTCAGACCCTCGACCGCGGCTTTTGCCGTGGTATAGGCCGGCATGCCGCCCTGCAGCGTGTGCCAGCTTATCGAGCCAAAATTGATGATCGAGCCCCCGCCGGCCGTCTTCATCATCGGCCCCACTGCCTGGATAGCGAAGAACTGGTGACGCAGGTTCACCGCCATGCGGTCGTCCCAGTATTCGGGCGTCATCTCCTGCCACTTGTGCCGCTGGTCGTGTGCCGCGTTGTTCACCAGCACGGTGATCGGCCCGAGGTGCCGAGCGGTTTCGGCGATCGCGCCACGCAGCGCCGCGATGTTGGTTACATCGCAATGCTGGAAGAACGGTTTCGGATGTCCGGCCGCCTCCAGCCGATCCACCAGCGCGCGGGACTCGTAATCGGCTATGTCCACGAATCCAACGCGCGCACCCTGAGCGGCGAACTGCGTGACCTCCTCGGCGCCGATGCCGCTGCCGCCGCCGGTCACGAACACCACCCGATCCCGCAGGCTCGGATAACTTGCGAACTGATCGCTCATGGTACTAACCCCCGTTGCCGCAATCTTGTGATCACCTCCTCGACGATCTCCGCCGGCGAAGGCCCGACGTGCGCCACAATCGGATGCTCATCGGCGCCGGGCTCCTCCAGCGTGTCGAACTGGCTGTCGAGCAGCGCCGGCGGCATGAAGTGGCCCTTGCGCATCGCCAGCCGTTTCCCGATCAGCTCGCGCGAGCCCTGCAAATAGACGAGCGGCACATTGGTGCGCGTTCCGATCAGGATCTTGCGATACACTCGCTTCAGCGCTGAACAGGCGACCACTGCGGACCTGCCCGCCGCCAGATGCGCATCGATTGCCGCAGCGATCGCCTGCAACCAAGGCAGACGGTCGGCGTCGTCGAGCGGAATGCCGCGGCTCATTTTCTCGATATTGGCCGGTGGGTGAAACTTGTCGCCTTCGACCACGTCCCAGCCGAACTGCGCGGCTACGCCTTCGGCGATAGTCGTCTTGCCGCTGCCCGACACGCCCATCATCACCACGACTATGGGATTCGGCACGTACGTTTCCTCCGCTCGGCGTATGGTGCGGTGCGGGTGAGGGTCGGTCAACGGCTCGAGGCCCCGGTCGTCTGGCGGCCACGCACCAAATCTATCAGCGCTTGCGGATTGCACGGCAGCATATTGCCGCGCCAGGCAATATGCTGATCGGGCCGCGACAGCACCAGCTTGCAGCCGCGATAAACCATGCCGGCCTCGTCCGATCCCACGTTCAGCACTGTCAGGGGCAGGCCGCATCGTGCCGCAGCCTGCACCAGCGGATCGACATCTGCCGCACGATCCAGACGCAGCAGCGTAAAGCCGCGCCCGACCACATCGTATAAGGACCGCCCGTCGCGCAGCCGGAAGTGCGGCGTCCGGCATCCCGGCACCGTCGAGGACGTGAAATCGAACATCGTGTATGCCGGTGGTGCTTCCCCATCCGACACGATGATCGGCGAGCCCGCGTAGAATGTGCCGAAATTCAGCCCGCCGCAGCAATATTGCGGCATATTCAGCTGGTACACCCGGCCGCCGAATGCGGCACGCGCCGCCTCGCCCTCCGCGCCTGCATCCTCGATCTGCGGCGGCACCGCGCCACGCGCGCGCGCCAGCGTCAACGCGGTATCCATTGCGTAACGAGAGACCTGCTCGGTGATCGGCCGACGTTCGGCTTCGTATGCGCCCAGGATCCCCGAATCTGCCCAGCCGTGCAGGACGCCGGCCAGCATCCAGGACAGGTTCGTTGCGTCAGCGATCCCGGCGTTCATCCCATACCCGGCGAACGGCACCCAGATATGCGCGGCATCGCCGCAGATGAACACACGGCGGTCGCGGAACCGATCGGCGACCAGTCGGCGGCCGATCCAGTCCTCCTTGCCGATCACCCGATAGTTGAAGTCCGGCCCCACCCCGAGCAGCAGCCGGATCGAGGCGTCGCGATCCACCGCTTCGAAATGAGTCTCTTCGGGGCGCAGATAGTTGTGGAGCAGCCAGGTCTCCCGCCCGTCGATCGCGAACATGTTGCCGCTGCGACGCGGGTTCAGTGACTGCATGGACCACGCGGGGGGCGCCTGCACCCGGCGGATCAGATCGGGTGCGCGGATGAAGGTCGATTGCGTTCGCTGCACCACCGGATCGCCGGTCAGGCGCGCGCCGATTGCTCGGCGGATCTCCGAATGCGCCCCGTCGCAGCCGATCATGTAATCGCAGGCAATGGTCCACTCGTCACCACGATCCAGGTCCCGAACGGCTGCGACAACGCCTTCCTTCGACTGCTCGAAGCCGGTCAGCCGGGTGCGATCGGCAATGCGCAGGCCGGGCATCGCGGCGGCATGCGCGAACAGGACCGGTTCTAGATAGATCTGATTGATCCGATGCGGCGGCTCTGGGGTCGGCCACCACCCGTCAGGCCCGCTCGTGTCGCGGTAGCGATCGCGCCGGCAGGGGATGTGGATGCGGGCGAACTCCATGCCGCATGCGGTGGTGCGGAACGAGACGTCGTTCGGATAGTCGGCCGGCAGCGCCTCTGCCTCGCGCACGGCGCGGGCTACGCCGAGCCGGCGGAAAATCTCCATCGACCGCGCGGCGACATGGTTGCAGCGTGCGCTCGGCGGCTCGCCGCGCGCCCGCGCCTCCAACACCAGCACATCGACACCGCGCCAAGCGAGGTCCATCGCCAGCGTCAGCCCTACCGGGCCGGCGCCGACCACCAGGACGCTGGCCTTGTACGGCCGCGACGTCACCTCTCGCAGAGCACGTTCACCAGCGCCTGCCGGCCCTCGCGCACGGCTGCCATGGCGCGCTTCAACGCGCCGGGGAGTTCCCCCGGCCGCTCGACTCGCTCGCCATGGCCGCCATGCGCCGCAACAATGCGCTCGTAGTCCGGAGCCGGGCCCAGATCGGCGAGCAACCGCCCGTCGTCCTCGGCGGCCACGCCATGCTCGAACATGTCCAGCGTAGCTCGTCGCACGGCGCCATAGAGGGTGTTGTTGTAGATCACCACCAGCAGCGGCAGGCCCTGCGCCTGGGAAACGAAATGGCAGGCGGTGGGATTGGCGAACATATAAGCGCCGTCGCCCAACACCGCGACGACGTTGCGGGCCGGGGCAGCCAGCTTGGCGCCGAGCGCTGCGCCAAAGCCCCAGCCCAGCCCGCCGGCGGCGCTGACGCTGAGCAGGCTGCCCGGCCCCGGCAACGGGCAGTATTCCTGGCGGAACGAGTATTCGTTCACCACGATCGTATCGTGGTCTACCACCGCGCGCAGGCACTGGTTCATCCAGGCATTGGTGCTGCGGTCGCTCCGGCCGTCGCGCTCGGCCTCGGCGTCCCAGGCCGCCCGCAACTCCGCCGAACGTTTCGACAGCCGCGCATGGCGTTCGGCGACATCCGGCTTGCGGTCCGCCAACGCCTGCTCCAACGCCTCCAGCAGCGGCAGTGTGGCGCTGCGGATCGTGAGGTCGCTCGGAAAGCTTCGCATCGGATAGCGGGCATAGAGCGGGTCTTCGCCGATCTGAACCACGCGCCCCCCGGCGGGCGGGGATTCCTTGCTGGGGTACCAGGGGACGTCGGTCTCCCACGCCACCACAAGGTCCGCGGTCTTGAGCAACGCCCCGGGCGCTGAGCCGTGGAACATCGGATGCATGCTGGATAGCGCGAAGTACCGCGTGTTGAACGGCACCACCGGCAGAGCGAAGCCGTTTGCAAACCGCGCCAGCGCTTCGCTCTCGCGTGGATCTCGCCCGAGCGTGCCGGTGATGATCAGCGGCTGCCGCGCGGCGGCAATCCAGTCGGCAAGCTGCTCCACATCCGAGGCCGCCGGCAGCGGCGGGCGCGGCATGGCGCGCGACGGTCGGTGATTTTCCGCGGGTGCATCGACAGTCTCGCCCAGCACTTCGCGCGGCAGGCTTAAATAGACCGGGCCGGCCGGCGAGGTGGTGGCGATCTCCATCGCCCGCGTCACCACGTCGGCGATCTGGTCCGGCCGGCGCATCTCATAGTCCCACTTCACGAACTCCCGCAGCATGCCGGCCTGATCGAACATCTCCTGCGCCCAATGGATGTAAACGTTGCGGGTGCCCGAGGGACCGTTCTCGGTGACCGGCGTGCGGCCGGAGGTGATAAGCATCGGGATGCGGTCGCGGCTGGCGTCGAACAGCGCGCACAGGGTATTGGCAAGCCCGACGTTGACGTGCGCCATCACCGCCTGCGGTCTGCCGGTCACGGCGGTGTAGCCGTGCGCCATGGAAACCGCGGCGTTTTCGTGGGGAATCACCAGCGGCTTCGGCACCTTGCGGTTGGACCGCGCGGCACGGGCAAATGCCTCGATGACTGGGGCGAAATCCGTGCCCGGGTTGACGAACAGATGGTCGATGCCGTGGGCGGCGAGCGCATCGAGGTAGTCCTCGGCGGCGATGCGGGTGTGAGTGGTCATGGCAGCGGCCCCGTGTCCAGCGTGTGGCCCATGCTGTCGCGAAGAGCCGAGGGCGTCAAAAGCTGCCAACGGTGGGAAACCGCCGAATGGCCACGGCACTGCCAGCGTGCCAGAAGACCGTCGCGAAAGGGAGCTTGCCCGTGGCGACGCTGGTCATCCGCAATGTCGCACGTTTCGCGGACTGCGGGGTGCCGCTGATTAATCTGTAGCAGACTTCTTAGTGGTCAAGCTGTCTGCGGCGACCAGCCATAAGCCTTGGCGCAGGCGCCGCCCATGAGCATTGCCCGCTCGGTGTCGCTCAGGCGGTCAGTGTTAAGAAAGGGCTCGACAGCGTGCTCGTAGTCGACGACAGCGAACGCGCGTGTCCAGTCCGTGCCCCATAAGCAGCGATCGAAACCCCAGGCTTCGAACACGCGGGCAAGTGGATCCCAAATGTCCGGAAAAGGATACGGCTCCCGGGACAGCGTACAGGCGCCGCTGACCTTGATGACCGCGTTCGGACGCTTGGCGAGTTCCAGCACCTTCGGCAGGTCGGCCCAGGGCTGCGGCGGCGCGGGCGGCACGCGCGGCTGCAGGATACCCAGATGGTCGATGATGAACCGCGTGTCGGGATGGCGATCGATGAGCGCAGTGCCCGCGTCCAAGTTGTCCCAGCACAGAATGTTGACCGGAACATCGTGACGAACGGCCGCACGCAGGATCCGGTCGAGGCCCGGGTCGTTTGGCTCGCGTCTCCCCTCTTTCGGCAGCATGATGCGGATTCCGACCGCGCCCGCCGTGTTCTTCCAATCAGCGACGACATCAGCCACCGCGGGATCGTCCGGGTCAACCGGCTTGACGATGGCAAACCGGCCGGGATGGGCCCGTTGCACTTCCACGGCGTAGCTGGCGTCGTAGCGGTACAAGGAAAAGGCGGAGATGAAAATTGCACCGTCGACGCCCACTTTGTCCATCGCTGCCACCATCTCGTCACCTGTGGCATGATCGGGCCAGTTCGGCACACTGTGCCACGGTCGCTTCGCGGTGTTCGCCTCATAAGCATGGACCTGGGAATCGATGATTGTCATCGGGGAAGCTCCTCTGTGCCACGTGAGTTTGGCGATCACAGGAGGTTTGTGTCCAGAGCACCCAGGTTGTGATATCGACCCTGCTTCACATCGCGCCTTGTAACGTATTTCTCGATCAGGACACTAGCCATCAGGGCCGATTACGAGTGCCGGCATCGCACCAGGGTCGGCCGCTCATTCAATATCCAGCCGACGATCACGACCCGACGGCTTAAGGTTCGCGCGAGCCGCCCCAGAGAATGAACTCCCGTTGAATCACGGATCGCGCTTCTATGGCCGGGACGTAATGCCCCCTGTTGACCTTAATCGACGTCGGAGTGTCGTCGGTCTGCCCGGGGATAGGAGGTCACGAGGCGGAAGGCTGGCGGTCGGTTCGCGCCCTTCGTGTTGAAATGCCCCGGATGCACCTCCGAACTTGCCCATCCGCGCACAAACCTGGCGCCCGTCGATTCCCGCCGTGCGCTCCACTGCATTGACGAATCGGAGCGAATCGCGGTTTGTGGGCGACATGGACCTGCCGTGCTCCGAAACGTTGGCTTTGCCGCACGGGCCGGCGCACATCGAATGGCGACGCAGCGCGCGCGCCCGGCGGGTCAGCTTGCGCATCGATGCGCGAGGCGGCGCAGTGGTGGTGACCTTGCCGCCGCGTGCCGGACGCGGTGCCGGCATGGCGCTGTTGATGACACATGCCCACTGGGTTGCCGAACGACTCGCGGCGTTGCCGGACGCGGTGGCGTTTGCCGACGGCGCCATGGTGCCGATCGGCGGATGCCCGCATCGTATTCGCCATATGCCGCATGCACGCGGCGGCGCCTGGCTGGAGGATGACGAACTCTGCGTGTCGGGAGCTGCGGAATTCCTGCGCCGCCGCGTGCTCGATTTCCTGCGGGCAGAGGCGCGACGGCGATTGACTGCGCTGGTGGTAGTGAAATCTGAACGGCTCGGCATCACGCCGCGCCGCATCTCGGTGAAGGACACGCATAGCCGTTGGGGAAGCTGCGCCTCGGACGGATCACTGGCATTCTCGTGGCGGCTCGTGATGGCGCCCGAACTGGTGCAGGACTATGTCGTTGCGCACGAGGTCGCGCATCTCAGGCACATGAATCACGGCAAG
>Ga0335074_10014982_pt1 | contig 10883 bp, 8 predicted proteins | sample Lox_Sample_23_FD_206715 | JGI IMG/M metagenome (GOLD analysis project Ga0335074, IMG submission 206715) | Soil microbial communities from Loxahatchee National Wildlife Refuge, Florida, United States - Lox_Sample_2.3 | ecosystem: Environmental > Terrestrial > Soil > Wetlands | place: USA: Florida... | reverse complement strand
GGCTCGTCGGCGAGCAGCAGCCCTGGCTGGCAGGCCAGCGCCATGGCAATCATCGCGCGCTGCCGCATGCCGCCGCTGATCTCGTGCGGATAGGCCTGGGCGACGCGCGACGCGTCGGGGACGTGCACGCGGGCGAGCAGCGCCACCGCGCGTCGCGCCGCCTCCTGCCGATCCGCCAGGCGGTGGATGTGCAGCGCCTCGGCGATCTGGGCGCCGACCGGGCGGGCGGGGTTCATCGCGCTGAGCGGATCCTGGTGAACCAGCCCGATCTCCCGCCCGCGAATGGGGCGCATCGCGACGTCCGGCAGGCCGGCGAGCTCGCGCCCGTGCAGCCGGATCGAGCCCGCAACCCGGGCCGATGGTGGCGTCAGCCCCATGATCGCACTGCCGGTCATCGACTTGCCCGAGCCGGATTCGCCGATCACCACGAAGAATTCCCCCGGGGCGACGTCGAAGCCGACCCCGTCCACGGCGGCGAAGTCGCCGCCGGTGCGGGGAAAGGTGACGCGCAGGTCGCGCACCGCGAGCATCAGCCGCCGCGTCCCAGGTGCCGGTCGCGGGCCAGCCAGTCGCCGGTGATCGAGAAGGCTGCCGTCGTCAGCATCACCATCAGTCCGGGGAACACCAGGTACCACCACGCATCGCCGAAATAGGACCGGGAATCGCGGATCAGCAGCCCCCATTCCGGCGTCGGCGACTGCGCGCCGAGACCGAGGAAGGAGAGTGCCGTGATCGCGACCAGCGCGTAGCCGATATCCGTGGTGACGCGGACGTTCACCTCCTGCACGACGAAGGGAATGATGTGCCGTCGCATCAGCGCGACGCCACGCACGCCGAGCGCCCGCGCCGCCTCGACATGCGGCCGCTCGCGAATGCGCTGCACCTCGCCGCGCACCAGCCGCGCGAAGCCGGGCCACCAGATCACCCCGAGGGCCAGGGCGACGCTGGACAATCCCCGGCCGAGCGCCGCCGCGACGGCGAGGGCCAGCACCAGGACGGGGAAGCCGAAGAACACGTCCACCACCCGCATCATCAGATTGTCCAGCCGGCGGCCCGCCATGCCGGAGATCGCGCCGTAGGCGACGCCGAACAGGGCGGCGCTGAACACGATTACGATCGCGAGGCCGAGCGAGTAGCGCGTGCCGTAGATGACGCGGGAGAAGATGTCGCGCCCGGCCTCATCGGTGCCGAACGGATGCGCCAGACCCGGCGGCTGCAGGCGATGCAGGATGTCGAGCGCGATCGGGCTGTGCGGCGCCAGCCAGTCCGGCACCAGGGCGAACAGCAGCAGCACGGCGATCGCAAGCCAGGCGATCACGACGATCGCCGGCGGCATCGGCGGGAGGCGCCGGGCGCGGCGGATCGCCAGGGCCGAGCCGCTCACGACGTCGCCTCGCGCATCCGCGGGTCGAGCCAGGGATAAAGCAGGTCGAGCCCGAGCGAGATCACCAGGAAGACGAGCGTCGAGACAATCGCCAGCGCCACCACCGGCGCGTAGTCGAACACTTCGAAGGATTGATAGGCGTAGAGGCCGATGCCGGGCCAGTCGAAGATCACCTCGACCAGGATCACCCAGCTGATCATGTAGCCGAACTGGATGCTGGTCGCCGCCAGCACCGGGGCGATCGCATTGCGCAGCACGTGGCGGTAGAGGATGCGGCCCGGCCCGGCGCCCTTGCCGCGCGCCGTCCGCACATACGGCCTGGCATATTCGGTGATCAGCGCCGCCCGCGACATGCGTGTTCCGACCGCGAGCAGGTTGATCACGATCGCCGCGGCCGGCAGCAACAACGCGGCCAAGGCCTGGCCGAAGGCATGCAGATTGCCGCCCAGCAGCGTGTCGATGAGCAGGAATCCGGTGACCGGCGGCGGCGGGATGGCGCGGATCGGAAAGCGGCCGCCGATCGGTAGCCAGCCGAGCCGATAGAAGAACACGAATTGCAGCGCCATGCCGAGCCAGAACACGGGGATGCCGCTGCCCAGCATGGTGAAGACGCGGATCGTGCCGTCCACCCAGCCGCCGCGCCAGCGCACCGCGAGAATCGCGAGGAACCAGCTCGCCAGCAGGTAGAGCGCGAAGCTGAAGATCAGCAACTCGAGCGTGGCCGGCAGGAACGCACGCAGATCCTCGGCGACCGGACGATTGGTGCGGATCGAGCGGCCGAAATCGCCGTGCAGCAGCCCACCCATATAGGCGACGTACTGGCTGAGGAGCGGCCGGTCCAACCCGTATTCCGCCCGGATGCGCGCGACCGCCTCCGGGCTTGCGTTCTGGCCGGCGAGGAAAGCGGCCGGATCCGCTGGCACCACGCGGCTGAGAAAGAAGGTCAGGGTCGCGACGACGAACAGGATCAGCAGCGACCAGGCGCCGCGTCGCGCCAGCAGGCCGAGCACGTGCTGGCTACTTCTGGTACAGCTCCCACAGCCGGACGTTGATGTACTCGGCCGGATCGATGCGATAGCCGCCGATATGGTTCGGCACCGGCACGTCGGTCTTCGGGCGCGCCGCCCAGATGATACTGTGCGACGCGATGATCATCTGCGAGGCCCGCTTCAGCATGTCATAGCGCTGCTGCGGATCGGTCACGGAGGAGATCTGCGCCACCAGCTTGTCGAAGGCCGGATTGTCGTAATGCGCGGTGTTGTAGTAGCCGCCGGTCGTGTAGTGCGCGGCGAGAAACTTGGTCGCATCCACCGGGCTGAGGTTGGCGTTGCCCAGGATGAAGCAGTTGCTGTGGTTCGACTTGATCGCGTCGATCGCCTGCACGAAGGGCAACTGCTCGATCTTCACCGTGATGCCGATCTGCGCCGCCGACGCCTGCAGCACCGTGCCGGCGAAGGCGAATTCCGCGAAGCCCGATGGGACCGAGCAGGTCATCACCGGATTCTTCACGCCGGACTTGTCCAGCGCCGCCTTGGCCGCGGCGATGTCCTGCTTGATCGGTGCGAGGTCCTTCTCCGGGCTGCCCGGCACCCAATCCGGGATCGGGCCGCGCGGCGTGACCGAGGAGCCCTGATAGTACTGCGTCATCGCGTCATAGTCGAAAACCTTGACCAGGGCGTCGCGGAAATCGATGTTGCTCGTGGGCGCCAGCGTGTTGTTCAGGTAGATCGCCGGCCAGGCCCAGAGATTGTTGCCTTCCACCAGGTGAAACCCGGGCAGGTGGCCGATGCGCAGCGCCTCGTCGCGCGGCACGAAGTTGGCGAGGTCATATGCGCCGCCCTCCAAGCCACGAGCGCGCGTCGCGGCATCGGTGACGAAGCGATCGATCACGCGGTCGAACGGCTTGTCCGGAAAATGACCCCACCAGTGCGTGTTGCGTTGCAGGATGATCTGCTCGCCGCGCGTCCAGCTCACGAAGCTGTACGGGCCGGTGCCGTTGGCGTGGTCGGTGAAGTAGGCTTCGCCGTGGTCCTTGGGGTGCGCGGCGATATCGGCGGCCGACATGATCTCGATGCGACTCAGATTGGCGGCCAGATACACGTCGGGCTGTTGCGTGGTGATGCGCACCGTGTACGGATCGACGACCGTTACCTGCTTGATGTCGGAGACGAGGTAGCTCTGCCCCTGCCCGATCGCGAGATCGCGGTCGATCGTCGCCTTCACGTCCGCCGCCGTGAACGGCTGGCCGTGCTGGAAGGTGACGCCATGACGCAGCGTGAAGGTCCAGTCGGTGCCGTCACGCTTCCAGGTCAGGGCGAGCGCCGGAAGCAGATGATCGGGGTGCTCGAGTTCGAAGTTGGTCAGATGGTCGTAGACGTTGCGCGCGACGGTCAACTCCTGGTTCACGTTGACCTTGGCCGGATCGATGGTCGCCGGCTCCGCCGCCTCGGCCCAGACGAGAGTGCTGGGTTCCGCCGCGCGAAGCGGAGTCGCGCCCGATGCCGCGAGTCCGATCAGCGGTCCCAGGGCGACGATGCACCAGCGATATCGGTTCATCCCAACCTCCGATCCCCATTTGCCCGTTTCATGCACCAGCGGCGCATCGACGGTCCTGCGCCGCCGCTTGTCGCGGCGGTCTTTCCTTCAGCCGGTCACGCTCTGCGGGCCGATGCTCCGCTCCATCCTATATCGTATACGCCGGGGCACCCGAAATGGAAGATGGCGGGGCAGCGCATTCTCATGACCTTAGGGCCTGCGGCGCCGAACGGCCTCGGTCCGGGAAACAGGCCTCCAGACCCCAATCCCCGCGGCGACGCGCCAGTGCCAGTTCGACGGCGCCTGACGGTAAGCACGGGCGTCCGCGTTCGAGAGCGCGGCGAAGCCAGTGGCCATCGTCCGCCGGTCGTGTCGGACCGGGGCGATCTGCCGCCAGACCATCCGGGCACTGCGACCTCCCGGCCATTTGCCAGTACCCGCGCGGTTTGGGAACGAAATACGGCGATCACGCGCTCCGCACGGCTTGCATCGTGCGGGTAGCCGATCGCTGAAGGATGACCCTGAATCGGATTGCCGTCATTCACCGCGGCGCACTCAGCGGGGAAGCGGGTGCCGAACGCATCCGCAACTCGATTCGTTGGTCGCCCGGAACACGGGACGGGAAAGCGACCTCGCACCACTCAACCCCCGATGCGCTCCAACGTCGCTGCAATCTCCTCGCGCGAGGCGCCGCCGCCGAGCAGCGCGGCCAGCGCGACGCGTGTCTTGACGGCGCTGAGGTCGCCCGCGAACAGCGCCCCGGCGCGCAACACATCCCGGCCGCCTCCGTCGCCGCCGTAGATCGGCTGCGTCCGGCCTTGCGGACATCGTGAGGAGATGACGACGACGATCCCGGCGGCGATCGCCTCCGTGATCGCCTCCAGCACCGCGCGCGTGACGTTGCCGCGGCCGAATGCTTCGATCACCAGGCCACGGGCGCCAGTCGCGATCGCGCAGCGCACGAAGCGCCCGTCGCTGCCCATGGCGAGCTTGACCAGATCGACGGCCGGCTCGATCCGCTCCGCCCGGATGGTGGTGCGCAGCACCGGGCGTCGGTGCAGGATGATCCGGACGCCGTCGATCTCGCCGAGCTTGCCGTGCTCCATGGAGGTGAACGTACCGGTGCGGTAGGCGTGCGTCTTGGTGGCGTCGCGGGCTGCGTGGAACTCCTGCTCGAACACGATGACGCTGCCCAGTCCGGTGAGGCCGGATGCGGCGAGTTGCACCGCCTGGGCCAGATTACGCGGCCCGTCGCCGTCGGTCGCGTCGGCGTCGCGCTGTGCGCCGGTGAACACGCAAGGCTTGTCACTCGCGACCAGCAGGTCGGCGAGAAAGGCGGTCTCCTCCATCGTATCGGTGCCGTGCGCGATGACCACACCTGCGACATCCGACCGCTCCAGATGCGTGGCAACGCGGCGGATAAGGAGAAAGGCGTGCTCGAGGTCGAGATTGTAACTTCCGATTCGAGCGAAATCGTCCACCTCGACCGCGACGTCGGCTGGCAACGGCGGCAGCAGGCCGAGCAGCTCGCCTCCGCTCGCGGCGACGGTCACGTCATCGCCGGCGGCGTTGCGCCGCGATGCAATGGTGCCGCCGGTGGTCACGAGAACAACGTTTCGCATGCAATCCCTCGAAAACGCCGGGAAGCCAACCGCTCGGAACGCGTACGGCCGGCGCGTAACCGGCGGTCAATGCGCCAGGCTGTGCATCACGCGATAGAGATCGGCCTTGCCTTCGAAGCCGATGCCTGGCAGGTCCGGCATGGTGATGTAGCCGTCCACGACCGAGACCCCGTCAGGGAAGCCGCCGAAGGGCTGGAACAGATCGGGATAGGATTCGTTGCCGCCGAGGCCGAGCCCCGCGGCGATGTTCAGCGACATCTGGTGGCCGCCATGCGGGATGCAGCGACGCGGCGACCAGTTGTGGGCGGCCAGCATGTCCAGGATGCGCAGATATTCGACCAGGCCATAGCTCAGCGCACAATCGAACTGCAGCCAGTCGATCTCCTTCCGCAGCCCGGCGTAGCGGATCAGATTGCGCGCGTCCTGCGTCGAAAACAGGTTCTCGCCCGTCGCCATCGGTCCGTCATACTGGCGGCAAAGCTCTGCCTGCAGCGCGTAGTCCAGCGGGTCGCCAGGCTCCTCGTACCAGAACAGCTCGTAAGCCGAGAGCGCGCGGGCATAGTCGAGCGCCTGCGCCAGCTCGAACCGGCCATTGGCGTCGACGGCAAGTCGCTGACCGGGACCGAGCAGCGACAGCACCGCCTCGATCCGCCGCAGGTCCTCGGACAGCGGCGCGCCGCCGATCTTCATCTTCACCGTGGTGTAGCCATGATCGAGATAGCCGCACATCTCGTCCCGCAGCGCGCCGATCGCCTTGCCGGGATGGTAGTAGCCGCCCGCGGCGTAGACGAACACGCGTGGTTCCGGCGCGCCGCTGCCGTGGCGATCCGCGAGCAGCCGGAACAGCGGTCGTCCCGCGATCTTCGCCACCGCGTCCCAGACCGCCATATCGATCGTGCCGATCGCGACCGACCGCTCGCCATGGCCGCCCGGCTTTTCGTTTCGGAACAGGGCCGCCCAGATTCGGTGCGGGTCGAGATTCTCCCCGGTGTCGTCGAGCAGACTGCCCGGCTCGGCCTCCAGCAGGCGGGGACGGAATCGCTCACGTATGAGATGTCCCTGGCCATAGCGGCCGTTCGAGTTGAAGCCGTAGCCGATCACCCGCCGCCCGTCGCGCACGACGTCGGTGACCAGCGCCACCAGGCTGATCGTCATTCGGGAGAAATCGATATAGGCATTGGCGATCGGCGACGCGATCGGCACCGTCTGCTCGCACAGATCGACGATGCGCACGGCGGTCTCCTCCCTCTTTGCAGCGTCGACGCTGCCGGCTCAGCGGCGGCGCACCATCTCCGCGATGCGGTCGCCGAGTGCACCGGTCGAGGCGCTGCCGCCGAGATCGGGCGTCAGCGGGGCGTCGGGTGCCACCAGCGTCGTCTCGATCGCCTCGAGCACGTGCGTCCCGGCCTCCACCGCGCCGAGATGGTCGAGCATCATTGCGGCCGCCCAGATCTGGCCGATCGGGTTGGCGATCCCACGCCCGGCAATGTCCGGCGCCGATCCGTGCACCGGCTCGAACATGGAGGGATGCGCCCGCTCGGGATTGATGTTGGCGGACGGCGCGACGCCGATCGTGCCGGTCACGCCGGGGCCGAGATCTGAGAGGATGTCGCCGAACAGGTTGGAGCCGACGACGACGTCGAATCGCTCGGGCGACATGACGAAGCGCGCCGCCAGGATGTCGATGTGATACTGGTCGGTGCGCACGTCGGGATAGGCCTCGGCCATCGCCGCGAAACGCTCGTCCCAGAACGGCATGGTGTGGAAGATGCCGTTGGATTTCGTGGCGGAGGTGACGTGCGGGCGCCCCAGGCGTCGCGCCAGCTCGAAGGCATAGCGCAGAATCCGGTCGGTGCCCTTGCGGGTGAACACCGCTTCCTGCACGACGAATTCATCCTCGGTTCCCGCCTTGAATCGGCCGCCGATCTGGGAATACTCGCCCTCGGTGTTCTCCCGCACGACCCAGAAGTCGATCTGGCTGTGCCGCACGGGCGGCGCGATGCCGGGCAGCAGTCGCACCGGGCGGAGATTGACGTACTGGTCGAATTCGCGGCGGATCGGAATCAGCAGGCCCCAGAGCGAGATATGGTCGGGCACGCCGGGGAAGCCGACCGCGCCGAGCAGGATCGCGTCATGGTCGCGCAGTCGTGCGATTCCGTCCGCCGGCATCATGTGGCCGGTCGCGCGATAGGTTTCGCAGCTCCAGTCGAAATGCCGCGGTCGCAGGCTGAAGCCGTGCGCTGCTGCCGCGGCATCGAGGACCTTCAGCGCCTCCGGCATCACCTCGCGGCCGATCCCATCGCCGGGAAGAACGGCGATCGTGAACGCGGTCATGCCGGCGCGTCCGGTCGTCCGCCCGCATCCCACCAGCGCAGCATGTCGCGCCCGTTCCAGTGCAACACGCCCTCATGCTGGTTGATGTAGGCGTAGACCTCCTCGAGATAACGGATGCGGTGGGGCTGGCCGGAGATATAGGGATGGATCGCGATCGCCATGAATTTCGGACGCTCCACCGATTCCGCGTAGAGCCGGTCGAAACTGTCACGGCAGCGCTGCAGCCAGTACGGGGATTCGTGATGCTGCACGATCATCGTCGGGATGTCGTTCAGTTCCACCGTATAGGGCAGCGTCAGCAGCGTCCCGTGGCGGGTCGCGATCTCGGTCGGTTCCTCGTCATAGACCCAGTCGCCGACATATCGGATGCCGGCCTCGGCCAGCAGGTCGGGCGTCTCCAGCGTCTCGGTCAGGCCCGGGCCCAGCCAGCCGACCGGGCGGCTGCCGGTAAAGTCCGCGATCGTGTCGAGCGAGCGCCGGATCATCCCGGCCTGGTCCTCGATCTTGTGGATCGGGATCTGGTCCCAGGCATGGCCCATGAACTCCCATCCGGCGTCCCGCGCCTGACCGGCGACGCGCGGATAGTCCTCGCAAACCCTGGCATTGATCGACAGCGTCGGGCGGATGCCGAGCTCCGCGAACAGGCGAAAGAAACGCCAGACACCGACGCGCATTCCGTATTCGTGCCAGGCCCAGTTCGGCAGATCGGGTATGAGCGCCTGTCCGGTCGGCGCCGGCAAGATCTGGCGCGCCATCGGCCGCGCGATGTCCCAGACTTCCAGGTTGACGATGCTCCAGACGACCATCCGCGCCCCGTCCGGCAGGCGGAGTGGCGGGCGGTCCACGATGGCGGAATAGGTGGCGCGCTCACGCGGGGTCATGGGCTGGCTCCTGCGGCAAGGGCTGGCCCGGAGCACGCGCTCCGGGCCGGGCAGAGACTATTTCGGCACCGGGATCGGCTTGACCAGGTTCGGTTCCAGCCAGTCCGCGGGCGCGGTGCACTTCGTGCAGTTCACGCCGGGCAGGTTGTCGGCGTAGCGGATCGCGGGCAGAGGATGGATCGTCATGCCGGCGACCGGCTCACCCTTCTGCACCGCGTTCAGGTCGAGTTCGGGCAGCAGCTTCGCATTCAGCGCCGTGTCGATGAACAGCGGCGGCACCTTCGCCGCCGGGAAGACGTTGCACCCGTTCTCGAACGAATTGCCCGAGCACATCTTGATGTCCTGGTACGGCACCCAGGGCAGCGGATATTCGATGTTGTGGCTGGTCGGCTTCAGCTTGCCGGTCAGGACTTCCATCATGACCTTGAACGCGTAGGGACCGACGGCCGGGCCGGCGCTGGAGGAAAGCCCCTTCAGCCCCTTCGCCTGCAGCGCCGGATCGCCGATCGCGAGACGGTAGCCGTTGTTCGACTGGCCCGCGATCACCACCAGCCGGTTCGGCCGCGCCTTCATCACCGCCTGGAGCGAGCCGTACGTGCCGTCGACCGTCCAGATCGCGTCGAGATTCGGATGCGCCGCCAGGATCTTCGAGACGCCCTCCTGCGACAACGCGTCGTTCCAGTTGCCGTAGAACTCGCCGACGATCTTGATGCCGGGATAGCGATGGAAGACGCGCAGCGCCTGCTCGTCGTAGACCTTGGTGACGGCGGTGCCGGCGACGCCGTGGTTGATCACGACCTCGCCCTTGCCGCCGAGCGCATTGACCATCCACTGCGCCGAATTCGCCCCGTAGCGCGCCGTGATGTTGCTCACGTTGTAGGCGCAAGGGGCGGTCACAGTGGAATCGTAGGTGAAGACGAGCACGTGACGCTGACAGGCCTGGTGGATCGCGCGGTTCAGCGCGGTGGACGACAGCGGATACAGGATGATCGCGTTGGCGCCCGCCGCGACCATGCTCTGCAGATCGGAGATCTGCCGCTGCACATCGGTGCCGGAGATCACCGTCTTGAACTGGACGTCCTTGTCGTAGGGCGGCGTCTCGGCCAGCGCCTTGATGCCGTTCGCGGCCGCCGCCTGCCAGATGTTCCCGCTATAGCTCATATCCAGGAACACCTTGTCGGTCTTCGCCGACGCCCCGGACTGCGGCGCGAGGCCGGCCGCAGCCAGCAAGGCGATGCCGCCGAGCGCGGATTGCGCGGCCCGCTTCAGCCGCAAGGTTCGATCAGCCATCCCGGTCTCTCCCCAGATTGTGGATTTAACTTCCGGTCCCGCTCCACCGCTCGCTTTGCAGGACCAGCGCGAAGACGATGATGGCGCCTTCGATGATGTCGCGCAGGCCCTGGGACAGGCTGAGCACGGTGATCACGGTCTCAAGCGCACTCAGGAACAGCGCGCCGGCGAAGGTGCCGAGATAGATCCCCCGCCCGCCGGTGACGCGCGCCCCGCCGATCACCACCGCGGCAATCGTCGGCAGCAGCAGCGGATTGCCCATATCCAGCGTCGCAGCCGAGGAATAGCCGGCGAGCAGCAGGCCCGAAAGGCCGGCGCATAATCCGCTGATTCCATAGGCGAGGATGGTCAACCCGCCGATCGGCAGGCCCAGCACGCGCGCGGCGCCCGGGCTGCTGCCGATCGCATACAGCTTGCGCCCTTCCGTGGTGCCGTTCTGCAGCACCGTCGCCACGATCACGAAGCCGAGAATGAGCCAGACCGGCAGCGGTACGCCGAGCCAGCGACCGCTCATCAGCGCCTGCAAGGCCGGCGCCACCGGCTCCTGCGCCAGGCCGGCGGTGAAGCCGAGGCCCGCGCCGAAGAAGGTGATGCTGGACGCGAGCGTCATGATGAACGGCGGCACGTTCGCAACCGCGATGCCGATGCCGTTGACCAGTCCGATGCCGAGACAGGTCGCAAGCGTCGCCGGAACCGCCCAGATCAGCGCGGCGTTCTGGCCGTTGGTCAGCACCGAAATCATCATGGCGCTGAGCCCGATGACGACGCCGATCGAGAGATCGATGCCGCCCAGCAGAATGGCGAGCCCCTGGCCGAAGGACGCCACCACGAGGAAGA
>Ga0335074_10014981_pt1 | contig 10883 bp, 11 predicted proteins | sample Lox_Sample_23_FD_206715 | JGI IMG/M metagenome (GOLD analysis project Ga0335074, IMG submission 206715) | Soil microbial communities from Loxahatchee National Wildlife Refuge, Florida, United States - Lox_Sample_2.3 | ecosystem: Environmental > Terrestrial > Soil > Wetlands | place: USA... | reverse complement strand
ATCGCGGTGATCTCGCCGATCGCCCAGTCGAGCGCGGCCGCCATCAGCCGATGCATCTGCGCCGGGTCGTCACCCGACACCCAGAGTACGTTGTGTCCGCACCCTTCGAGCATCGAGGTGAGCTCGACGTCCCCGATCCGCGCCAGCACGCTGGGATTCGCGATCTTGTAACCGTTCAGATGCAGGATCGGGAGGACCGCACCGTCGGCGGCGGGGTTGAGGAACTTGTTCGAATGCCACCCCGTCGCCAGCGCGCCGGTCTCGGCTTCCCCGTCGCCCACGATGCAGCAGACCAGCAGGTCCGGATTGTCGAACACCGCGCCGTAGGCGTGGGAGAGCGCGTACCCCAGCTCCCCGCCCTCGTGGATCGAGCCGGGCGTCTCGGGCGCGACGTGCGAGGGGACCCCCCCGGGGAACGAAAACTGCCGGAACAGCTGACGCAGTCCGTCGACGTCCCGGCCGATGCGGGGATAGACCTCGGAGTACGTTCCCTCGAGGTAGGCATTGGCGACCGCCGCGGGCCCGCCGTGCCCCGGGCCCATCACATAGATCGCGTTGAGGTCCCAGCTGCGGATGACGCGGTTCATGTGGGCGTAGATGAAGTTGATCCCCGGTGTCGTGCCCCAGTGCCCGAGCAGCCGGGGTTTCACGTGCTTCGGCTCGAGCGGGACGCGGAGGAGGGGGTTGTCCATCAGGTAGATCTGGCCGACCGAGAGGTAGTTCGCCGCCCGCCAGTAGGCGTCGATCAGGGCGGCCTCAGGGTCGGTCAGGGGTCGGTGGGACCCGCTCGTCGCTCCGCTCACAACCCGTTCATCTCCGAGAGGGCAGCGCGGCGGCGCCGCGGCGAGGGCCGGCTCCGACGTCGTCGAAGTCGATCCGCGACTCGGCGTTCCCCCGAAGCGCCATTCCGGTGGTCCTCTCCACGAACCCAGCGCTCCGGGGTATATTCCTCTCCGCTCACCCTCCGCAACCGCTCTCGGCTTCGGGGAGCGTTCTGTCACGCTCGGCGGTCTCCGCCGCGCGGAGGCGGAGACTCACCGGCGAACGGCGGGGGTCAATTTGGGCTGACGCGGCGGACATGTAGTGCCCGACCGGATGGAATGCGGGACCGGGGGTCACCGGAGCCCGTGGGGCGAGCGATGCGAACGATCGGGGTCCTGGGCGGGATGGGTCCGGTGGCGACCGTCGAGTTCCTCCGTCGCCTCTTGGTGCGTTGCGAGGAACTCTACGGCGCCGTGCAGGACGGCGAGTACCCTCCGATCCTCACCTACTCGATGTCGCTGACGGGCTCCGACGAGAGCGGGATCGGCAACGCGAGGGTGCTCGAGCAGGAGTTTGTGGACGGGATCACCAAGCTGAGCCGCGGGGGCTGCGACTTCGTGGTGATCCCCTGCAATACGGCCCACCACTTCGTCGACCGGCTGCGCGGCGCGGCGACCGTCCCGATCCTGAGCATCATCGACCTCGCGGTCGCGAAGCTGGAGGAGTGCGGGGCGAAGACGGTGGGAGTGCTGGCCTCGGAGAGCACCTACCGACACGCCGTGTACGAGCGCCCGCTGGCGGCCAACGGGATGACCGCGGTCGTCCCGACTCCTCCCGAGCGGAAGGCGCTCATCGGCATCGTGCGCGACATCATGGGCGGGCAGCGCACCGTCCACGATCGCGAGGCGATGCGCCGCATCGCCCAGCGGATGGCCGACGAAGACGGGGTCGACACGATCCTGGTCGGTTGCACGGAGCTATCGGTCGTGCGGCCCGCGAGCCAGTACCCCGTGCGCGCGGTCGACGCCATGGATGTGCTCGCCGAAGCCGCCGTCAGTGTCGCCTACGAAGCGACCGACCTGCCGCGGGTCGGTCACCCGACCCCCACGATGCTCCATCGGAGCGTCCCCCGACCCGTCACGTCGTAACGCCGTGCTGTCCTCGGGCGACGACCCCGACCCCACCGCGGCGCGGGGCGCCTACGGGAGCCCGATCACACGGCCGTCCGGAGCGAGGTCGATCGCCGCCGCGGACGGACGTTCGGGAAGGCCCGGAAGGGTGATGACCCCACGCAACAACGCCACGGTGAACCCTGCGCCGGACCAACGCTCCAGTCGCTGGACCTGCACTCGGAAGCCGGACGGCCGCCCCCGTAGCTGGGGGTCGTCCGAGAGCGAGCGGGACGTCTTCGCCACGCAGACCGGACCCGTCCCCTCCCCGAGCTCGCGGATCCGATCGAGGTCGGCGACCGCACGAGGACTCAGGTCGACTCCCGCGGCTCCGTAACACTGGGTGGCGATCACTTCGAGGGCGGCCTCCGCAGAGGTCGACGGACCGTAGAGCGGTCGGGTCCGTTCGCCCCGACCCGCGAACTCGACCACCCGCTCGGCGAGCTCCTCGGCCCCGGCACCGCCGTCGGCGAACGCCGTGACGCTGACGCACGGCACTCGTTCGTCGGCGCAGAACGCCATGACCCGGCGGACCTCCTCCGGAGCGTCGTTCGGGAAACGGTTCAGCGCGACGATCGGAGCAAGTCCGAGCCGGCGGAAGTTCTCGAGGTGCTGCGCGAGATTCGGAAGGCCCCGGGAGACGGCGTCGGGCGCCGGGCCCGTCGAGGGGTCACCGCCCCCGTGGTATCGCAGCGCTCGGAGGGTGGCCACGACTACCCCCGCATCGGCCTCTAGGCCCGCCGCCGGAGCCACGAGGTCGGCGTACTTCTCCGCGCCAAGCTCGGTGGCGAACCCGGCCTCGACCACCGCGACGTCGGCAAGGCCGCGGGCCGCTTCGATCGCGAGGCGGCTGCAGGTGCCGTGCGCGACGTTCGCGTACGGGATCCCGTGGACCAGCGCGGCGGTCCCTTCCGCCGTCTGCACCAGGTTGGGAGCGAGGGCGGCGGCCAGCAGCACGGAGCTGCCACCGGCGGCACCGATCTCCTCCGCCCGCACCGGCGCACCGTCGGGGGTCCGACCCACCTGAACGCGGGCGATTCGGGCCCGAAGGTCGGCGTGGTCGCGCGCGAGGGCGTGGATCGCCGCGGTCTCGGAAGCGGCCGAGATCACATACGAGGCGGAGCGCGACGGGCTGTCGGGGAATGGGCTTTCCACGGTCCGGATGCGGCGCAGCGATCGGTCCTCGAGCGCCGACGCCCGCGGAACGTCCGCACTGTCCGGTACGATGACGGGACGGCGGTGCCGGTAGAGGTGATCGTCCACGAGCGAGACCAGCAGATTTTGGGCGTTCGTGATCGCGTCGAGGTCCCCCGTGAGCCCGAGGTCGATCCCAGGGCGCGGCTCGACCGTCGCCCGCCCGCCGCCGGACGCCCCTCCCTTCGATCCGAACACGGGCCCGAGCGACGGTTGCCGCAGGCACGCCACCGATCGCACGCCCTTCCGTTCCAGGGCCATCGCGAGACCGATCGCGACCACGGTCTTGCCCTCCCCGTGCTCCGTGGGCGTCATCGCGCTCACCAGCACCACGCGCCCGCGCCGGGGTCGATCCGCGACCGAGCGTACGAGCGCCACCGGTATGCGCATCACGCCGGCTCCCGCCGGAACCAGCTCCTCCGGAGCGAGCCCGAGGTCGCGGGCCACGTCGGCGATCGGCCGGGGACCCCGAGTGCCCGTCACGCCGGGACGGCGCTCACCCGAGCGGTTCGCCGTCGAGGGCGCGCCATCGCGGGCGCCACGCCCCGAAGGACCTTTAGGACGTCCTGACGCGTGACGATACCGACCAACGCCCCGTCCCGGACGACCGGCAGTCGGTTGACGGAGTACTTCCCCAGGAGGCGTGACGCTTCCCCGAACGGCTCGTCCGCCTCGACCGAGACCGCGGGGTGGGACATCGCGTCTCGGACGGAGCCGTTGAGCAGCGCCGCGACCGATTCGTGCAATCGGTCCTTCGGCTTCGGCTCCAGGCTGGCGAGCAGGAGGTCGAGGATCCCCCGAGCCCGGCCCACGCCCGTCTGACGGTCGACGGCACGCACGATGTCCTTCTCGCTGAGCACGCCAACGAGGCGGCCCCCGGTCTCGACGACCGGCAACCCCGACACATGGTGTCGCCGCATCGTCTCCGTGGCGGAGAGGAGGCTCTCTTCGGGGCGCGCCGTGTAGACCGCCGACGTCATGACGTCTTCGACCAGGTAGGGGCGAAGCCGATCGCTGGGGAGAGATCCGGACATGGTACGAAAGGGCACGGCCCCTCTATTTGAGCCGCCAGTCAACCGAAGTTGAGCGGGCCCGTCCGCGCGGTTGAGGTTAGTTCTATACCAAATCCGGGGTATCGGACGAGCGGAGCGGTACGCCGCCGTCGAGAGGAGGGATCGATCGGTCGTGAACGGGATCGGAGTCGACCGCCAGTACGTGCTCGATCGGTCGGGCTTCCCGACGCTGCTCACGGCGATCCGTCGAGCGGGCTACCGCGTGGTCGGCCCCACGATCCGGGACGGCGCGATCGTCTACGGCGAGATCCGCGAGGAGCGTGACCTCCCGATCGGATGGACCGACCGCCAGGACGCCGGCCGATACCGGCTCGAGCGGCGGGCGGACGCAGCGCTCTTCGGGTACAACGTCGGGCCGCACAGTTGGAAGAAGTACCTCTTTCCCTCTCGGGAACGCCTCTGGACCGCGGTCCGTACCGCCGAAGCCTTCGAGGTTCACCCCGAGTCGATCGACGAGTCGCCCCTCGCCTTCCTGGGCATGCGGGCCTGCGAGATCGCGGCGATCGGGGTCTCCGACCACGTCTTCGGTAAGGCCGGCGACCCGGGCTACCGCGCGCGACGCGGGAAGATCCTACGCGTCGCGGTCCAGTGCGGGCAGGCAGGCGCCACGTGCTTCTGCACGTCGATGGGCACCGGGCCCGGCGTCTCCGCCGGGTACGACCTCGCACTGACGGAGATCATCGAACCCGACCGACACCGGTTCCTCGTGGCGGTGGGGTCCTCGGCCGGTGCCGCCGTCCTGGAAGGGGTGCCGCTCACCGCACCGGCGGACGGCGAGGAGCGCGCGGCGAAGGAGATCGTCGCACGGACGGCGGCGTCGATGGGTCGGACGATGAATCCTGTCGGGCTCCGGGACCTGCTGGTGAATCAACCGAATCATCCGCGATGGGAGATCGTCGCTCGGAGGTGCCTCGCCTGCACGAACTGCACCATGGCGTGCCCGACGTGCTTCTGCCAGACGACCGAAGAGGTCCCGGACCTCGACGGAGAGAAGGTCGAGCGGTGGCGGCGCTGGGACTCCTGCTTCAACTCCGGTTTCAGCGCCGTTCACGGCACGAGCGTTCGTCAGAGTACGAATTCTCGCTACCGGCAGTGGCTGACCCACAAGCTCGGGACCTGGCACGACCAGTTCGGCGAGTCCGGATGTGTCGGATGCGGTCGGTGCATCACGTGGTGCCCGGTCGGGATCGACCTCACGGAAGAGGTCGCCGCGCTCCGTCCACCGCCTTCCCCCGCGCCTGCAACGAAGGCGTCGCCATGAGCGCCGCCGAGGACCCGACCGCCGCTCGGCTCGCGACGCAGCCGTTCTTCCGGGGCTGGGAGGGCGACCTCCTGCGCCGGCTGGCCCCCGGAGTGCGCGAGCGGACGTACGCGCCGGGAGAGCCGCTCCTCCGGGAGGGGGACCCCGCCGACCGATTCGTGCTCGTGCTCGACGGGAAGGTCGCGCTCGAGATCGTACTGCCCGACCGCCCGCCGATCACGGTCCAGACCGTCGGGGCGGGCGAAGTGATCGGGTGGTCCTGGCTCGTCGCCCCCCACCGCTGGCGGGTCGATGCGCGAGCGGTGAAGGCGACCCGGACCCTCGAGATCCCCGGCGGCGCCCTGCGGTCGGCGCTGGACGCGAACCCCACGGACGGCTACCGATTCCTCCTCCGTCTCCTGCCGGTCGTCGCGGAACGGCTCGAACACACCCGGATCCAGCTGTTGGACCTCCATGGACACTGACGCGCGACCCCCCAGCCCCGCCGACCTCTCCGTCGAGAACCCGTGGGCCCCGGCCCCGTACCGAGTGGAGCAGCGCACCGCCGAGACGGCGGACACCGCCACCCTCGTGCTCTCGCCGACGCCCGGAAGCCGACCGCTCTCGTTCCGGCCCGGACAGTTCAACATGGTGTACGCCTTCGGGGTGGGAGAGGCCGCGATCTCCGTGAGCGGGGATCCGGCCCGCCCCGAACAGCTGGTCCACACGATACGCTCCGCCGGGAAGGTGACGGCTGCGCTCGCCGGGGTCACCCCGGGCACTGCCGTCGGGATCCGAGGACCGTATGGGACCGGCTGGCCCCTCGACCGGGCACTCGGCAAGGATGTCGTGTTGGTCGCGGGCGGGCTCGGCCTGCCGCCGCTGCGCCCGCTGCTCTACGAACTGCTCCGCCACCGGGACCGGGTGGCCCGCATCGAGGTGATCTACGGGGCGCGGACGCCGAAGGACCTCGTCTACTACGACGAGATCCAGCGGTGGCGCGCGCGCAGCGACCTGCGGTTCCAGACGACGGTCGATGCGGCGGGGCGCGACTGGTACGGCGACGTCGGCCTAGTGACGGCCCGGCTGCCGGACCTGAGGGTCGACGCGGCGAACACGGTCGCCTTTCTCTGCGGGCCCGAGGTGATGATGAAGTTCACCGCCCAGGGTCTCGAAGCCCGCGGCGTCCCGATGACCTCGGTCTACGTCTCCCTCGAACGGAACATGAAGTGCGCGATCGGTCTGTGCGGTCACTGTCAGTTCGGACCGGCGTTCATCTGCCGCGACGGTCCGGTCTTCCGCTACGACGTGGTGCGGCCGTTCCTCTCCGTCCGGGAGCTCTGAGATGGCCGACCGACGCCGCCCCCGACTGGGCGTCTTCAAGTTCGCCTCGTGCGATGGGTGCCAGCTCACCCTGCTCGACTGCGAGGACGAGCTGCTCGCCGTCGCGGACCGGTTCGACCTCGCCGACTTCCGGGAGGCGTCGAGCGCGACCCTGGACGGTCCGTACGACCTCGCGCTGGTCGAGGGTTCGATCACCACCTCCGACGACCGCGAGCGGATCGCGGAGATCCGTGCCCACGCGAAGACCCTCGTCACGATCGGGGCGTGCGCCACCTCGGGCGGCATCCAGGCCCTGCGGAACTTCGCGGACGTGGCGGAGTTCACCCAAGTCGTCTACGCCCGACCGGAGTACATCCGCACCCTCGCCACCTCCACCGCGATCCGCGACCACGTCCCAGTCGACTTCGAACTCCGCGGCTGCCCCATCGACAAGCGCCAGCTGCTCGAGGTGATCTCCGCCTTCCTTGGTGGACGCGCGCCGGACGTGCCGACCGAGAGCGTCTGCATCGAGTGCAAGCGTCGGGGGCACGTCTGCGTGGTCGTGGCGCACGGGACCCCGTGCCTCGGGCCGGTGACCCAGTCCGGGTGCGGCGCGATCTGTCCGGGGTTCCATCGCGGCTGCTACGGTTGCTTCGGACCCCAGGACACGCCGAACACCGCGTCCCTCGTCACCCAGCTGAACGTTCTCGGCATGGATCGGCCGTCCGTCGCCCGGGTGTTCCGGACGTTCAACGCGATGGCGCCGGCGTTCCGGGCCGCCGCCGACGCCGCCACGGAGCCACCGCCGTGACCGAGCGCACCATCGCCGTGAACTACCTCGCCCGGGTCGAGGGCGAGGGCGCGCTGCGCGTTCGCATCCGGGACCGCACCGTCGAGGAGGTCGAACTCCGCATCTTCGAGCCGCCGCGGTTCTTCGAGGCGTTCTTGCGCGGCCGCGCCTACGCCGAGGCGCCGGACGTCACCGCGCGGATCTGCGGGATCTGCCCCGTCGCCTACCAGATGAGCGCCTGCCATGCGATGGAACGCGCGCTCGGGATCCGCGTCGACGGGGCGTTGCGGGACCTGCGCCGGCTCCTGTACTGCGGGGAGTGGATCGAGAGCCACACGCTTCACATCTATCTCCTCCACGCGCCGGACTTCCTCGGGTATCCCGACGCCCTCCGGCTCGCGCGGGACCATCCCGACGCGGTGCAGCGTGGCCTCGCTCTCAAGAAGGCCGGGAACTCCATCATGCGGGTCCTCGGCGGCCGGGAGATCCACCCGATCAACGTGCGAGTGGGCGGGTTCTACCGATGCCCGAGCCCGGAGGAGCTCGCCGAGCTCCGAGGGTCGGTCGAGCACGCGCTCGCTCTCGCCGAGGAGACGGTGCGGTTCGTCGCGGGCTTCGACTTCCCGAACGTCGAGGAGGACTACGAGTTCGTCGCCCTCCGTCACCCCGACGAGTATCCGTTGAACGAGGGGCGGATCGAATCGAGCACGGGACTGTCGATCGACGCGGCGGAGTACGAGGGCGCGTTCGAGGAGGTCCAGGTCGCTCACTCGAACGCGCTCCAATCGGTCCGCAAGGGTGGAGGGTCCTACCTCGTCGGCCCGATGGCCCGCTACGCATTGAACCGCGACCGCCTGACCCCACGCGCCCGGGCCCTCGCGCGGGAGGTCGGTCTCGAGGACGTCGTGCGGAACCCGTTCCGGAGCGTCATCGTCCGCGCGGTCGAGGTCGTCTTCGCATGCGAGGAGGCGATCCGCATCATCGACCGGTACCGAACGCCCGATCGGTCATGGGTCGAGCCGCCCGCGATCGACCGCCCGAGCCACGGAGCGGCGGCGACCGAGGCGCCCCGGGGCATGCTCTACCACCGCTACGACCTCAACGCGGATGGGTCGATCGCGACCGCCCGCATCGTCGCCCCGACCTCCCAGAACCAGAAGCGGATCGAGGACGACCTCCGGCACCTCGTCGCCCGCTCGCTCGACCTGGACGAGCCAGCGCTCACCGCCGCGTGCGAGCACGCGATCCGCAACCACGACCCGTGCATCTCCTGCGCCACTCACTTCCTCTCGCTCGACCTCGTCCGGGAGTGACGCGGGTGGCCACGGACCGTTCGACCGCCGGCGGGGGTCTCCCGCCGCCGACGCTCGTGATCGGAGTGGGCAACCGGCACCGACACGACGACGCGGTCGGTCTCGACGCGGTGGAACGGGTCCGGCCCCGGCTTCCGCCGGGGGTGCGGGTCGTCGCGTTCGAGGGGGAGAGCACCGGTCTGCTCGACCTCTGGGAGGGCGCCGGACTGGTCGTGCTGGTGGACGCGACCGCTCCGACCGGTCGTCCGGGGACGGTCCATCGGTTCGAGGGGGACCTCGCGCCGTTCTTCGCGGCGCCGCCGCCGACCTCGACCCACGGCCTGAGCGTCGGCGAGGCCTGGCGTCTCGGAGGACTGCTCGGCCGGCGCCCGGCCCGTCTGGTGGTCTTCGGGGTCGAGGGGGCCGAATTCTCCCCCGGGATCGGACTCTCTGCGGCGGTCGCCGCGTCGGTCGACCCCGTCGTGGAAGCGGTCGTTCGCGAGGTCGGGACGGGCGGCGGGGTCCGAGAGCCGGGGGCGCGGACCGATGCATGAGGAGGCGCTGCTCCGGGACCTTCGGCGCAAGCTGATCGAGGTCACGCAGGGGGCGGAGGACGCGTCGGTCCGCCGCGTCCGGGTCTGGGTCGGCGCGCTGTCGCACGTCTCCGCCGAAACCCTCCGGGGCCGCTGGGCGGAGGTCGTCGCCGGCACCCCGGCGCAGGGGGCGCGGCTCGAGGTCGATGTCTCGAGCGACCCGGAGGACCCGGCCGCCCAGGGGGTCCGTCTCGTGGAGCTGACGATCGAGGAGCCGGAGAGCGGCACCGCCCCGGGTCGCCGGCCGCCCCCAAGCTCTTGAACTAGCCCGGCGTGTCACTCACGGTCCCGAGGGGTTTCCATGTGCCTCGCAATTCCCGGGCGGATCGTTCGGCTCCTTCCGGAGGGCCCCGAGGGCCGGGTGGCCGAGGTCGACTTCGGTGGGCTGCTCAAGTCCGTGAACCTGATCTACCTCCCCGATGCCGCCGTCGGGGAGTACGTCGTCGTCCACGCCGGGTTCGCCACCGACCGGGTCCCGGAGTCCGAGGCGCTCGAAGCGCAGCGGCACTTCCAGGAGATCCAGCGCCTGACGGCGCCGGCCGACGGGTAAGCCGCCTCGGACCGCTCCGCGCTCGCCGCCCGCTCGGAACGTTGATGACCCCGCGCCCCTTCGGACGCACCGGTTCGGACGTGGCGGAGACCTCGACCCCAGTCGGTCGTCTCGCGGGCGTCGGGCTGCTCCTGGTGCTCGCCACCGCGGTGATCAGCGGCGCCTCCACGTTCCTGAACTCCTATGCGGTCCAGGGAACCAACTCCGACGCGTTCGTGACGGTCCGAAACGTCACGGTCGCGCTGATGATCGCGCCCGTCGCGCTCTACTTCGCGCGACGGTCTCCGGTCCGGCTCGATCGCGCGGACGTGGGATGGCTCGCGCTGATCGGCCTCGTCGGCGGGGCGATCCCGTTCCTGCTGTTCTTCCATGGGCTGGAGCTCGCGACCGCGGCCGGCGGCGCGGCGACCGCGTCGTTCGTGTACCGGACCCTGTTCCTGATGGCCACCGTCCTCGCGATCGTGGTCCTGGGAGAGCGGTTCCGGACCCGGATCGTGGCGGCGGCGGCGCTGCTCCTCGCCGGGAACCTCCTGCTCCTCTCGCTGATCTCGCCGCTCTGGACCCCGGGCACGACCTACGTCGCCGTCGCCACGGTGCTCTGGGCGGTGGAGTACACGCTGTCGAAGCGGCTGCTGCGTCGGGTCCCGAGCCCGACCGTCGGGCTCGGTCGCATGGGATTCGGCGCGCTCTATCTGCTGGGCTACCTCGCGCTCACGAGCCAGTACGGGTCGGTGGCGGCGCTCAGCGCCGGTCAGTGGGGATGGGTCGGAATCAGCGCGGCGCTCCTCGCGGCGTTCGTCCTGACGTGGTATGCGGGACTGCGATGGACCGACCTCACGGTCGCCACCTCGGTCCTGGTCCTCGGGTTCCCCGTGACCTGGGTGCTGGACGTCTGCG
>Ga0335074_10014980_pt1 | contig 10883 bp, 5 predicted proteins | sample Lox_Sample_23_FD_206715 | JGI IMG/M metagenome (GOLD analysis project Ga0335074, IMG submission 206715) | Soil microbial communities from Loxahatchee National Wildlife Refuge, Florida, United States - Lox_Sample_2.3 | ecosystem: Environmental > Terrestrial > Soil > Wetlands | place: USA: Florida... | reverse complement strand
AACAGCTTTGCGAGCGCATTTTCGTGAATCTGATTCAGAATGCATTCCAGGCGATGGACAACTCGCCCGACGGCCACGAGGAAGTCTTGACGATCACGGTCGCGCCAGAAACTTCCGGCGGCCGCGACGGCGTCGGAATCGCGATCGAAGATACGGGCCCCGGAGTGCCCCCCGAAGCGCGCGAGCAGATATTCAATCCGTTTTTCACGACGAAAAAGGACGGCGTGGGCCTCGGCCTGGCGATCGTAGCCAAAATCATCGACGACCACCGCGGCTCGATTAAACTCGAAAACGATTCAAAGCCCGGCGCGCATTTCCGGATTTTTCTTCCGGCGGCGCCGCAAAGCTCATGAGTACAATATTTGCATCGGATAGCCGGCCGAAATGAAGCCCGAAAAACCATCGATCCTCATCGTCGAAGACGAAGCCAAAATGCGGCGCCTCCTCGAGCTCCAGCTCGCCGACGAAGGCTTTCTGGCCCGCACCGCCCCCGACGCCGAAACCGGCCTGCAAATCCTCAACAAGAATCCGTTCGATCTCGTGGTCACCGATTTCAAGCTGCCGGGAATGAGCGGCCTCGATTTCCTGCATGCGGTCAAGCGAATCGACGCGGAACTGCCGGTGGTGATGATGACCGCGTACGGAACGGTCGAGTCCGCCGTCGATGCGATGAAAGCCGGCGCAAGCGATTACGTCCTGAAGCCGTTTTCGCTCGCCGAGCTCGTGCTCGTGATCCGCAAGGAACTGGCTGCCCACGAACTTCGCGAAGAAAATCGCGACCTCCGCGAGGCGCTCGGCCGCCGCTACGAATACAAGAACATCGTCGCCACCAGCGACAAAATGCAGGCCGTGCTCGGCCTCGTCGAACGCGTAGCTCCCACCAACGCTACCGTCCTGATCGGCGGCGAAAGCGGCGTCGGCAAAGACCTCATCGCGCGCGCCATCCACGAGCATTCGCAGCGCGCCTCTGGCCCTTTTCTCAAGATCAACAGCACCGCGATTCCCGAAAACCTGCTCGAAAGCGAACTCTTCGGCTACGAAAAAGGCGCATTTTCCGGCGCCACATCGAGCAAGCCGGGCAAGTTTGAGCTGGCGGATAAAGGTACGCTCTTCCTCGATGAGATCGGAGACGTCCCTCCGGCAATCCAAGTAAAACTGCTGCGCGTGCTGCAAGAGCGAGAATTCGAGCGCCTCGGCGGGACGAAAACCATCAAAGTCGATGTCCGGCTGATCGCCGCCACCAACCGCGACCTGCGCGCCGCGCTCGAAGAAGGCACGTTCCGCGAGGACTTGTACTACCGCCTCAACGTCGTCGCGATTGATATTCCCCCGCTGCGCGAGCGCAAGGAGGACATCCCCGCGCTCACGAACTTCTTCCTCGAGAAATTCGCGAGCGAATCCGGTAAGCCGACGCCGCGCATCACGCCGCAAGCGCTCAAGCTGCTGATGGACTTCCACTGGCCGGGAAATATCCGCGAGCTTGAAAATATTCTCGCGCGCAGCGTCACGCTCGCCGCCGCACCCATGCTCGATGCCGCCGACATCCATCTCGATAGCGCGCGGCCACGCCCTCACGCCGACGCCGCCGCGCCCGTCTTGCCCGATGGCGTCACACTCGAGCAATGGGAAGAAGAAATCATCCGCGAAGCCTTGCGCCGCGCCAACGGCAACAAGAGCCAGGCCGCGCGCGCCCTCGGCCTATCTCGCAACGCCCTGCGTTACCGCCTCTCGAAAATGGGCGTTGCCGATCCTTTGGAGACCGAAGGAGCCTAGCTCGGCGGTGGCTGAAAACCACCAGCTCTGCGTGAAAACCACCGTGTATCAACAAGTTGGCCGAGCAGTCCCTCGGGGTGGGGCTCCCCTAAGTCCATATCAAGCAGCGACTTCCAGGCGATTACCCAACGAATTTCAGTTTGGCACGGGCCCTGCATTATGCAGGGTCGGGTTCAAAGGGCTTGGCTGGCGAAGGTTCGCCAGGGGTGAGACGACATGAAAAAATATTTCGCGAGTTTGGCAGCGATTTTTCTCACGCTGGGCGTGATGTCGGTGAGCGCGCCGTTGAAAGCTCAAGACCAACAGCAATCGGCGCCGCCTCCGCCCGATCAAGATTATTCGCAGCAATCGCAACAGACCGATCAGGGTCCCGCGCCGGGTGTGGCGCGCTTGAGTGTGATTCAGGGCAACGTTTCGACGCAGCGCGGCGACAATGGTGAATGGGTCGCAGCGACGGTCAACACGCCGGTCGCGGTCGGTGACCGCGTTTCAACCGGACCCGACGGCCGCGCCGAAATCCAACTCGACTCCGCGAACGTCATCCGCCTCTCAAGCAACACGACCGTGAAGGTCGCAAACATCACGCGCGAAAATATCCAAGTTCAAGTCGGCCAGGGCCTCGTCACGTACGCAGTGGTTCGGCCCGGTGAAGCAAACGCGGAAATCGACACGCCGAACGCCGCCGTCCATCCAGATGGCCCGGGCGAATATCGCATTCAGGTGAATTCCGATAGTGAAACGGAGGCGATCGTTCGCGAAGGCTCGGCGGATATCACCGAGCCGCAAGGCAGCACGCACGTCAACGCCGGACAATTGATCACCATCCAGGGAACGGACAACCCTCAGTACAAGACGGAGTCTGCTCCAGGTGAAGACGCGTGGGATTCCTGGAACATGGATCGCGATCACCGGATCACCAGCGCCAAGAGCTGGAAAGATACCGACCAGTACTACACCGGGTCGGAAGATCTCGATAACTACGGCACGTGGAGCGAAGTCCCCGACTACGGCCCCGTGTGGATTCCGCAGCAGAATCCCAACTGGGCGCCTTACAGTGACGGTCGCTGGGTCTGGGAGCCTTACTACGGCTGGACGTGGGTTTCCTACGAGCCGTGGGGCTGGGCGCCATATCACTATGGCCGCTGGTTCGTCTATGGCGGCAATTGGGCGTGGTGGCCGGGTCCCGTGGTTGGCTATCCCGGTTACTACCCGATCTGGTCGCCAGCGTATGTCTCGTTCTTCGGCTGGGGCGGCGGTGGTTTCGGCTTCGGTATCGGATTTGGTTTTGGCTTCGGCCACATCGGCTGGCTGCCCTGCGGGCCGGGTGACTGGTATCACCCGTGGTGGGGCCGCTGGGGCGGGCGCTACGAAACAGTTGGCATACATGGTGACGGATTCCACGACGGATTCCGTCCAATCGGTCCCGGCGGGCGCGGCTTCTCGAATGTGAACGAAGCGTTCCACAACGATCGCGTCCGGTCGGGCATGGTCTCGATGGATTCAAGCCGGTTCGGCCGCGACGCGGTCCACGGCGTCGGTGAGCGCATGAGCGAAGCATCGTTCCGCCAGGCAAGCATGGTGAGCGGCCGCATGCCGATTTCACCATCGCGCGAAAGCTTCAGCCCGTCGGGACGCGCGGCGAATCCATCGTCGTTCCGCAACGCCCCTTCGAGCTCGCAGCACTTCTTCAGCGCTGCGGGCCGAACCAGCACGGGCTTCAACGGACGCTCGGTGAACAACAACGTCAGCGGCCGCGAATCGTTCAACGCCAACAACGCGAACCGCGGCAATAGCGGGGCGCGTTCGTTTAGTGGCGGAAACGAAAACCGCGGCGCGATTACGTCGAGCCGCCCCGGATGGCACACCTTCACGCCGCCGTCAGGCGCAAATCGCGGCGGTGAAACGCGGGGCTATGCCGGCAGCAGCAATCGCGGATTTTCCGGGTCCGATCGTTCTTATAACTCATACAACTCGCCGGGATCGGCGTCACGAGGGGGCTACTCAAATTCATACTCTCATTCATACTCTAGGCCCCAACTTAATATGAGGCAGCCCATCGTGACGCCGCGCGGCGGCGGATCTTACGGAAACAGCGGCTATGGTCGCGGTTCGTACGGCGGCTACAGCCAGCCTCGCGGAGGCTACAGTGCGCCGCGTGGCAACTACAGCGCACCGCGTGGAAACAGCGCCCCTCGCGGCAACTATAGTGCGCCGCGTGGCGGAGGCGGCGGTGGTTCGCATGGCGGTGGCGGCCATTCCGGCGGCGGCCACGGTCATCGCTAGTCGCGCTGAATTTGACTCAAACCACGGCCCCGATTTTCTCGGGGCCGTGGCGTATAAGGACAAAGCAGTGGAAGCGAAACTCGGAGTCACGCGGCGTGTTGAATGAGTAGGAGGCGAGACACCAATGTCATCAATGCGTGTTGCCGCATGGTTCACATGGTTCGCTGCATGGAATTGGCTGGTGCGAAGCGCTATGCTATCAAGAGAGCGGTTCACCAAGGGAGTCACAAATTCATGAGAAAATCTGGCTTGCTGCTCGCGCTCCTGTTCTTCGTTTCTGCGCTGGTCCCGGCATTTCCAAGTTCTGCGGCGGCGCAGGACGATCCTCCCGGCCGCGTCGCGCGGTTGAATTACATCGAGGGCTCTGTATCGTATCAGGTCTCGGGCGATCAGGATTGGGTGCAGGCCGATCCGAACCGCCCGCTCACTACCGGCGACAATCTGTGGGCGGATAAAGATTCGCGCGGCGAGGTGCACATCGGCAGCACGGCGATCCGGCTCTCGAGTGAAACCGGCATTTCGTTCCTCACGCTCGACGATCGGACCACGCAGATTCAGCTCGCGCAAGGCACCATCGAGGTTCACCTGCGAATTCTGCCGAGCGGCGACGCTTTTGAAGTCGACACGCCCAATCTCGCGCTCACGCTGACGCGCGCCGGAGAGTACCGCATCGAAACCGATCCGAACGGCGGCTCCACCGTGATCGTCGTGCGCGAAGGCGAAGGAGAAGTGACGGGCGGCGGCGATACTTGGGATCTTGGTCCTGACCAGCAGTACACGTTCAACGGCACGGATCAGATCACCTACGACGCAGCGCCTGCGCCCGAATTCGACGACTTCGAAAACTGGTGCCAGTCGCGCGATCAGCGCGAGAACAACGCCGTCTCCGCGAAATACGTTTCGCGCGACGTGGATGGCTACTACGATCTCGACGACTACGGCTCCTGGGAAGCGGATTCCGATTACGGTGAAGTCTGGGTGCCGAGCGGCGTTGCCGTCGGATGGGCGCCCTATCAAATCGGCCACTGGGTTTTCATCGAGCCGTGGGGATGGACTTGGGTTGATTCCGAGCCGTGGGGATGGGCGCCGTTTCACTACGGCCGCTGGGCTTACGTCGGCGATCACTGGGGCTGGGTGCCGGGTCCGATCGTGGTGCGTCCCGTGTACGCGCCCGCGGTTGTTGGATTCGTCGGCGGAGGCGGATTCGGTTTCTCGGTGGCATTCGGCGGAGGATTTTCCGGCGTGGCGTGGTTCCCACTCGGGCCGCGTGATGTTTTCATCCCGGAATATCATTGCAGCCCGCGCTACTTTCAAACTATCAACGTGACGAACACCCGCATTGTGAATGTGACCGACGTGAGGAATGTCTACAACACAGCGGTGGTGAATCGCGATGTGACCCACGTGAATTATATGTACGCGAGCAACACGCGCGCCGTCACGGCCGTCTCTCGCGATACGTTCGTGAACGCGCGGCCCGTATCCGGCGCGGTCGTACACGTCAACGCAGATCAGATTCGCAGCGCGCGCGTGGTCGATTCGGCTCCGATCGCGCCGACCCGCACGAGCTACGTATCGGCGACGGCGCGCGTCTCGACAGCGAAGCCTTCGTATTCGTTCGCCCAGCGGCCCGTCGTCGCGCGCCTGAACCCGGCCGTCGAAACGCAGCGGCGCACGCCGGAATATACGAACGACAGCAAGCCGTTCAATCAGCCGCGCGCGAACAACACTCCGCCGCCCGCCAATAATCAGACGAACAGCCAGCAGCAATCGCGCGATGGCTTCCGGCCGTTCACGCCGCCGTCGGGGTCGAACAATCGACCGACGACTCAGCCCGACAATCGGAACGCGTCGACTCAGGCCGCCCAATCGCAAGGCCGGCAGTCCGAAGAGCGGCCGGCGATGAGATTCACGCAGCCGACCAAGGCGCGCGACGATATGTATGACGTTCATCCGCCGCTCAACCAGCCGAAGACGCAGTCGAGGCCGTCCGAGCAGCAGCATTCCGCGCCTCCGTCGCATTCCGAGAGCGGGCACCCGCCGAAGAAATAGCGCCTTGGCGAAACGGTCGATCGATTCGGTGCAAATAAAGAAAAAGCCAAAAGAACCTGTCGCAAGTGGAACAAGGAGCTTGCTCTCGTCGGGGACTTAGAGGCAGCTTAATGGTCAAGAAGGTCGAAGGGCTGCGGCACCCTCTCAACTTTCTGCACGGCCCGAATGAACGCGGGTGTAGAGTGTTCGCGTGCAGCGAATTGGACGGAAGCGCCGAGTGTAAGGTGGGGGGTCGGCCACCCTCCAACATACAACGTGGGCGAAGGCTCGCGAGTGCCACGTTGCAACGGAGACGCTCACATGAGTGCCTGGCTGTTTGACGCCGTCCCCGAACGCTACGACCTCCAGCGAAAGATTGTTAAGGGACACCGAGAGTGGTGGTATCCCACTGTGCAACTCGAAAAAATGCACAGGGGTGACAAGGTTGTGCTCTGGCAATCGGGCAAACTTGGGGGAGTTTATGGCTTCGGACATTTGCACGCCACCCCCTCTCTTTTGAAAAGAAGAGTGCAGATTTGCTACGACCGGCGGCTGGACCAGCCCATATTCAAATCAACGCTGCGCAGACATCCGGTACTCCGCGACCTTCTTATTCTGAGAATGCCCCACGGAAAGAAGCCGTATGAGGTTCGTGATCGGGAGTACCAGGAACTTACTGATCTAATTGAGAAAGACCGAATTAACATCTTCAACAACTATGCGCAAGAGGAAAACTGCTTCACGAATGGCCTCATCTCGCTTCTTGACCTGTCAAGACAATCTGGGAAGCCGCTTTTTAAGCCCTTCTTCGTCGAACTCCTGAACTTCCACTTGCCTTCGGAAATAAGCAAATGCCGTGTGCTTGCGGGTATGGACGGCAGCACGGTAGATGCAGAATTTTGCGGGAAAGATATTCGGGTTCGCATCGAAACCAAGATCGAATCTGGCACACTCCGGAAAGAACAAATACGCAGACATCTCCGGTATTTGACAGGCTGTACAGAGAAGACCAAAGTGCTCATAGTTCTCACGCCCGATGACACGAACTCCGCTTTTGTCCAGGGATTTCTCAGTTCATTTCATAGCCGCAAGTATTGTGTAGTTCACCTCGAATGGCAACGAGTGTATGAGTTTCTGAGCAGAAGGGCAAAAGGACGCAGATCGGTATTTAGAGAACTGGCTTTACAGTATCTCCAGCGGATGCATGGCCGCATATTTGACCAAGATTTTGGTGGAATCATTCAGAAAATCTCGTTTGGGCCAAGGTCTGGGCTCGACGCCGAAACTTATCTGGATGAAGTCAAGGAATGGCGTCACTGGGGTACGCCGAGAAAGTACGAAAAGCTAATTGGGACGGGCCGACGGCTGTTACTGTATGACCGCGTGAGAAAGGCAATCACGTGGGGGGCAGAGATTCGGACCGTTAAGAGGACAAGTAGGCGGGGGAATTTCCCTTTCAGAAACACCTTCGCGGGTCCTGCGAAAATCCTAAAGCCACAGGTCCCCCTTGCCAAGATTCAGGAAATTCCCGGCTTCGAGAACTTTGGGAAGAAGGGCGACCGACCGCCATTCAGGAATATCACGCGGGAGCAGTGCCGCCTACTTGGCGTTTGAGGTTTCGCGGCAAACCGAATCTGTGGGCGATTGGCGTGTACCGGGCGGTGGCTTGATATTGGTATCGCGTGCTAATCATTATCACGTGCGGACGTGATAGGCGACGTAAGAACGAGGTAAGGGTGCGCCACTCCCCTGCGGGTCTTCGAGTTGGGCCCTCAACTTCCAACTCGAAGCTCTCGACGCCTCATTCCCATCCGCGCTGTGAGCCGCTCCAACTCACTCGCCGCTTCCTTTCTCACCTCCGCAGCCTCCTGATCCTCGTCGACCATTCGAATCTCCTGCAGGAACTTCAGCACGGCCTCGCGCGACCGCAGCTTCCGGCACAGGTGGCTCAGCGACAGCTGCTCTCGCCCATCGAGCACTCGCATCAGCGCCTTCATCATCTTTGAATTGTTCGGCATCACATCGCGAACGAATCTCTTCCCCGAATCCGTCAGGGCCATCACCCCGGTCCGCCGCCCCTTCCGTTTCTGATCTTTCTTCCACTTCGCCTGGTGAGTCTGCTCGAACGGGGCAGGTGGCAGCGCCACGACGACTCGCCGCACCCAGCCGCGTCGCTCGAGGTACATGCTCGTCGCCTTCAGATTTCGGATGCTGGCCTTGCGTTCTCGCGCGGCGTCTCTCACCGTAAGCGGTCCCCTGCGGTTCAGCAACTCCAACACGCGGAATTCTCCGAACGTCAGGTCGAATGAATCGAGTGGCGGACGCAGCTCGCTCTTCAGCCATTCCGCCGTATCTATCAGATCCAGACAGGCTTGCATGGCGCGCTGAGTCTTCTCGCGATGGGTCGGGTAATGTCCCATGCCGCAAAAACCGTCCAATATCGCCTTTTTTCGGCTTTTAAGGGCCTTGTAAGCCCCCGCTAGGGAGGTGCTCCAGCCCCCTGTTACTGCAGAAAAAATAGGTCAATTCGCAAGGGAATGAAATCCGCACTTCTACGGTCGTGGAAGCGGAAGTAGCGCCGGCGTCCCGCCGGCTCTTCGCTTTTCCAATTTCCAATCTCAAATTTCCAATTTCCGATTCCGGCGCGGGTTGGCGCGACGGGCCCGCCTTCGCTGGACTGTGGCTACGGCGCGACGGGGGCTGCGGCTGGATTCGGGGCTGGTTCGGACTGGGCGAGGGCGAGGTAGGCGCGGCCGAAGGCTGACTGCTGGGTGCCGGCGGCGATCACCACGGCTTGGACCGTGTAGCGGCCGGTGGGGAGCTTGGCTAGCGGAAGGCTGATGCGGAACGACGCGGTGTGCGTCTTGGGATCGAGCGCGGTGGGGGCCAGCAACGGAGTGGAATTGATCTGGACGCCGCCGCGGAAGAATACGAGACCGGCGCGCAGGGTGTTCGCGTCGAACGCCTGCTCGTTTCCGCCCTTTTCCGGATAGTAGGCCTGGAAGAAAACGTAGAGGGTCTGCTGCTGGGTGAAGTAGCGCGTGACGCTCGGGATGATTTTGGTGCCGTCCATTTCGAGCGGCGTCGAGGCGAGCTTCGCGCGGAGTCCCAGGGTTTTCGTCTGGACTTCGTCCGTCTTTTCGACGGGCACGATCTGGCTCGAGAGCATGACGGAACTGAGAGTCATCCGGGCGGCCGGGCGCAGCGGCACGACGAGCTCATCCTCGAACGTTCCCATTTTCCCCGATTCGTTTTCGCGCGCGACGAATTTGAGGCGGTACGTGCCGGGCGCGAGAACGACTCCACCCTGATAGACGAGATTGCTGCGAGTGACCTGCTGATATTGCTGCTCGTCGAGGTGGACGGTGATCGTATCGCGCAGAGCGGCGACCGTCTGTCCGGAAGGCACACCTTTCACCTCGGCGGCGAAATCGAATTCGGCGGTGTGCAGGCCGCGCTTCTGGGCCCATTCGAGGGCGCTCGATGAAAGCTTGGCGGAGATGGGGACGTAGACTTGATTGTCACTGAGGCGGAAGACGGCGGTCTCGACGGCTATCGGCAATTCAACTTCGGGATTGGGCGATTCGAGCGCGTCCTCCAGCTGCTGCTCTTTATCTTCTTTTTCGAGATGCTGGAAATCGCGCGGGGCGTAGTAGCCGTTGCGGTAGCGGACGTGCGCGCCTGACATTTTAACTTTCACGGCGACGGCTCGCCAGCGGCCGTCGTGCTTCACGTCGGGCGGAAGATTGTAGCCGACGAGGTAGTATCCGCCGTTGTCCTGTTGAATCTTGGGGAAGGCGTCGCTCAGGTCACCGAGATCGAAAAAGGCGCGGCCGCCCGTGTCGGTTGAAAGCGTGGCCAGCGTGTCGCGCGAGTCTTCGCGCTGATCGGTCTGGTGGTAGACGGAAGCGCCGCTGAACATCGACGTGCCCGTCGCGGCGGCCGTGGTGACATCGCCGCCCGGCGGAGTGGCAAACATGCCCCGTGCGTCGATGGAATAGATCGAGACATCGGCGCGATTGGCGGCGTCGGTCGCGGCGGTCAATTCGGCGCGATTCTCTTCCCCGGTCTGCGTAATGCCGCCGGTGAATTCGACGAGGGCTTTGCGCCCGGGAATTCCGGCGAGGACGTTGGTGAGGCTCTCGATGGCGATGAGCTTTTGGTCCGTGTTGAAGACGTTGAATTCGGTCTGGTCGGGCGTGTAGGCGGCCTGGGTATCCTGCTGGACGTCGTATTCGCCGTTCTGCGCGGCTGCGTACTGGTTTTGTGCGAGCTGCGTGCCGGCGCCGGGAAGAATCTGGGCGACGGCTTTATCGAGGACCTTGCGATCGTTGGTGAAATTGGCGAGCACGGAAAGCTGCGAGCTGAATGCGACGACGGAGACGAGGTCGGCCGGCGTCATCTGCTTTGCAAGGAACTTCTCGGCCGCATCGTGCGCCCGGATGATGTCGTCGGTTTCCATCGACGTGAGATCGAAGAAGAGAACGATCATGCGGCGGTCGTGCACTTCGTCGCTGACGGATTCCTTAGCGCTGGGCGCGCCGCCATCAACCGGGATGACGACCGGCTTGGTGTTTTCGGGGCCGGCGGTATCGATGCTTTCGATATCCGAATAGGAGAAGCTCGAAATCTTCTGGGGCTTGCCGTTGTCGGTTACGGTGAACTGATCCTCGCGGAGGCCTTTGATCGGCTTGCCGGAGCGGTCGGTGACCTCAACGTCGATGCGGACGAGTTCGGATTCGGCGTGAAGGACGCCGGGAGCGGGCGGCGCCAATCGATGGGTGGGAAGCGGAGCG
>Ga0335074_10014979_pt1 | contig 10884 bp, 11 predicted proteins | sample Lox_Sample_23_FD_206715 | JGI IMG/M metagenome (GOLD analysis project Ga0335074, IMG submission 206715) | Soil microbial communities from Loxahatchee National Wildlife Refuge, Florida, United States - Lox_Sample_2.3 | ecosystem: Environmental > Terrestrial > Soil > Wetlands | place: USA... | reverse complement strand
GCCATGCCCCTCGTCGCCATGAAGCTGCAAACCCCTCTGACCTGCGGCTAACCGATTACTCTGGGCTGCCAAGTTGTTGCATCCGCCGCGACTTTGCCCATTTACTGGGGGAGTGTACTTATTCGGAGGTGCAGTATTCCCGGCCCGTAGGTAACCGAGAGTGAGATTCTTGTCTCGTCCACCCGGAGTCAGTCGTCGGCGGGGCAGGTTCTCCGGATCGCGTCGAGGCCAGCGACGGCCGAGGGGCCATGCAGCGTATTCTCATACCGGGGATACGTCTTGTTCTCTAAACTAACGGCCAGCAGATCCTTGCGACGGCCCACTGCGGGTCGGCAAGCATCAGGATACTGTTCGGTGTTCGGTATTGACCGAACACCGAACATGAGGCATCCTAGCTCTCGTGAATACTGAGGCACTCCTGGTTGACGCCCTTGCGCAGGTGGGGGTTCAAGCGCGGGCGACGACGGGGGCGCCGGACCAGGGAGTCGACCTAGTGCTCGAGCCTGGTGGGGTCGAGGTCCAGGTAAAGCATCGGGCGCTCGTGACCGGCGAGGTCGCCCAGCGCCTGCTCCGCGAAACCCCGCTCCCCCCGCACCGTGTCCTCCTCGTAGTAGCCGACCGGGTGACCGAGGACGCGCGCGCAGTACTCACCGGGCATCGTGCTGGCTACCTTGACCTGCGCGGGCACCTAGCAATGCGGTCGGCCGCTATCGTCATTGACGTCGATGTAGAGCCAGTCTCCGAACGCGCCGAGCGTACAAATGCGCTGAATGGCACTGTGGGCCTGGAAGTGGCGACCGCTCTGCTTATGGACCCGGCCGAAGGCGTAGCAGTCCGCGAGCTGGCGCGGAGGCTCGGCAGGTCCGCGAGCACGGTATCGGAGATACTGGCCGCGCTCCGCAGCGTCGGCGTAGTCGATGAACGTCACCGCGTTGAAGGTACGGAGTTGTTCTGGGAGGTTGCGGAGCGCTGGCCAACTCGCCGCATAGACCTTGCTCGCCTGCCCATGCCTGGCGACGCCACCCTGACCAGGTCCCTGCGGCTTGAGCTTGACGATGCCGAGCAGACGACTGGGTGGGCGCTCACCGACTCGGCCGCCGCAGCCGCGTATGGCGCACCGCTCGCAGTAAGCACAGGCCAACTGCTCGACTTCTACATCCCCGACCAGGCAACCGCTCGGCGGGCAACCACACTCCTAGGGGCAGCCCCATCGCGGGCCCAAGCGCGCTGCGCGATCCGGGTCGCGCCGGTCCCCGCGGCCTGCAGCCGTCGGCTCGACCTGGCAAACAACCCCTTTGAATGGCCCCTCGCCCATCCTGTCTTCGTCGCGCTGGACCTAACCCAAGACGCAGGCCGCGGGCGCGAGGTTCTTGCTGACTGGACTCCTCCAGAGCGGTGGACGCGTGTCTGGTAGGCGCGTGACATTCATCGGCGACGCTATGGCCGCAGTGGCTAAGGCTGCCGAGGAAGTCCGCACCCTGCTTGGCCAGCCGCCCGTCGTGGTTGGAGGGCTGGCCGTGATGTGCCGCCTGGCCAGGCCGTACCGCGCCACCACCGACCTCGACCTCGTCGACCGGCTGCTCAGCGCCACCCCACAGCTCCAAGTACTCCGCTCCGCCCAAGGAGCAGAGCCTGTTGAGCCGACATCGGTACTGCTGCCCACGATATTCGGCAAGGTCAAAGTCGACGTGCTCGAGGTCCGGCAGATTGAGATCGACCATCCAAGCGACGACCCCGGCGACCGCCTGCACGCCTCCGCCCACGCATGGGCGACCGACACCGCAACCGAGGTCACAATCACTGCGGTATCTTCAAGTGGACTACCAGTCGAAGTCAGCACGCTGGTCGCCGAGCCAGGCCCCCTCATCGCCATGAAGCTGCAAGCCATCATGAACCGTGGGACTGCTAAGCAGGGAACCGACCTGCAGGACATCGCCCGCATTATCCTCGACGAGCAGGCACGCCCCGCCGCACTGGCCCAGCTCGGCAGCTGCGACCCGTCAGTGGCCACAGACATCGCGCTGCATGCCGATCACTGGCTGGTAGACCGCCGCCGTGATGCTTTGCGGTGGATCCACGACACTGGCGGCACAGACCTCACCCTCGACGACCTGGACCTAATAGCCGAACTCCTGCTTTCAGCATGCGGACGCGGTTAGTACGCTGGCACCCGGATTGCGCCGATTCCACCAGGTACTGCCAACGACTCCCTGGACCGTGCCCAAGGCGGAAGTTGCCGAGGTCAGGAGTGTTAGCCGGTGCCGCCATAACGATCCCCCTGTTTCATCGCGAGCCGAGGGTTTCGTTTCGTATCGCTTCGCGTCACCGAGGGCCCGTCGCAAGGCGAGCGCTGCTCGCTGTCGCGGGCGGCGAGGTAAGCGGTCCAGTCGCGGCGCGCGTAGCCGACCCACCGTTCCGCAGTCGTGATGTGCAAGCCGAGTAGGTCCGCGAGGATCGGGGCGGGGAGGTCAGAGGCGAGGGTGATGACGGCGGTGTTGCGGGTGCTGCGCGACTGGATCCCGTGCTCGCGCAGGCGCCTGCCGAGTGTGTTGGCGACCTGGTGCCGACCGGGGCTGAAGCCCGGGAACAGCCACATGGTGCCGGGAAGGCTGCGCCCCAGCGCCGACCGGGATGACGCGCACGCCGCCGAATGCAAGAGGACGGCAAGGCGTGGGGGCATCAGGACGGGTTGCTTGTCCATCGTGAGGTAGACGTCGTCGTCGCATTCGGTGAGATGCTCGATGGTCAGCTGCACGATCTTGGACAGCGGGAGGCCGAAGAGCGTGAGGATCGCGCCGGCGGCCCTGACGTCGACGGGCAGTGCCATGTCGGTCAGGCATCTCTGGAGCTGCTGGCCGAGGTCTTCCTCGCTTTGGATGCCTGCGGGCATCTGCCCGGATGACCGCTGGGGGACGGTGAGGCCGGGAGCCAGCCTGCGGCTCGCGGCCCACGCCAGGAAGGAGCGGATCTCGCGCCGGTGAGGTTCGCCCGAGACCAGCCACTGGTCGAGATCGCCCTGGCTGAGCGTGGCAAGGTCTAGGTTGTCGGCCTCCATCCATCTCAGGAACGCAATGGCTGAGGAGATCCGGTTGCGTGCGGCAGCGGCAGCCCCGTGCGTGTACGCGCGCCGCTCGCTGGTCTTCCGCGCCCGCCGGAATACGAACCGGTGGGCGAACGGGCGGATGAGCTGAGCGTGACGGCCCGGGACAGAGGTGAGACGCTCCTCGAGCCAGGGCCCCAGGCGCTCGAGGTACTCCTTGCGCTGCGGCAACACCCCGGTGTGCACGAGGATCTGCCGGACAGTGTGCAGGCTCCTGTCCTGTGTGAGCCGGTCGAGGTGCTCGTGGGTTACTAGGTTCTCCTCACTGGCGAGGCTCGCCACCAGCCGGGCGGAGGAGCTCTTCCTCAGCCAGCCGAGGATGGTGACAGGATGCTCCACGGCTGCCAGCGCGTCGCGGAGGGGCGTGAGCTGTGGAGCGATCGTGCCGTCCGACTGCCGGAGCAGGTCGTCCAGCCGGTCCCCGAGGACGCACCGGGAGCAGGTTCCGTCGGCATATATCCGGCCTCCCTTGCCGCAGCGCCTGCAGTTGTAGTCGACAGCCAGCCCGGCGCACGGCCCGCAGATGCTGGGCGCCTGGGCCTCTCCCGCGATCAGCGGCTGTGTCTCGCCACAGACTGAGCAGGTCCCGGGGTGGTTGCGAACATACTCGTAGCATGTCGAGCAGACGAGGCCGACTGGCCATTCCGCGTTAACCGGGCGGATGCGGTGGCACCGGCAGCACTCGCGTCTGGGTCTCGGCAGACAACTCTTGCAGGTGTACGTTCCGGAGCGGCTTCCGGCGCACGGGCGGCTGCGCCCGCACACGGAGCAGACGGCGGTGACCCCCTGGTAGCAGTTCTGGCAGAGGTCTGGATTGCTGTCCGTGGCCCGAAGCGCGATCGGGCCGATCCGCCCGCATCGACCGCAGAGCCTCTCTGGCTGGCGGTAGCAGGACTCACAGGCGGGCTGCCCGTCCCTGGTTGCCTTGACTGGCTTTACCTCGCCGCACGTTCCGCACTCACGTTCCGGGCGGTGCCAGCAACTGACGCACAGCGCCGCGCCGTCCTCCTGCCGGATGGCGGGCAAGCGTACGCGGCCGCAGGCGGCGCACGCCTCCATCACCTCCGGATCTTTCGAGTAGCACGCGTAGCAGATGACGCCCTCATCCCGCCGCGCGGCCGGGCGACCGGCTGAGCCGCATCTCGCGCAGAGCACGGACGACTTCCTGGCGCTGCACTTGCTGCACAGGCGCCCGCCGGGCGACGACCGGAGATAGGACGCAGGCCGACCGCAGTCGGCGCACACGGGCGGGCTGACATCATGCCCTGCGTCAAGGAGCACGTGCGCGAGGCGGATGAACGCTGCTGGGCAGTCCGAAACGCCGACGGTAAGGGCGCCTGGCTCGGCGGCGAGGAACCGGTCCAGGTTGCGCAGTCCATGTCGCTCCTGCGCCCCGGCATTCTTCAGCAGGGAACGGGCCTCTTCGGCGCTCACGCCGGGGAGCACGGAGGTGAGACGGCCCACGACACGAGCGAGGACGACCGCTGCCGACTCATTGCAGTTCTGCGCCGCAGTCACGAACCTTCCGGCCTCCGTATCGTCGTCCGGCGGACGGCCGGCGGTTCTGCCCGAGCCCCGCCTTGGGCTACCCGGAGAATCTGCTCGTTGACTACCTCTACTTCGATGAGATCGTTCGGAGTACAGCCGAGGATGTCGCACAGGACCGCCAGGGTGTCCATCGACAGGCGCTGCGGGGGCTGCGTGACCAGCCGGTAGACCTGCTCCCGGGACAGGTGGATTCCCCGCTCCGCTAGCAGCGGCACCAGGTCCGTGGTCTGGAACATTTCTTGGGAGGCCATGAGCTTGCGCAGGTTCCAGCGGATGCTCATCTTCTTATTCATTGGCTTCCCATAGCTCAGGGTGCTGGCTCTTCAGCGACCGCTGTATCAGCCGGTTCCGGTACTCGTCAGACACGCCGGTGTAGATGGCGGTGGTGCTTGCGTATTCGTGCCCTACCTGCAGGGACACGAATTTCTCGGGATAGTCGAACTCCACGAGGTGGGTCACGTAGCTATGGCGGAGCGAGTGCAGGTCATGGTCCGGCGGCAGCCCAGCTGCCCTGCTCCCCGTCGTGAACGCGGTGTTCAGGCCGCGGAGCGACATCCGCCCGGTCCGCTCGGTGACGAAGAGCGCGGGATGACTGCCAGGAGAGAGCAGCGGGCGGATGTCGGTCACCCACTGGTCGAGCACATCGACAATCCAGTCCATCTCCGGGACGGTGAGCACGGTGCGCCGCTTGGGCGGACTGCCCTTGGATGCCTTGCCGTAGCGGACGAACAGTCCGCCATACTGCCGATACTGCGGGGATTTCTGAGCGCGCCGCAAATCCGCCAGGTCGAGCATCCGCGCCTCGTTCCGCCGCAGCCCGAAGGCGTAGATCATCTTGAGAAGGGCAGCATCCCGCAGTGCGGTAACGGCCCCTTTGCGGCCACTGGCGCGTGCTGTATCGACTATGGTATCGAGCGCGTCGAACAGCGACTGCACCTCGTCATAGGTGAGCGGACGGCGTCCGGGCCTTCCTTCGTACTCCGAGCTATGGGCAACCGTGTTGTCCTCGCGGAGGATCTGCTGGGGGAACTGCCCGAACCGCTCAAGACACGCCTCCGGCCAGCCGTAGCGCCGGTCGGTTATGTACTCCATGAACACAGATAGCGTCTGCTGGTAGCCGCGGCCGGTCGACATCTCTATCGACTTTCTGCCGTTAGATGACCGGAGTTGGGTGAAGAACGCCTCGACGTCCGACGGAGTCCACTCCCAGGGGTACGCGTTGGTGAACTCCGCGAGGCGCCGGACCAGTGCGACCCAGGGCTTGATCGTTCCCTGCTCGCTCAGAAACCGGGTCTGCTGTTGCCTTACCCAGCCAGTGAGCATGGCATCAAACAGCGCAGGCTTCGGGTCCAGGTGGATGACCCCGTCCAGCAATTCCAGACGTGCCGCACCAGGCAGGTCTGCCGCCTGAGCCAACGCAACCTCCTTGCATCAGATACATCATTGTTGCGCGACCGCAGCATCGATGCAGGGGTTTCGCTCGGATCTCTCACCCTCTCCGCCAGTCAGTTACCCACGCGGACCGCCCGCTCATAGCACCCCGGAACCCCCAGATCCCAGTAAGTCCAGGTCGGCGGCATTCGGTCCCATGCGTTGCCCAGGAGCAGGGCGCAGGCCCCGGGCATAGCCAGGAAGAGATGTATTTCTGGCGGACGTAGCGATCTCCTGAGTGTCCGCAATTCCTCGCGGAGCTGGAAGATGACTGCCTGGGCATGGGGCAGGCCGCCCAGCGCCGCCCGTCCTGGCTGGGGGAGCCGGGCCTGCAGGTGGTATGCGTCGGGCACTGCGCCCGCGAGGAACTCTTCGACGTCCTCAGCGATGTCGGTCGCGAAGCTGACGCTCACCACCCACGGGCGTCCGGCCGAGCTGACTGACGGAGTTCCAGGAGGCCGGATCACTAGGTCCTGCTGTGGTCCAGGAGCAGCCTTGGAGGTCCAGAGGCCGTTGCGCGCCTCAGCGCTTACGGCGAATCCTGCGGTGCTGGAGAAGTTCGCTCCGACCGCGAACCAGAGTGGGAGGCGCATCGGCCCCACGACCTCAAAGTCGTAGATGCCAGCGCTCCGGAGGCGCTGCCGCGCCAGGGCAAGGTCGGCCGCGACACGCAGTCGGGCATCCTCCGGGTCGCGGAACCGCCTGCGCTCGCGCGGGTCGCCGTCTTCGAAGAGGTCGGTCCAGTCAATGGAGTAAGCCGCATCCGGCCGTTCGTTATGCTCCATTACCTGGACCACGACGTGCGGTCGCCGACCTTGGGCCGCCAAGCCCATGCGAGCGATGACCCTCTTCAGCTCAGCGGGAGAGAATGCCTGACGTGGTGACTTGACCCAGTCGCGGACCTGCTGGATGCCAACCGCCACGGCATCCAGATCGGTGCGGACCCCGGCACCTGCCGCCGCGTCCTGAACCTTCTCACGCCACTCCGCCTCCGACACCGAGTGCCGGATTTCGAAGCTGTCGAGGAACTCTAGGAGGTCTCCCTCATCAACGGCAAGGTGCTCGGCCCAGCGCTTGCGCGCTTCGGCCAAGGACCCGGTCGCGTTACGGAGAGTCTCGACGATGCGAGCGTCAGTCGTCGCGCGCGTCCTGAGCACGGGATCCGACGGGTCGATGGCCTTGGTCGTGGCCAGCACGATCTTCGGCGGCAGGTCGTGCTCGGGCCGCAGCTTCTGCCAACTGGCATAAAGGCGCTGGAGCAGGCTCTTCTTGCCCTCCGGATGGTCGAACAGCCATACCTCGGTGAGCGGACTGGTCGCCTCTACGGACGCCTTGACCTGCCAGTACTCGGCAGGTCCCGTACTGCGGCGCAGGGTGAGATCATCGACGTTTCCCGCGCTATCGGCCTCGACCCTCAGCTCGGTGATGGTGGTATCGACTCGCTGCGTACGCAGGACGTGGTACCAGGCGATGAGGTGCTGCACGTCATCGCCCAGGATCCTCGCTCCGCTTGCCGCCCTGGAAGTCGTGACCCGGGTCATCAGTCATTGAGCCCGAACGGGCGGGTCGGTGACGTCCGCTCGACGACTTCTAGCGCGATCGTCATGTCGATGGCGGTGCCCCGCCGGTAGGCCGTCAGCGTGATCTCCGGGACGAGCCGCTGGCGCAGATCTGAGTACGTGTAGCCGTAGCCGCGCCCCTCGGCGTCTCCCGTCGCCATCGCGAGGTCGTCGATCTCGCCAGGCTGCAGTTTCGTACCAGAGAGCAGCCGTCCCAGCAGTGCCGCCCTCTGCTCTAGAGCCGGGCGCTCGAATACCTGGATCGCGGCGGCCCGCCTCTGCACCGCAGGGTCAATCGCCTCAAGCCGGTTGGTGCACAAGATGGTCAGCACGGGAAGCCGATCGGTCCTCATGCCGTCGATGCCGCGCAGGAGCGCATTCACCCCGGCCCGGTCCTCATGGTGCATCTGAGCGAGCTCGCGTGACTGCGCTAGCGCATCCGCCTCGTCAATGAGGAGCACGCCCATCGCTGCGGCCTTGCCGTCCGCTCGGCGAGTGCGGGCGAAATCCTTGCTGACACGCTCGAACGCCCGGGTGAGCAGCGTGGTCATCTCCCCCACAGCACCTCGTCCCCTGGCCGTTAGGCTCAGAGGGCAGAGGGTCACGTCGGCATCTGTCGCCCGCGAGATCGCCTGGCCAAGGACTTCGGCGACCTCCGTCTTCCCGACTCCGACATCGCCGGCGAAGATGAACATCGGCGTCCGGTCCCGCAGCGCCAGGACTGCGGGAATGACCTTCCCGTGGACCTTGGAACTCCAGGCATTGGCGAGGTCCGGGTCAAGCAGAACCGCGGCCTCGGAGACGAGGCGGTCCACGGTCTCGTCCAGCCCGACGAGGGCGACCAGGCGTGCCTGGGCGCCCGAGTTCGGGAATTCCTCAGTGCGGGCGAACAGGCCCTCGGTTCCGTCGGTCATGCAGCCAGGCTCCTGAAGACAGACCGCTCGAGCGCGACACCACCGGCCGCGTACGTCCGGTCGCTCGTCCAGTAGCCGCCCGCCTCACCCGGCAGCGTACCGACGGTGCGGATGAACGGCAGCTTCTGCTCGATCGCTTGTCGCGCGCTCTCACTCTTCTCGGACCAGTTGTCCGAGAAGGTGAGGAAGTTGAAAAACGTCGCGCCGAGGACGTTCCGGCCTGCCGGGACGCCGCCGCCGGTTCCCGTTCCGGTTAGCGAGCCATCCGGCCCGACGACATAGCGCAGTGACCAGACGGCCTGCCCGTCGCGCTCGAACCCGAACTGGTAGCGGTCGACGTACCCGCCGGTGAGGAGTTCCTCAAGCTCCATGCGGTAATTCTCGAGCATGCTCTCGCTGGGGCTGCCGTAGAGCAGGTGGCTCTGGCGAAGATCAGTGGTGACACGGCCCGCGAGACGACGGGCGTGCGCGCGAGTAAACGTCTCTGCGTACGAGTAGCTGCTCACGCTGCCGCCTTAAAGCTCGTGCCGAGGACGTCCTGCCACAGCTCCACAGCCGGGCCACTAACCGGCTCGTAGTAGGCGGTTGAGATCGCATCGAACGCGTCCTGGGCAGCCGACACGAGACGGTCACGATGAACCGCCTCGTAGTGCTCGGCCACGTTGTTACCGAAGTTAACCGGGTCCAGGATCTGAATCGCGTCATTCCCGCGAGCCGGCAGCTCCGACGCCGGATGGAAGTCGGTGAAGGCAATCTGGCCGTCGAGGCCGCCATCGGCGATGAAAGCGAAGAACCGCTCTAGCGCGGACGCGTAGTCACCGAGTTCCAGTCCGCCATCCGCGAGGTGGACCCACAGCAACTCAAGCATGAAACTCTTGCACTTGAACTCGCCGTCGCCCTTCCTCTGCTGGCGTACCCACCACTTCGTGAACCGGATGAGCTGCGCGAGGTGCTCCGGATAGGCCTTCTTCCGGCCGCGGATGAAGTCCAGGTGCTGCCGGACGCTTGTACGGAGCTTGGTCCCGTCATCTTTGCTGACCAGGTAGCCGACGTCGTTAGGCTCGCCTTCGTACAGCACTGGCACAACATCGACATCCAGTCCGGTCTCCGCGAACCGCACATTGACGCAGTTGGTAGTGGCGACAATCTGGTCCTCACGCATGGTCGGATATGCCTCGATCACCCGATCGCGAACCCAATTGACGAGTGCGGGCGTCTCGCCCGGTGCCTTGTCGGCCTTCACGTAGACGGCAAGGTCGCGGTCGTTGACGCTCCGGAGAGCCGTACCCTTAGCGACGGACCCGGCATGCAATGCCTTGACGAAGCCGTAGCCAGGACTAGCGGCGATCTTGCTCTCAATCCGGTCGCGAAGCCGGTTGACCTGCGACCGTTGGTTATCAACCTCGGTCTTCTTCAGGTTGACCTTGTCGTCGGCGAACGCGACTAGGTCACGATGTGTGATCTGCGGCACCTAACGTACCCCTTCCTTGCAGTTGTAATAAACGCATCATTGTTGCCTCCAGTTCGCCTGCGTGGGACTAGCTGGACCGGGTCGCAGATGGCGGCGGGGCATTACTCCTCGCCACCACTCTTGACCTGCGGTTATTCAATTATTCGATTGGGCTCAGATGTTGCATCTGCCGCAACTTTGCCCGTTTCAGCCAGCAGTGCAACGGCGGCGGCTACCAGACCATCACGAGCTTCATCGTGGACCTGTTCCAGGCAGGCGGGGACGGCATCCTCCAGTACCAGGACGGAACCCCGGCCCTGACCAGCGCCCAGTGGACCGAACTCGACACCGCGCTCGCCAGGGCACCGCACCCGGCCCCGGCCAGCCCGCCAGCGCCATCCCCGCCCAGCCCGCCAGCATCGTCACCCACGCCGGCCAGCACGCCGGACGGGGGCGCGGGCGGGAACTGCCCAGCAGCGGTGCCCGGCGCGGCCAGCCAGGCCACCGGGACGGACAAGGGGCCGGCGCTGCTGCGCGCCGGGCACGGCTTGCCCTCCGGGACCGCCGGCGGTGAGCAGTGACGAGCGACCGGGACCACGGGCCGCTGACGCCCGCCTACCTGCGCGGCGTCCTGACCGTCGGGGCCGAGCTGTCCGACGGCAGCACCGGCCCGGACGGCTGGATGCGCACCGACAGCACCTCGCCCGTCCTGGTGGCGCTGTCCTACGTCGACGGCACCGCCAGCCTGGTCACCGAGGACGCGAACGGCCGCCTTACCCGGCTCCGCGTCCCCGGTCCGGCGTTCCTTCGGCTCATCGACGGTGCGGAGCGGATGCTGGGCACCTCACGCGAGCAGTCCGAGGAACTCAGGCAGCGCCGTAA
>Ga0335074_10014978_pt1 | contig 10884 bp, 11 predicted proteins | sample Lox_Sample_23_FD_206715 | JGI IMG/M metagenome (GOLD analysis project Ga0335074, IMG submission 206715) | Soil microbial communities from Loxahatchee National Wildlife Refuge, Florida, United States - Lox_Sample_2.3 | ecosystem: Environmental > Terrestrial > Soil > Wetlands | place: USA... | reverse complement strand
AGCCGCGCGCGGCGGACGCGGCGCCCGGCACGGTGCTCGACGCGCATCTGTCGATCGCGTGCGCCGAGGGGGTGTTTCGACCCCTTCGGCTGCAGCGTCCCGGCCGCGCCGCGCTCGACGCGGCGGAATTTTTGCGCGGCTTTGCGCTGCCGCCCGGAACGGTGCTGCCGTGCCCCGCTACAAGCTGACGCTCGAATATTGCGGCGCCGGCTTTGTCGGCTGGCAGCGGCAGGCCAATGGCCTGTCCGTCCAGGAGGCACTTGAGACCGCGATCGGCCGCTTCTGCGGCGAGAGGGTGACCGTATTCGGCGCCGGACGGACCGATGCCGGCGTGCATGCGCTGGCGCAGGCGGCACATGTCGATCTTGCCCGCGCGATCGATCCCGACGAGATGCGCAATGCGGTCAATTACCACCTGCGGCCGCATGCAGTCAGCGTGCTGCGGGTCGGGCCGGCGGGCGGCGATTTCGATGCGCGGCTGTCGGCGACCGGGCGGCATTACCTCTACCGCATTCTCAATCGCCGGGCACCGCCCGCCTTGCAGCGCGGCCGTGTCTGGCATGTGGCGCCGCCGCTCGACATCGCGGCGATGCAGGACGCCGCGCGCCATCTCGTCGGTCATCACGATTTTTCGACGTTCCGCGACTCGCAGTGCCAAGCGAAATCGCCGGTGAAGACGCTCGACGCGCTGGATGTGATGCGCACCGGCGAGGAGATCCACGTCGCGGCGCGGGCGCGCTCGTTCCTGCATCACCAGGTGCGCAACATGGTCGGTACGCTGAAGCTGGTCGGCAGCGGCCGCTGGCATCCGGGCGATGTGGCGCGCGCACTCGCCGCCCGGGACCGCCGCGCCGGCGGCCCGACGGCGCCGGCCGAGGGTCTGACGCTCGTCGCCGTGCAATACGAATTGATCTGCAACGACGGCACGCCGTAATCACCTAATAGAGCGCCGCGGCGACGCGGCCGAGCGCCGTGCCGAGCAGCAGGTCGACCACCACGATCAGCGCCGCCGCCGCGGCGCCGACGGACAGCGCGACCCGCGCGATGTACCATTCGTAGACCAGCGTTGCGATTGCGGCGGCCAGTTCGGCGCCGGGCAGCGAAGAGAGCGACAGCAGGCCGGTCAGCCCGTCGAGGCCGATGACCGCAAACAGCGCCGTCTGAGGGACCTGCGACCAGTTATACGCGACCATGAAGGACAGGAAGCGATCTTCGCGCCGCAGCGCGCGCGCCAGCGACAGGATGACGAGCGGAAACGCCGCCCAGGCGATGATGTAGTCGATCGTTTCGACGACGACGATCGTCCCGATGCCGGATTGCTGCCATTGCGCCGCGTCGAGCCGCAGCGCCAAGAGGAACAGATACAGCGGATAGCAGATCACGGCGGCGCGGAAGGAGCGCCAGAAGCCGTCGAGCGAGGCGTCGAAACAGCCGAGGCCCCGCCGGTCGCCGACCGCCAGGCGCAATGCGCCGCTCATCGCCGCTCGCATCTCGGTCCACGCGGCAGACGCGGTCATGCCGTGGCGAAAAACCGCTGGAGGAAGGTCTCGTAAATCGCCGCCAATTGCGCCAGATCGGCAACCGGGACGCGTTCGTCGGCCTTGTGCATCGTTTGCCCGACGAGGCCGAACTCGGCGACCGGGCAGCAGGCGTGGATGAACCGTGCGTCCGAGGTGCCGCCGGTCGTGCTGAGCTGCGGCGCGCGGCCGGTCACCGCGGCAATCGCGGCGGCGAGGCAGTCGCTGAGCGGCCCGGGCGGCACAAGGAACGATTCGCCGCTGACTTCCCAGGCGAGCCGGTATTTGCCGCCGACCGAGGCCAGGTGAGCGGCGACCCAAGCTTCAAGCGTTTCGCTTGTCCAGTCGTCGTTGAAGCGGATGTTGAACGTCGCGCGCGCCTCGCCGGGCACGACATTCGTCGCCGGGTTGCCGATATCGATCGTCGTGACCTGCAAGCTTGAGGGCGGGAAATGCTCGGTGCCGGCATCGAGCGGGCCCGTTGTCAGCGCGTGCAGCAGCGCGACGAGGCGGTGGGCCGCGTTGTCGGCGAGGTGCGGGTAGGCGACATGACCCTGCGTGCCCTCGACGACGAGGCGGCCGGTCATGCTGCCGCGCCGACCGATCTTGATCATGTCGCCGAGCGATTGCGCCGAAGTCGGCTCGCCGACGATACAGGCATCGAGCGCCTCGCCGCGCGCGGCAAGCCACTTGAGCACTTGTTTCGTGCCGTTGACGGCCACCCCCTCCTCGTCGCCGGTGATCAGGAGGCTGATCGATCCGCCGAAATCTCCGCCCTGCGCCAGAAGGAACCGCTCGGCGGCTGCGATGAAGGCGGCGATCGCCCCTTTCATATCGACGGCGCCACGGCCGCATAACGCGCCGCCGCGCAACTCGGCGGCGAACGGCTGGAACGACCAGCCGTCAACCGGCCCCGCCGGCACGACATCCGTGTGGCCGGCAAAGCACAGATTGGGGCGGCCGCTGCTGTGGCGTGCGTAGAGATTGGCGACGGGTTCGCTGCCGGGATCGTCGAACACGAGGCGATGGCAGGCAAAACCAAGCCGCTCGAGGTGCGCGGCGACGACATCGAGGGCACCTTCGTCCTTTGGCGTCACGCTCGGGTGCCGGATCAGTTCGGCGGCCAGTTCGACTGGATCGACCGCGGCCCCCTTCGCCGTCGTTGAAGTCATTCGCCAAGAATCACAGCTATTGTCATGCGCCGGCTTGATCCGGGCATCCCTGCACCATTGTCGCAAATGGCCGGGTCAAGCCCGGCCATGACGAGCATTCCAGTTTGCCACCTCATTCGCGCAGCAATTCATTGATCGAGGTCTTGGCGCGGGTCTGCGCATCGACCTGCTTGACGATGACGGCGCAATAGAGGCTGGGGCCGGGGCTGCCGTCGGGGAGCGGCCGGCCGGGCAATGATCCCGGCACGACGACCGAATAGGCCGGCACGCGGCCCGTAATGATCTCGCCGGTGTTGCGGTTGACGATCTTGGTGCTCTGGCCGATGAAGGTGCCCATCGCCAGGACGGCGCCCTGCTCGACGATGACGCCCTCGATGACCTCGCTGCGCGCGCCGATAAAGCAGTTGTCCTCGATGATGACGGGCTCGGCCTGCAGCGGTTCGAGCACGCCGCCGATGCCGACGCCGCCCGACAGGTGGCAATTTTTGCCGATCTGGGCGCAGGAGCCGACCGTCGCCCAGGTATCGACCATCGTGCCGCTGCCGACATAGGCGCCGACGTTGACGAAACTCGGCATCAACACGACGTTGGGCGCGATATAGGCCGACTGCCGCACGATCGCGCCGGGCACCGCGCGAAAGCCGGCGTCGCGGAAACGGTTGGCCGACCAGCCGGCGAATTTCGACGGCACCTTGTCCCACCACCTGGCGGCGCCGCGTTCGGCATCGACCGGTCCGCCGGGGATCTCGACCATGTCGTTGAGGCGGAACCACAGCAGAACGGCCTTTTTCAGCCATTGATGCACGGTCCAGCGCGGACCTTGTTGTTCGGCAACGCGCAACCGGCCGGCGTCGAGCCCGTCGAGCGCTGCGGCGACCGCATCGCGCCACTCGCCGCGTGTCGCCGGCGATATCTGGTCGCGGCCCTCCCAGGCCGCGTCGATCGTTCGCGCGAGATCGGCATCGGTCGTCGGCATCGGTCCACCATGATCGAAGGCGCCGTCGGCACGATCCGCGAAACGCCCCGCTGGTGTCAACCTAGGCATGCAGTCCGCGCGGACGGCGGCACACCCGCGCAAGACGGATTCTGGCGGACCGGCCGGGCTTCATCTATGAATGCGCGGCCGCCGGCATGCCGGCGGCCTCAAGCCATCGCGATGATCAACCCGGCGGAGCCATGCTCGCGTTTTATGCTTTTGCCCTGGCGATCCTGCAGGGCGTCACCGAATTGTTCCCGATCAGCAGCCTCGGTCACGCTGTGATCGTGCCGGCCCTGTTCCGCTGGACGCTCGATCAGCATGCTCCGTCATTCCTTCCTTTCGTCGTCGTGCTGCATGTCGGCACCGCCGCGGCGCTCTTCCTCTATTTCTGGCGAGACTGGCTGTTTGTCGCGCAGGGCCTCGCCGGCAGCGGCGGCAACCGCGGCCGCGCGGCAGAAGCGCGCCGGCTGCTCGGGCTGATCGTCGTCGCGACGCTGCCCGCCGTCGCGATCGGCTTTGTCGCGGAGAAGGCGGTCCGCGGCCTCTTTGCCTCGCCGCTTGTCGCAGCGCTGTTCCTGATCGTCAACGGCGGCCTTTTGCTGGTCGGCGATCGGCTGCGCCGCCGGACCGGCGAGGCACGCGGCCAGCGCCTCGCCGGTCTCGGCTGGCACGGCGCACTGGCAATCGGCTTCTGGCAATGCCTCGCATTCATTCCCGGCATTTCGCGCTCCGGCGCGGCGATGGTCGGCGGCCTGTTTGCCGGTTTGCATCACGAGGATGCGGCGCATTTCTCGTTCCTGATTGCGACGCCCGTCATCGCCGGAGCGGCGGTCCTTGAAGTGCCGAAGCTGCTGCGGCTGCCCGGCCACGGCATCAGCGCCACGGCAATCGCCGCCGGGATCGTGGCCGGCGTCACCGCCTATCTCAGCGTCGCATTCCTGATGCGCTATTTCCGCCGGCACAATTTCGACGACGCGCTGGTGCCGTTCGCGATCTATTGCTGGCTGTTCGGCGCTGCGGCGGCGGTGGCGCTTGCCGTCGGCGCCTGACAATGAAAAGAAAGAGACGCCGGTGTTGCGCAACTTCCGGTCAAATCCTGTCTCTCGGGATCGCATAAAAAGTAAGCAATGGGCACCTGCGATTATCGTGGTGTTTGACCTTTGATTTCGTGAGGCGTCCGGATTGACGCGTTGCGAGCAGCGTTTTGCGCAGAATATTGCAACGGTTCGTGCCTGAACGGCGGGCCGTCAACGACAGCATAGCAGGACCAAATCGCAGGAGAATTGGCCATGTGGAATACCCTGAAGGCGACGGCAATTGTGGCGGCCCTTCTCGCAGGAACGGCGCCGATGGCGTTTGCCCAGTCGAGTTCGACGCTCGGCATGGGCGGCAGCAGCGCCGGCGGCGGCGCGACCAGCACAACGCTGGGTACGGGCGGCAGCGGCGCCGGCATGAACGGCGGCGGCGCGGCGAGCACCGAGGGCCTCGGCGGCGCGACGGCGGGCAGCGGCTCGACCAGCACGACCCTCGGCACCGGCGGCAGCGAAGCCGGTTACGGCAGCGGCTCGGGCATGAACGGCGGCGCGGCGAGCACCGAAGGCCTCGGCGGCGCGACCGCCGGCAACGGCTCGACCGGGACGACTCTCGGCACCGGCGGCAGTTCGGCCGGCTACGGCAGCGGCGCCGGCATGAACGGCGGCGGCGCGGCGAGTACCGAAGGCCTCGGCGGCGCGACGGCGGGCAACGGCTCGACCGGCACGACGCTCGGCACCGGCGGCAGCGCCGCAGGCGCCGCGAAATAAAGCGGCCCAACGCTGCTGACGGAGGGCGGCCGGGCGCCTCGTGGGGCGCCCGGCATCTGCCGCACTCACGGATTGCGCAGCGGCAACTCGATCGGGGCGCAATTACGCCGCCCCGCCATCAGGCAGTCCTCCAAAACCGCCTTCTGGCGCAATTCGCGTACCAGGATAACGCCGGCGATAGCCAGCAACAGAATAACGATGAACCCCATCAGCGCCGCGGTGCGCCGCGCCTCGTCATCGTCGCCGCCTGCGTCGTGCCGATCCATGATGACCCTCCGATAGAATCTGCCATCGTTTGGCGCTAGGGTCCGGGGCTGCGCAGCGCAACGGGACGCCCGCGATGGCAGATCTCTCTATCCTATCCGCCCGCGAGGCCGCCGCGGCAATCGCCGGCGGCCGGCTCGGCGCCGTGGAACTGGTCTCCGCCTTCCTTGATCGCATTGCGGCGTCTGAGGCAACGGTCGGCGCCTGGCAATGCCTCGACCGGGATGCCGCGCTCGCCGCCGCGCTCGCCTGCGATGGCGAGCCGCCCCGCGGCCCGCTCCATGGCGTGCCGATCGCTGTCAAGGATCTGATCGATACCGCGGATCTGCCGACCGGCTACGGTTCGCCGATCTATCGGCATCACCGGCCGGCCGCCGACGCCGCCTGCGTCGCTCTGGCGCGTGCCGCCGGCGCCATCGTTCTCGGCAAAACCGTGACGACCGAATTCGCCTGCTTCACGCCGGGCAAAACCGCCAATCCGCACAACCCGGCGCATACCCCGGGCGGCTCGTCGAGCGGCTCCGCCGCGGCGGTCGCCGGTTGCATGGCGCCGCTGGCGTTCGCAACGCAGACCGCTGGATCGACGATTCGCCCCGCCGCCTATTGCGGCATCGTCGGCTACAAACCGAGCTTCGGCCTGTTGCCGCGTGCGGGGGTGAAAGTGCTGGCCGAAAGCCTCGACACGATTGGCACGATGGCCCGCAACGTCGCCGATGCGGCGTTCCTTGCCGGGATTCTCAGCGATCGGCAGGTGCTGCGCGAGAGCGTCATGCCGGCGGCGGCGCCGCGCTTCGGCTTCTACCGCACGCCGATGTGGGACGCGGCCGAAACGGGCACCGTGGCCGCGCTCGAACATGCCCGCGCCGCCTTGTCGCGCGCCGGCGCCTCGATCGGCGAAATCGAGGCGCCGCCGGAACACCGGGGGCTGAACCGGGCGCAGGAGCGGATCATGGTCTACGAACTGGCGCGTTCTCTGGCCTATGAGCGCGTGCAGCGCAGCGCCGAATTGTCGCCGCGGCTAGGCCAATTGCTCGACGAAGGCATGACGGTCGGCGCCGACGCTTACGATGCGGCCGTCGCCGAGACCGCAGCGGCGCGTCGCGGGCTGGAGGCGCTTTTTGAGCCGTGCGACGTGCTCCTGACGCCGGCGGCGCCGGGGGCGGCGCCGCGCGGTCTGGGCTATACCGGGGACCCGGTGTTCAACCGCATGTGGACGCTGCTCGGCGTGCCATGCGTGACCTTGCCGTCGGTATGGGGCGATGACGGGCTGCCGGCCGGCATCCAACTGGTCGGCCGGGTCGGCGACGATGCGCGGCTGATGGCGGCGGCGCTGTTTGCCGAGCGGGCGCTGGCCGAGGCGGCCTGAATGCGGCGCATAGCGGCGGGGCTGCGGATGGTGCTGGCGCTGGCGGTTGCTGCCGGGATCGCCGGCTGCACCGCGCTCGACCCGTTTGCAACCTTTCCGAAGCCGGCCAAACCGGCACGGCCGGGCCAGGCTGCGCCGGCGCCGCGGGTCGCGATCTGCTATAACGGGCTCGACACGAGCCTTGCCGAGGTGAGGTCGCAGGCGCAGCAGCAATGCGCCAAGGGCACGGTCGCGACGCCGGCTGCTACCGATTACTTGATGCAATATTGCCCGGTTCTGCTGCCGGCGCGCGCGACGTTCGCGTGCACCGCGGCGAAATAGGGCGCGACACAGAGCGCATAGCGATCAGGGCGGGTTAGCGTTATCTTAAACGTCTCCAAGAAGCGCAGGGCGGCGATGAATTTTGACGATTTTTTCAAGGCACGCGTGGACGCGCTCCATGCCGAGGGCCGTTATCGCGTCTTTGCCGATCTGGAGCGGCGCTGCGGCCGCTTTCCGCGCGCCTTCGACCACCGCGTCGGCGCCGAAGTGACGGTGTGGTGCTCGAACGATTATCTCGGCATCGGCCAGCACCCCGCTGTGCTCGCGGCCATGCAGGCGGAATTGCACAATTCCGGCTCCGGCGCCGGCGGCACCCGCAACATTTCGGGCACCAGCCACGCGCACGTGCTGCTGGAGCGCGAACTGGCGGCATTGCACGGGCGCGAGGCGGCGCTGGTCTTTACCTCAGGCTATGTCGCCAACGATGCGGCTATCTCGACGCTGGCCGGCAGCATGCCCGGCATGGTCATCCTGTCGGATGCGATGAACCACGCCTCGATGATCGCGGGCATCCGCAACAGCCGTGCCGAGCGCATCATCTTCCGCCACAACGACACGCAGCATCTGGCCGAACTGCTTGCCGGCATCCCGGCCGAGCGGCCGAAGCTGGTGTGCTTCGAATCGGTCTATTCGATGGACGGCGACATCGCGCCATTGGCCGAACTGTGCGATGTCGCCGAGCGCTTCGGCGCAATGACCTATCTCGACGAGGTGCACGCGGTCGGCCTTTACGGCGCGCATGGCGGCGGCATCTCGGAGCGCGACGGTGTCGCGCCCCGGCTGACCGTCATTCAGGGCACGCTGGCCAAGGCCTTTGGCGTCATGGGCGGCTATGTCGCCGGCTCGGCGCTGATGGTCGATTTCCTGCGCGGCCATGCGCCGGGGTTTATTTTCACCAGCGCCATGCCGCCCTTGTTGGCGGCCGGCGCACTTGCCGCGGTGCGCCACCTGCGCGACAGCACAGCGGAGCGCGAACGGCATCAGGAACGCGTCGCCGCGGTAAAGCGCGCGGTCGCGGCGGCGCAGATCCCGGTCATGTCGAACCAGAGCCACATCGTGCCGGTCATGGTTGGCGACGCCGCCTTGTGCCGCGCCGCCTCCGACCTGTTGTTGCGCGAACACGGCATCTACGTGCAGCCGATCAACTACCCGACCGTGCCGCGCGGCACCGAGCGGCTGCGCATCACCCCGACGCCGTTGCACAGCGACGACGACATCGACGCCCTCGTCGCCGCGCTTTCCGCCGTCTGGCGCGACCTCCAGCTGTCCCGGACGAATTGGGCGGCCGATTAAGCGCGCACGAGCGGCTTGTATTTGATGCGGTGCGGCTGGTCGGCGGCTTCGGCGCCCAATCGGCGGCGGCGGTCGGCTTCGTAATCGGCGTAGTTGCCCTCGAACCACAGGGCTTCGCTGTCGCCTTCGAAGGCGAGAATGTGGGTCGCAACGCGGTCCAGAAACCAGCGGTCGTGCGTGATCACGACGGCGCATCCCGGAAAATCGAGCAGCGCCTCTTCGAGCGCGCGCAGCGTATCGACATCGAGGTCGTTGGTCGGCTCGTCGAGCAATAGCAGGTTGGCGCCCTCTTTCAGCATCTTCGCGAGATGGACGCGGTTGCGCTCGCCGCCCGAGAGTTGCCCGACCTTTTTCTGCTGGTCGGGGCCGCGGAAATTGAACAGCGCGCAATAGGCGCGGCTGGCAATCTTGCGGCGGCCAAGATCGATCTCGTCGCGACCGCCGGAAATCTCCTGCCACACGGTGTTGTCGGCGCCGAGCGCGTCGCGCGACTGGTCGACATAGCCGAACTTGACGGTCTCGCCGACCCGGAAATGGCCGCTGTCCGGCCGTTCCTGCTCGGTCAACATGCGGAACAGCGTTGTCTTGCCGGCGCCGTTCGGCCCGATGACGCCGACGATGCCGCCCGGCGGCAGGAGGAAATTCAGGTCATCGATCAACAGGTGGTTGCCAAAGCCTTTCCTCACATGGGCCGCCTCGACGACGAGATCGCCGAGGCGCGGTCCCGGCGGCAGCACGATCTGCGCCGTCTCCGGCGCCTTCTCGCGGCTCTGCGCGACCAACGCCTCGTAGGCCGAGACGCGCGCCTTGCTCTTCGCCTGGCGCGCGCGAGGGCTCTGTCGCACCCATTCCAATTCGCGCTCCAGCGTGCGGCGGCGCGCCTCCTCCTGGCGGCCCTCCTGCGCGAGGCGCGCCTGTTTCTGTTCGAGCCAGCTGGAATAGTTGCCCTCGAACGGGATGCCGTGGCCGCGGTCGAGTTCGAGGATCCAGCCGGCCACCTCGTCGAGGAAATAGCGGTCGTGCGTGACCGTCACGACCGTGCCCGGATAATCCTTCAGAAAGCGCTGCAGCCAGGCGACCGATTCGGCGTCGAGGTGGTTGGTCGGCTCGTCGAGCAGCAGCAGGTCGGGTCGCTGCAACAACAGACGGCAGAGCGCGACGCGGCGCCGCTCGCCGCCCGACAAGGTTTCAACCGACGCCTCGCCCGGCGGGCAGCGCAGCGCGTCCATCGCGATCTCGACGGTGCGGTCGAGTTCCCACGCGCCGGCCTGTTCGATCCGTTCCTGCAACTCGCCCTGCTCGGCGATCAGCGCCTCCATCGCCTCGGGCGACAGTTCCTCGGCAAACCGCGCGCTGACCGCTTCGAAGCGGTCGAGCAGCGCCTTGGTTTCAGCAAGGCCCTCCATGATGTTGCCGGCGACGTCCTTGGCCGGGTCGAGGCTCGGCTCCTGCGGCAGATAGCCGACCCGGGCGCCCTCGGCGGCCCACGCTTCGCCGGCGAAATCCTTGTCCGCGCCCGCCATGATGCGCAACAGCGTCGATTTGCCGGCGCCGTTGAGGCCCAAGACGCCGATCTTTGCACCGGGCAGAAACGACAGCCGGATGTCGCGCAGCACCTCGCGGCCGCCGGGATAGCTCTTGCCCAGCCCCTTCATTACATAGATGTATTGGTATGCGGCCATTGGCGTTTTCGCAGGCGGGGCGGGCGTGCAGCCCTGCCGAGGCCGTCGCCGGGCTGCCCCGAGGGGCGCCGGGGCGACCTGCCTCGGCGCTGCCGCGCCTATGCGTGGTTCGCCTTGTAGTAGGTGTTGCGCAAGACGCGGCCCGGGAGCGCGCCGGTGTGCCTGCCTTCCTGCATCAGCATCTCGCCGTTGACGAACGTCGCGTAGATCCCCTGCGCCGGCTCCTTGATGCGCTTGGCGCCGGTCGGAAAATCGTGCACGACCTCGAGCGGCAAGGGCTTCACCGTGTCGGGATCGAAGATCGTCAAGTCGGCGACCTTGCCCGGCTGGATCAATCCGCGGTCGTAGAGTCCGAAAATCGACGCCGACTCGAAGGTGAGCCGGCGCACCGCCGTCTCCAGCGACATGATCTTCTTGTCGCGCACGAATTCCGACAAGAGCCGCGTCGAAAAGCCGAAGCCGCTCTGGAATTGCACGTGTGCGCCGCT
>Ga0335074_10014977_pt1 | contig 10884 bp, 13 predicted proteins | sample Lox_Sample_23_FD_206715 | JGI IMG/M metagenome (GOLD analysis project Ga0335074, IMG submission 206715) | Soil microbial communities from Loxahatchee National Wildlife Refuge, Florida, United States - Lox_Sample_2.3 | ecosystem: Environmental > Terrestrial > Soil > Wetlands | place: USA... | reverse complement strand
AGTATGCGCCGCCGATCCTCCTCCAACGCCGGTGGCTCGGTCACCAGCCAATGCACCAGTGTGAGCGACAACAGACCCATCGGCAGGTTGATCAGGAACACCCAATGCCAGGACAGATTGTCGGTGATCCAACCGCCGAGCACCGGCCCGATCGCCGGCGCGCAGACCACCGTCAGGCCGTAGAGCGCAAAGGCCTGCGGGCGCAGCCGCACCGGGAAGGTGTCGGCGAAGATCGCCTGTTCGGTCGGCGCCAGGCCGCCGCCGCCGGCGCCCTGGAACAGCCGCGCGATCACCATCCATGTGAGCGAAGTTGCCATCGCGCAACCAACCGAAGCCGCAGTGAACGCCGCTACGCAGGTCATGTAGAACCGCTTGCGCCCCATCACCGTGGCGAGCCAGCCGCTGATCGGCAGCACGATCGCGTTCGAAATCAGATAGCTGGTCAGGATCCAGGTGCTCTCGTCCAGGCTGATCGCCAGGCTGCCGGCGATGTGACGCAGCGCCACATTGGCGATCGTGGTGTCGAGCACCTCCATGAAGGTTGCGATCGATACGACGACCGCGATCAGCCACGGACTGCGATCGCCGGCCGCCGAGCGGGGCAGGTCTTCGGTCATGACGTCGCCCCGTCAGCGCACTTTCACGCTGGGCTCGACCGACATACCCGGCGCCAGGAAATACCTCTGATAGCCGTCCCCGTCGAAAGTGATCTTCACCGGCAGCCGCTGCACCACCTTCACCCAGTTGCCGGTCGCATTCTCAGCCGGCAGAGCGCTGAACACAGATCCGGTGCCGCTCTCGAAACTATCGACCCGGCCATGCAACGTGACGCCTGGGACCGCATCAACCTCGATCGTCACCGGCTGGCCCGGCTTCATGTCAGCGAGTTCGGTCTCCTTGAAATTGGCGGTGACCCAGAGATCGTCCTGCACCAGCGCGAACAGCGCCTGGCCGGGCTGCACGTAGTCGCCGACATTCACCGTGCGGTGCGTCACCCGTCCGGCAACCGGAGCAACAATCGTGGTGTAGGAAAGCTGCAGCCGCGCGGTTTCCACATTCGCTGCGGCTTGGTGCAACGAGGCCTCGGCCGCCGCGACCTGCCCCTTCGCCGACTCGATCTGCGCCCGCGCTCCCTCGACCGCCTGCTTCGCCGCCACGAGCTTCGCCGTCTGCGAGTGGAAGGCCGCGTCCGCCTGGTCGATCTGCTGGCGTGTGACCGCCTCCGGGTTGATCCGATGATAGCGATTGTAGTCCTGCTGCGCCTGCGTCAGGTCCGCCTGTGCCACCGCGACATTGGCCTGCGCCTGGTCAAGATTCGCCTGTTGCACATCGACCTGCGCCTTGGCCTGCTGCACCTGCGCGCTCGCGCTCTGCTGCTGCGCCAGCGCATCGTCGAGTTTCGCCTGATAGTCGCGCGGGTCGATCTTGATCAGCACCTGCCCTGCTTTCACGTGCTGATTATCGGCAAACCCGATCGCGATGACTCGCCCGGCGACCTGCGACGCCATCTGCGTGACGTTGCCGTCGATCTCCGCGTCCGTCGTGCTGGCGTAATGCCGTGCATGGAGCCAATACAGAGTACCCCCGGTCACCAGCAGGCCCACAAACACGATGCCGGTGGCGATCAGGCCCACCCGGCGAAGCCGCCCGCCGCGGGGTCGTTCCGCCGCGCCGCGCGACCCCACCGGCGCCTCCGGCCGAACCGTATCGCGTTGCCGAACGTCGAGATCACCTGTTGGCTCCTGCCGCCTTGCATCCGTGCGGCGAGCGGGCGCTTCCATGACCTCGCCTTCCTCCGGTCCGCGACGCTGAGGATCGTGGTCCATGGCCGCGCTCCTTGGGACGTGAACACGCTGCTGACCGAACGGTTCGGTCAGGTTGACTCGTAGCACAGAGTGGCCCACGGTCAAGCATCACCATTAAGCCAGGGTTCAATCACGATGTCGGTGGCCGAGGCGCTGTCCCCAGAGAAGCGGGCGCAGATCCTGCACGGCGCCGCCCGCGTGTTCGCCGCCGACGGTTACGAGGGCGCCAGCATGTCGCGCATCGCCGCCGAGGCGAACGTGTCCAAGGGCACCCTCTACAACCACTTCCCGAGCAAGGCGGCCTTGTTCGCCGCCTATGTCGGCCAGGAGTGCAGCCGCAATCTCGCCTGGATCTTTGCCGGCGCCGACCACGGCGGGGAGCCCGCCGCATTTCTTCGCGTTTTGGGCCAACGCATGGTTGAGCTGATGATCTCGCCCGTCGGTCGGACGATTTACCGGGTGGTGATTTCCGAGGTCACCCGCTTCCCCGACCTGGCGCACGCCTTCTTCGAGGCCGGGCCCGCCCGGGCGATCCGGCAGCTCTCCGACTGGCTGACCGAAGAGACGCGCCGCGGGCGATTGGTCGTCGCCGATCCCGATTTCGCCGCCGAGCAGTTCTTCGCGCTCTGCCAGACGAGGCTGGTGCTGCGCCAGAAGCTGGCACTGCTGGAGGCGCCAGGGCCCGGCGAAGTGGAGTTCGTCGTGGACGCGGCGGTCGCGATGTTCTTGCGCTTTTACACGGAGGGCGACCGCTAGACAGCCCCGCGGCGCGTCCCGAAGATGCGGTCGGCGGGGATGCTCACTCCCGGCAGCGCGGCGATCTCGAGCGTCGAGGATCGGCCGACATGCACACGAGAGCTGTAGTCGCCGTCGTGTGGCCCCCGGAACACCTCGACCTCCTGGGCGGCCAGGTTCACCACCCAGACCTCGGGGATCCCGTGGCGGGCGTAGAGCTCCAGTTTCAGGCCCCTGTCGTAGGCCAAACTGGTATCCGCCACCTCGATGATCAGCAACACGTCCTGTGCGGTCGGCAGCGCCGAACGGTACTCGTCCGCTCGCGGCTTCAGGATGGCGAAGTCGGGCTCCGGCTCGCTGTGCCGGTCCAGACGCACGGGGCCCTGGACGGACACCATCGCCCGCTCCTCGACCGCCATGACCAGCAGTCGGTTAAGGGTGAGAACGGACCCCACGTGCTCGCTGCCGATAGGCGCCATTTGGACGAGCTCCCCCTCGACAAGCTCGACACGGTCTTCTTTGGTCAACAGCCCCGCCTCACCCATGCGGTGGTACTCGTCAACCGTCCAAAGCCAGCGCGGCACGTCGGGATGTCGGGCAAGCAGGCTCAGCCCCTCGTCCAATGCGGCCTCCATCCATCCGTGCACACGGTATCAGGCGCGCGCGGTACGCGACAAGCCGGGAGCGTAGGGCGGATGCAATCCGCCCTACGCACAACGGCGGACTACCTCCGACCCATGACAGGCCGTGTTGCGCAAGCGGACGTGCGCCGCATAGCGCATGACGACAATGTATGACTTGCCGCTGTGCCGGGTGACTGGCGCGGCACCACACAACGTCCGCAGGGCCTTGGTAGTCCCGGCTGCCGAGAGGCCCGGAGGCTTCGCAGAGCAGCGTCGCGAGGTTGATCGCGCCGATACCGGGCATCGATCTGAGGATCAGCACGTCCCGCCGTCGAAGACAGTCTCCCGCGGCGGCTTCGGTCTCGCCAGCGCGCCTGTAGAGCTTCTCGAGTTGACCTTCGGCCTGCCGTAGCTGGCGCAGGCGAGCGAACAGCAGCGCAAGTGGATGCTGGCCGCTTCCGCAACGCCGTCTGCTACCTTGATGGCGGGTTCCCGCAATGTGCCGAGCACGGTCTCGGCACCCAGGCGACGGATCCGACGCTGCTTGAGCAACCACTCGACCGTTGCCGCGGAGGTCGCCCCGGCACCCTCACCCGCCGCGCGGCGCGCGGCGACCTCTCCCGCAGAGCGCGAGAGGCGTAGATCGCGCCACCGCGTCCTCGCGCCCACCTTCCAGCACGTCGCAGGCCAGCCTGATGAGCCGCTCGGCGATAGCCGGCTGCCCCGCCTGATCGGCATCCTTCGCCAGCTCGATCAGGCGATCGCCCAGCATCAGCGGGCTCAGTACGGTGTGCCGACCGCGTTCGGGAAGGTTTTCGGGCAGAATGTGAAGCATCGTTTTGCCTCGCTGTTGGACGTTCGAATCAGCGCAGACTTGCGGATGCATTCTTATCGAACAGTTAACGGTCACCGGGCCGGAACGTACGAAGCGCCAGGACGCGGAGCGCGGAGGCGAGCGGTTGGCCTGGTTCGCGCGCCGCGTCGGTGGTTTCCACCAGAGCCGAGAGCGGCTGTGAGCGGGTCGCGGCGATCTCGGACAGCGCCGCCCAGAACTCCTGCTCCAGCGCCACGCTGGTGCGATGCCCGGCCAGCGAGAAGCTACGCTTCACCAGACGGCCAGGCTTGGCCGGCACCCCGATCATACCGGGACGGACAGGCGATCCACCGCCCAGGCGGCCGCCTCCGCTACCACCGGATCGGGATCGTCCAACAGCCGCGCCGCCGCCGGGCGCAAGCCGGGCACGCCCGAGTTGCCGATCGCGATCAGTACATTGCGGACGAAACGGTTGCGACCGATGCGCTTCACTGGCGAGCCGCTGAACATCGCGCGGAACGACGCGTCGTCCAGCCTGGCCAGTTCGGCCAACCGGGGTGCGTTCAACTCGTCCCGGGCCCGCAGCTTTGCGTGCGCCGTCGCGCGGGCGAACCGGTTCCACGGACAGACCGCCAGGCAGTCGTCGCAGCCATAGATCCGGTTGCCCATCAGCGGCCGAAGCTCTTGCGGGATCGGGCCACGGTGCTCGATTGTCAAATAGGAGATGCAGCGCGTCGCATCCAGCCGATAGGGTGCGGGGAATGCGTTGGTGGGGCAGACGGCGAGGCACCTCGTGCAGGTCCCGCAGCGATCGGCGTGCGGTGGATCGGGCGGCAACTCCAGCGTGGTGTAGATTTCGCCCAGGAACAGCCAAGAGCCGTGCCGACGCGAGACAAGGTTGGTGTGCTTGCCCTGCCAGCCCAGGCCGGCGGATTGCGCCAGCGGCTTCTCCATCACCGGTGCGGTATCGACGAACACTTTTACCGCGGGACCGAAGCGAGCAACGATGAACTGTGCAAGGTGCTTGAGCATCCCCTTCATCACGTCGTGGTAGTCGCGATGGCGGGCATAGACGGACACGGTGCCGCAGTCGCGCAATTGCAGCGGCTCCATCGGGTCGGCGTCCGGCGCATAGGAAAGTCCCAGCGCGATAACGCTGCGTGCCTCCGGCCACAGCGCCTGCGGATGGCTGCGCTGCTCGGCGCGCGCCGCCAGCCAGCCCATGTCGCCGTGCTGGCCGGAGGCCAGGAACTCGGTCAGGCGTGTGCGTGCCTGCGGCGCCAGCTCGGCGTGGCAGAACCCGACTGCGTCGAAGCCGAGCGCCAGCGCCCGGTCGCGGATCAGCGCGGCAGCGCCGCCCGGGTCAATTGGGCTCGGTGCCAAGCTCCAGGCCTGCATAGGCTTCAGCAAGCGGCAGCTCCACGCTGATCTCCGGCATAACCAGGATGCCCTCGCCGGTCACGGTGGAACGGACCCAGCGGCGGTCTTCGCGCACATAGACCTCGGCGGCGATCGTGTCCTGCTCCAGCAGGATATAACGCCGGATGCTGGGCGCCGCTTCGTATTCGCGGTTCTTCTCGATCCGGTCGGTCCTCGCGGTGGTCGGACTCAATACCTCGATGACGACCACGGGATCGGCGACCTCTTGCGCGTCGTCGGCGACGGGTGTGCAAACAACCATCAAATCCGGGTAGCGGGCCGTATGCTCAAGCCGCAGTCGCATAGTCTCCCGATAAACTATACACCGGTCAGCCAGGCGTTGCCGCAGCGCAAATTCGAGAGCGCCCACAATCCGGTTGTGCCGCGAACTGCCGCCTACCATGGCCCGAGGCTCGAAGCCGTCGAATTCCCACCGCTTCTCCTGGCAGTTCTCCCATGCCAGGAATTCCTCGATGGACATCCGAGGCCGGCGCAGTGCGATGTTCACCTTGGTCTCTCCGTATTTCGGCCCGATCTTAGCATTTCTCCAGCACAGCCGGAACTCAGCCACGGCCACGATAAGGGGCCACGTCCTGCGGCGGGATCCAGGCGCCCGCGGGCGGCGCGCCGGTCTGCCAGAACACATCGATCGGCATTCCGCCGCGCGGATACCAATAGGCGCCGATGCGCAGCCAAATCGGGTTCAGCAACTCTACCAGCCTTGCGGCGATCTGCATCGTGCAGGCTTCGTGGAACGCGCCATGGTTGCGGAACGCCGCAAAATAGAGCTTCAGCGACTTGCTCTCGACGATCCAGTCGCGCGGCACGTAGTCGATAACAATGTGCGCGAAATCGGGCTGACCGGTGAGCGGACAAAGCGACGTGAACTCGGGACAGGTGAAACGGACCACATAGGATTTGCCTGGCGAGGGATTCGCCACGCGTTCAAGCCGCGCTTCGTCGGGGCTGGCGGGGATCGGCGTCGGCCGGCCGAGCTGGGTCAGCCCGGCATAAGGGGATTCTGCCTCGGGTCGGGTCATGGCGGTTCCTCTGCCGTCCAGCCGGCTCGCAGTGCGGTGGCGTGCTCATCCAGCCGGTCGGCGATGATCGCGGCACGCAAGCCCTGCATCAGGTCGTGATAATAGGTCAGATTGTGCCAGGTCAGCAGCATCGGACCCAACATCTCGCCTGCCTTGAACAGGTGGTGCAGATAACCGCAGCAATGCCGCGTGCAAGCGGGGCAGCGGCAGGTTGGATCCAGCGGACCGACATCGTCGGCGAAGCGCGCGTTGCGCAGGTTGAACACGCCGCGCGAAGTGTACGCACGAGCGGTCCGGCCGGCGCGGGTCGGGATCACGCAGTCGAACATGTCGATCCCACGCTGCACCGCGCCGATCAGGTCGCGCGGCGTGCCGACGCCCATCAGATAACGTGGCGCGTTGCTCGGTAGTCGCGCGACTGTGGCATCCAGCACGGCAAACATCGCCGCCTGGCCTTCGCCGACCGCCAGACCGCCCACCGCGTAGCCGTCGAAGCCGATGCCGACCAGCGCCTCGGCCGAGGTGGCGCGCAGCTCGGGAAACACGCCGCCCTGCACGATACCGAACAGGCCATAACCGAGGCGCGGGCGGAATGCTTCCTTGGAACGGGCCGCCCAGCGTAGCGAGAGTTCCATCGATCGCCGCGCTTCCTCTTCGGTCGCCGGAAACGGGGTACATTCGTCCAGCACCATGCTGATGGTGGCATCGAGCTGGTGCTGGATTTCCACCGAGCGTGCCGGCGTCAGCCGATGGGTGCTGCCGTCAAGATGCGATTGAAACGTAACTCCGTCGCGATCGAGCGTCCGCAGCTTGGCCAGCGACATCACCTGAAAGCCACCGGAATCAGTCAGGATCGGCCCCGGCCAATCCATCAGTCGGTGCAGTCCCCCAAGCGCCGCCACACGCTCGGCACCTGGCCGTAGCATCAGGTGATACGTGTTGCCGAGGACGATGCGTGCACCGGTTTCCCGCACCGCGTGGGCGGTCATCGCCTTCACCGTCCCTGTGGTGGCGAGGGGCATGAAGGTCGGCGTCTCTACCGTGCCGTGGGCTGTTTCGAGCAATCCGGCACGCGCCGCTCCACTGACGGCGACGGTATGGAAGGCGAAATCCGTCACAGCGTATCTCGATTAAGGGTCCGGCAATTGCCACTCCCAAGAATGCGCCGGTGCGCCCGAAGGAACGAGTGCTGCTGCCGGACGGCCATGGTGGTGGGGCGGCAGCCGTCCACCGTCATGCCGAGATCGCGCACAGGATCAAACGGTTTCTGCACGCCCACGCCGCCTCGTGCCACCGGGTGGAGCTGCTTCATCTCGGTCTGGCTCGCCGCGCTGCCATGATCGGAAAGGTGACTGGCTGTGAGGTGGAGGGCTTTTCCCTGGTTCTCGAGAACAACAACGCGAGGCACGCCCTGAAGCACCACGCCGATGCGCGTGTGGAGGCATGTCGTGGACAGCTTCCGCTGGATCACGACGATCTCGCCCACGTCGCGGTAATTCTGGCCGAACCCGACCGGATTGAGCCGGGCGATCCCACTCGCCGAGGGGCGCCGACTGCGATATTCCGGAAGCGGATTGGCAAGATCGAATACAAGGTCGTCGCCGAGGTCCGCCCAGGAACTCGGCGGATCGCCTTCAAGACGATGATCAAGCGACTGCACAGGTGCGAAAAAGTGCCCTGAGGGACCCCCATGCTGGCACTAGCTTGTGCCCCCCCGGGAGTTTACGGCCGGAACCGGCCTCAGGGCGTTGCATGAGAAGCTAGACATCTTGGCCCCGGGAATCAAGTACCAATCGTGCCGGCGCCGTACGGTGGACACGGTCGAGCAGACACGCATCGCCATACGAATAGAAGCGGTACCCGGTTGCAATTGCATGCGCATAAGCGGCGCGCATCCGGTCTGTGCCGGCAAAGGCACAGACCAGCATGAACAGCGTCGAACGCGGCAGATGAAAATTGGTCATCAGCCGATCGACCGTCCGGAACCGATAGCCCGGCAGGATGAACAGCTCGGTCTCGCCGGCAAATGGATGGATGGTGCTGTTCGGCACGGTGGCGCTCTCCAGCAAACGCAGCGACGTCGTGCCGACGGCAACGACGCGCCCACCCGACGCACGCGCCGCGTTGATGGCGGCGGCGGCGGCGGGTGTGATCTCGCCGCGCTCGGCGTGCATCCGGTGCGCCGCTACATCCTCGGTGCGCACCGGCAGGAAGGTGCCGGCCCCGACATGCAATGTGATGCTGACGCGCTGCACGCCGCGTCGATCGAGTGCAGCGAGCAGCGCCGGGGTAAAGTGCAACCCGGCGGTCGGCGCTGCCACCGCCCCGTCGCGCTCGGCGAAGATGGTCTGATAGTCCTCGGCATCCTGCGGCAGGACGCCGGCGGTCCGCTCGATATAGGGCGGCAGCGCGAGCGCCCCTGCCCGCCGCAGCGCCGCCGCGAACGCTGGGCCGGCGAGATTGAACACCAGCGTCACGCCACCATCGGTGTCACGGTCCCGCACGGTTGCCGCCAGTTCCGGCGCGCCATCGAAGCTCAGCGTGTCTCCCGCGCGCAGCCGTCGCGCGTTCCGCGCCAGCACGTGCCAGTCGCCGTCCGCCAACGGGCGGTCCAGCGTGATCCCGATCTGAGCTGCGCCCCGCCGTGCAGCGAGCTGTGCCGGGATCACGCGTGTGTCGTTGGTGACCAGGATGTCACCGGGACTCAGCAGATTCGGCAGATCACGCACGATCCTATCGGCCAGCGCATCGCCAACGACGAGCAGACGGGCCGAGTCGCGCGGCCGCGCGGGATGCTGGGCGATCCGCTCCGGCGGCAGGTCGAAGTCGAAATCCGACAGGCGCATCGGGCGGCAAACGGGCAGTGGAGCCATTTGGTCCATCGTCGAGGTCTAGTACAGCGATTCCGTGACACCGCTCCTATCATCGGGCGACAACGTGAGTCGCGACGGGATGGATAGGAACAGCCGGGTGATAGGTAGGAGGTTCGCTCCGGGGAAAATCACGGGCGACTTCATGCGGTCGGACTCGGCGAAAAAGCAATCAAGTGGACACGGAGTTACACAGAGATCGCATGGAGTTTCACGGAGAAGGAATCTGCGTGGGTCGCATGGAACCGACACTGCGAGCGAACTGCGGAGTCGGTATGGGAGTCGGTCCGTGGAAATGGTGTACCAGGTGCTGGCGCCCGCCCCGGCCACTGCGGTAACCCCTTGCGGTAATCCCTGGTGTCCGGCGCGCGAGGCGCCCACATTCAGGCCGTTTGTCGTGTCAGAGGACGGATCTCGTGGCTCGGAATATTGTGGCGCTCGTCTGGCTCGGTGGGGCAGTACTGGCCGTGGCGTTGTACCTCACCGGCCCAGGCCCTTTGATCAATGCGAGCCTTGCCGCGCTGGGACGGGTGGAGTGGGCGATCGCGAACAGTATCGCATTCCTCTCCGCACAGACCTTCGACCTCGTGCGGGCGGCGGCCATCGCCCTGTTCGTCGTGTTCCTCGTGCTCGGCGCTCTGGCCGGGCAGCGAGGCGTCGGGCGGGGGAGCGGGCTGGTCGGCCTTTCGGTGCTGTTCATCGTGCTGATCGCGCTGGGCGGATACCAGTCCCGCTTCTGCTGGCTCGCGGCGCTGCTGGTGGCGGGTGCGGGAGCAGTCGGCATGACCCAGCGGCTGCTCAGCCCGCCGGTGCGCGGGGGGCCCTGGGGCCCGGGGACCTATCGGCGTGGCGGAGAGTCCCACCCGCGGCCCTGACAAGAGCGTGATCGCTGCAGGCGGACATGTCCGATGCCATTGAAGGCCGCGAGCTCGGCGAAATTTCCCGGGGCGCATTCGGGGGCGGCGACCAGTGCCAGCGCATCCGCACTCCCGCGCAGGTTTAGCCGAGCTGCGGCGCGGTCGCCTGGTAGCTCGGCAGTGCCTGCACGCGCTCCCACCACGTAGCAAACCCGTCGGCCGCGAAAACCTCGCCCGCATCGGGGGTGAGTGCAACGTAGAAACAGATCGGTGCGAGGTAGAGATCACCAAGCGAAGGCCGCTCTCCTGCGATAAAGGGATCGGTCCCACGCAGCTTCATCAATTCCCGCAAGACCAGCCGGCCGGTCGTGATCGCCCGCTGCCTTGCTTCATCGTCTGGTCCGCCGATGAAGTCCGGGAACAGGTGGTAGCCGGCCACCCCGATCAGCGCCGAATATCCATAGGAATCAACAATGCCCATCGCCATGCGCATGTGCGCACGGTCCTTCGGATTGCTCGGCGTGAGCGATGGGCCGGGCAGCACCTCGTCCAGGTACGGCGCGATCGCGCTTGTCTCGATGATGCGAAACCCGTCGTGGTCCAGCACCGGCACTTTGCCGAAGGGGTGACGGGCGAGGTGTTCGGGGTGCCGAGGCTCACCCTTGAGCACATGGACCGGTACCAGTTCGTACTGGGCGGCCTTTTCGGCAAGCACCATCCG
>Ga0335074_10014976_pt1 | contig 10884 bp, 11 predicted proteins | sample Lox_Sample_23_FD_206715 | JGI IMG/M metagenome (GOLD analysis project Ga0335074, IMG submission 206715) | Soil microbial communities from Loxahatchee National Wildlife Refuge, Florida, United States - Lox_Sample_2.3 | ecosystem: Environmental > Terrestrial > Soil > Wetlands | place: USA... | reverse complement strand
ACGACAGCGGCTTTGTGACGGGGCAGACGATCGCGGTCGATGGCGGGACGGTCATGCTATGAGCACGGGCTTGGATTTGAGCGGAAAGGCGGCGTTGATCAGCGGCGCCGGCGGCGGCATCTGCCGGGCAATCGCGGTGGCCTTTGCCGGGGCGGGCGCGTCGGTCGCTTGCATCGATGTCAATGCAGAAGCGGCCGCAGAAACCGCGCGGCTGGTCGCGGCGGCGGGCACCAAGTCGCTCGCCCGCAAATGCAATGTCGCGGACGAAGCCGAGGTGCTGGCAAGCACCGAGGCGGCGTATGACGGGCTCGGTCGGCTCGACATACTGGTCAGCGGCGCGGCCCCACATGATCCCGGCGGGCCGGTCACCGAGACGCCGCTTTCCGAATGGCAGATGGTGGTCGACATCAACCTGACCGGCGCCTTCCTACTGACGAAAGCGGCGCTGCCCTACATGATCGCGGGCGGCGGGGGCTCGATCATCTTTATCGCCTCGCAGCTCGGCCGGGTCGGCAGCGCCGGTCGCGCGGCTTATTGCGCAACCAAAGGCGGGCTGATCCAGCTCGCCAAGGTCATCGCGATCGACCACGCCGATCAGAATGTCCGCTGCAACGCGCTATCGCCCGGCGCGGTCGAGACGCAACGCACCTTGCGCCGCTACAATTCCTTTAGCGCGGCGAATGAAACATTAGGAGCCAAGCATTTGACAAAACGTCTCGGCAAGCCACAGGAGCTGGCGCACGCCGCGGTGTTTCTCGCCAGCGACGCGGCAAGCTTTGTGACCGGCAGCGACCTCCTGGTCGATGGAGGATATACGGCGATTTAGCGGCACCTACGCCTCGCAGACGTCGACGATCTGCCCGTCGACGGCAAAGCATGCCGCCAGCAGCCGACCGCCGCGGCCGGCGCCGGCATCGACCGAGACACCAAAGGGCGCTTCGACCACACCGCGACGGTCCCGGTCAAAGCCGCGGATCACACGGCCGAACCCGTCGTACGATTCAGCTAGTTCGAGAATATCGATTGGCGGCCACCAGAACGAGTCGCCCTGCACGGACACCGCGCGACGCGGATCCACGCCAGCATGGACAAACAATAGGTTACGGTCGCTCGTGAAAGCAGCGTGTCGTAACGCCGCAAACAAGGTCGAATGCCCCTGGGCGGCATTCATTGCCGCGCGCAAGCCGCTGGTCCAGCGCGTAATGGTGCGCGGGCCGTCGCGCGTCGCGGCAAAGCCCTGCCGCATGTCGCCGCCATAAGCGCGCACGGTCGACTCGACCCCGGCTCGCACCATCCACGCCAATATCTCGCCGGGATTGGGAGCGAACTGCAATTGCAGCAGCTTCTGCCACATTTCTTCTTGCGCACCGCGAAGATAGACGACATCGCAGGCAAAGCCCTGTGGGCGGCCCAGCACGCGCCGGCGAAAATCCAGCAGCTCGTCGAGCGTCGCAGCGACATCCTCGCCGAGGCCGAGATAATTACCGAGATAGACGAGCCGGTCGCCGCGAAAGAAGCGCTCTCCGATTAGATCATGGACCCGCGCCAAGCGGCGCGCCTCGCCATGGATCGAGCCAACTGCCCACACTCGCCGAGCATCGCGCAAGTGGGCGAATCTTTCCCGTGAGGCGACGGCTGTGTTCAAGTCCCCTGTCCCGCACTCGCGGAGCCGGCGCCATTTTCCGGTTCGCGCCGGAAAGAGCCCCCGCCTATCCGGTCCCCAAAAACTGAGCGAAAGTCCCCCTCGGTCCTAGCTCAGCGACGTCGCGTCGCGTGGCTAGGCGGCCAGCATCTGTTCGACTCGCTGCACCGCCGTCACTTCGTCGATGCGCTCGACCGCGGCAAACTCACGCACCAGCCGGTCAAGCGCCGCCTGATAGATCTGCCGCTCGCTATACGACTGCTCGGGTTGTCCGGCATTGCGGAACAGGTCACGCACGACCTCGGCGATCGAGGCCGGATCGCCCGAAGCGATCTTGGCCTGATATTCCTGGGCGCGCCGGCTCCACATCGTGCGCTTGGCGCGTGAGCGGCCGCGCAGCTTGGCGAGCGCCGCGTCCATCTCCTTGCGGCTCGAAAGCCTTCTGAGGCCCGAATTCTTCGCCTTGGCCAGCGGGACGCGGAGGGTCATGCGATCCTTGTCGAACAGCACGACAAACACATTGAGGGTGTGCCCGGCGATTTCCTGTTCCTCAATCGCCGTAATCTTGCCGACGCCGTGGGTCGGATAAACGACGAGCTCGCCCTCGGAAAATGGCATCTTGTCAGTCGCTATCATCTTGATCTCTCGCGCCCCCGACCAAGCAGGCGCTTTTCACAACACCTCCTGAGTCGCCATTCGCGGCAGCGACTGTCCACATCTCGAGTGAGAGCGCGAACGGGGGGAAGCGTCTAAAGCGCTAATGATATGTATATCATAATTGCGGCAGTCAAAGCCAGCGCATCAGCCATGCGTCGCTTTCGCGGCTCCTCCTGGCGCAGCCCGCTGCGCTAGACCGGCCGGATGCGGCGCGTCAGCCGCCACCCTTCGGGCTGAAGAACTTATCGTATTTGCCTTCAACCCCTTTCCAATCATCGGCGTCGTCAGGCGCTGGCTTCTTGCGGGTTATGTTGGGCCAGCTGACCGCGTAATCGCGGTTGAGTTGCAGCCATTGCTCGGCGACCGGCTCGCTGTCCGGAATGATCGCCTCGACTGGGCATTCGGGTTCGCACACCCCGCAATCAATGCATTCGTCGGGGTGGATCACCAGCATGTTCTCGCCTTCGTAGAAGCAGTCGACAGGACAAACCTCGACGCAATCCATGTACTTGCAACGGATACAGGCTTCGGTGACGACATAGGTCATGGTGTCGGCTTCTTCCGTTCGGTTGCTACGAGGCACCGCCGTGGCGACAACCCCATAATGCTGTTCTTACATAAAATGGGGTTTGAGCCAATGCGCCCAAGCGTGAAAGCTATCGGCGCCGGGCTCGGCCATTTCGGTGCGTAAAACGACGATGTGCCGGCCGCAAAGCGGCGGCAGGTTCACTTCACGCTCCACCCGCCGCCCCGGCGCGACGACACAGGAATCACGCGCCAGGCTTCTACCGCTTCCGGCATCGCACAGATCGAACGAGAAGCGCACCGCATCGCGAGCCTTTTCCGAGAGCGACAGCGTCGCGGCGAAACGCTGGTGCCCAGCGAATTCGCGCTCGATCGCCAGTGTCGCAGGAGGCTCACCGGCATTATTAGGGTGAAGCTGGCAGGAATGGTCGTCGAACAGCATGAAGCCCCAGATGCCTTCGGACACGTCGGTCAGCTTGATCGGCAGCCGGGCGAGCATAGGCTCGAGCAGCATGAGGTGCGGCGGCCGGACATTCGTTTCCCCGTCCCGGCGGATGAAGGCCCAGACCTCGCCGCTCCACACGCGCTCGTAACGCGCTTCGTCAAAGCACGCCTGGACCGCCGCGAGGCATCCCGGTGCCCAAGCATCATGGGTCTCGACGGTGACGCACCGCGCATCCTGGTGCCAGCGCGCCGCCCGGTCGGCAAACACCTCGCGCTCACCGCCCTCGATGTCGCATTTGATAAACTCGGCGCGATCCCAGCCGACCGTCGCGAGAATATCGCCGACTGACCAAGCCGGCGTGACACGCTCACCCGAGCCGGCGGAGTAATGCGTGCCCCAATCACCCAGCTCATGACCGGCAACGGCGAGGTCGATCGAGCGGCTCCAAACCGCGCCGTTGAGCCTTCTAATTCGTGGGTATGCTGAGGTATTGAGGGTTAATAGTCTGAAATTGGCCGAAGACGGCTCGACGCAGACGATCTCCGCACCAGGAAACAGATGCGCCAGATAGACCGCCGCGTAGCCGACGTAGGCACCCAGATCGAGAATGCGCGCCGGCGGCCGCTTGAGCGGCACCGACAGCTCCCTCAGGTCGAAAATCTGGTCGAAGTTCGCCAGATCGCTGCTGCCGCCGCGGAAATAAAGTGGATAGGGCAACTCAGGCAGCACGATCGTCGAGACGCCCAGCGTCGTCCGATTGATGCGCTCCAGCAATGCGCGATAACGCGCGCGCAACTCGGGGTCGTTTGGCTCGCGGCACAGCGCTGCCTCCAGCGCCGGCTTGTCGGCAGGATCGCCGCCGGCGCGGACAAGATTCGCCTCCCGTCGTTCTGGCATCTCACTCCCCGGTGCGGCTTACCGCCGCGTTACCGCAACAACGGCGAACGCCACATTTTATTGCGAAATTTTTTACCGCGCCGGCGCGTTGTCCGCGCGCACATCAGACCGGACCAGAGCCCAAACTTGCGCACCCGCGGCAAGATCGTCCTTCTTCATTTCGCCGGCCAGATGCCCCTCGCCGGCATCGCCTGGCAAGCGGCTCATTACCTCGTCGCGCTCAGAAAGCTCGGCTACGATGCTTGGTATGTCGAGGACAGCGGCACCAACCCCTACGACCCGCGCGCCGAAAGCGTGGTCATGGAGTGCGGCTACAACCTCACCTATCTGCGCCGGGTCATGGAGCGGTTCGGCTTCGGCGACCGCTGGGCCTATCGCTGTGGCGTCGACGAGACCTATCACGGCCTGTCGCGCCACGAGATCGCCCGGCTCTACGGCGAAGCCGACGCGCTGATCAATCTGTGCGGCGCGCATCACCTCTTTGAGCGGCACCTCGCCTGCCCGGTGCGCATCCTCATCGATACCGACCCGGGCTATCAGCAGATCAACTACGCCAAGGGCAACCCGGACGAGCGCGCCTATATCGACGCGCACACGCATTTCTTCACCTACGGCGCCAATATCGGCGCGGTGGACTGCCCGATCCCGAAAGGCGGCGTCGAATGGCGACCGACACGGCCGCCGATCGACGTCGATCTCTGGCCGGCGCCGCGGCGCGAGCCCGAGAGCTTCACCTCGATCGCGAGCTGGGACAATCGCGGTAAGGATATTGTATACGACGGTTCAACCTATCTCTGGTCAAAGCACGTCAACTTTCTGAAATTCCTCGATCTTCCCAAGTCGCGGCCGAAAACGTCCTTCCGCATGGCGATCCTGCCCCCCAATGATGGCGTGCGGCGCGAGGTCGAGGGCGGCGGCTGGCATCTCATCGACCCGCGCCCGGTATCGGCCGGTGTCGACAGCTACCGCGACTTCATCGCCGGGTCGCGCGGCGAATTCACCGTCGCCAAGGACATCTATGTACGCACCCACAGCGGCTGGTTCAGCGACCGCGCGGTCTGCTATCTCGCGAGCGGCCGGCCGGTGGTTACGATGCACACCGGGTTCGATCGGCTCTACCCGGTCGGCCAGGGGTTGTTCCCGTTCGCGACGCATGAGGAGGCCATCGCTGCGCTCGACGCGATTGCCAGCGACTATCGTCGCCACAGCCGGGCGGCGCGTGAGTTGGCGCGCGAATATTTCGACGGCGAGCGCGTTGTCGGGAAGCTGCTTGCCGAAACAGGATTGTGAATAGCGGCAAATTCGACCGGGCGCCCGTCACGGCTTGACAGGCCCTGCCGGCTCGGCCAAACGATGGGGCAATGTCGGTGCGCAAAAATACGCCGGCTCAAAGGTTTGTCAGGGGCAATCGTCGTCGAGACGTTTAATGGAAGCGTTAGGAATATTGCGCCGCGCCGTTCCCGGCGCGGCGGGGCGTGCATCTGCGGCGCTCTTTCGTCGAATTAGCGGCAAATGCGTTTGGGACAGGCTGACGCTGGCGCTGCTTGCGCTCGCGGTGTTGCTCGTCATCCTGACCTACCGGGCCTACGGAGTCACCTGGGACGAGGATTGTCAAAACTGGTACGGCAATCTGGTCCTCGCCTACTACCTTTGGCTGTTCGGCGCAGGTCCGCCGCCGCATTGGGAACTGCTGTTCCAATACGCTGACATGTACAATTACGGCGCGCTGTTCGATCTCATCGCGGCGATCGTCAACAAGTTCTCGCCGCTCGGCATGTTCGAGACCCGGCATCTGCTGAACGGGCTTGTCGGGGTCATCGGGCTGGTCGGCAGCTGGAAGCTTGGCCGATGCCTAGGGGGTCCGAGAGCCGGGTTTCTCGCCGCGCTGCTGCTCCTGCTGATCCCGAATTACTATGGGCTGATGTTCAACGATCCCAAGGACGTCCCGTTTGCCGTGGGGTGCATCTGGGCAACCTATTATCTCGTTCGGGTCATTCCGTTCCTGCCGCACCCGCCGCGCCGGCTCGTCATCAAGCTCGGCTTCGCGATTGGCGCGGCGATGGCGGTGCGCGTCGGCGGACTGTTGCTGCTGTGCTATCTGGGGCTGTTGATATCGCTTTTCGCATTCTGGCAGGCAATTCCCGCCCGCCAGTTTTCGACGTTGATCCGCGTCGGCCTGACCAGTTTGTGGCGCGTCTTCCTTCCGGTTGCATTGATCGCTTACGCCCTGATGCTGGTATTTTGGCCGTGGGCGCAGAGCGACCCTATTCACCACCCGCTGCAGGCACTCGCGGTCTTCTCGAAGGAGATCTTCTGGGCGAAGGTGCTGTTCAACGGCCACCTCGTCGCGGCCAACAACCTGCCTTGGGAGTATCTGCCGGTTTTCATCGGTCTGGGGCTGCCCGAACTGACCTTAGCGCTCCTTTTGGCGGCACCGCTCGTCGGTGCCGCCGGACTGATCCGCCCCAGCAACTGGCAATGCGAGCGGGTGCTGCCGCTTTTCATTCTCGGCTTCACAATCGTCTTCCCCGTGGTCTATGCGATCACCGTCAAGGCGGTGCTGTTCAACGGCATGCGGCATTTCATCTTCGTGCTGCCGCCGATCGCTGTGACCGCGGCCCTGACCGGCGACCGTGCATTGGCGCGGCTCGAGACATTCGAGTTCCGCGCGCCGGTATACGCGGCGCTCGGCCTTTACGGGCTCGCGCACGCATCCATCATGGCGTTGCTGCATCCAGACCAGTACGTCTACTTCAATGCCTTTGTCGGTGGCGTGCCCGGCGCCGAGAACCGGTTCAAGCTCGATTACTGGGGCAATTCCTTTGCCGAGGCGGTGCGCGGGCTCGAAAGCGACCTGCGTCGGCAATACGGCGCGAGCTTCGCCAAGCATCAATTCACTATCGCGGTGCAGGGCCCGATCGTCTCGGCGCGATATTACTTCCCGTCCAATTTCCGCTCGGTCATCTACCCGAAAAACGCCGATTTCGTAATCGGCTTCTCGCTGCAGGACGCCGATCGTGCCCTGACCGACCGGCCGATCTTCAAGGTGGCCCGAATGGGCGCGCTACTGTCGGTCGTAGTCGATCATCGCGAGGCACTGGCGGACGAACGCCGCTCGGCGAGAACACCGATCGCCGGTGCGTCGCTGCGGACGTCCACCCCCGCCCCCTATTAGTGAGAGGCGGAATAGCGGCTCCGCCACCGGCGTTCTTAACGCCATCGATCCAAGGAGCAACTGGCCTGGAACGCGCCGAATACGAAAAGCTGCGCGAGATCGAAGACCACATGTGGTGGTTCAAGGCGATCCACGCCAACCTGGCGATGCTCTATCGGCGGGCATGGCCGCCGACTGCCTCCAGCGGGACGCTGCTCGACGCCGGGTGCGGCACCGGCGGGTTTCTCGCCGATCTCACGCGCCGCTTCCCAGACCGCGAGACGATCGGTCTCGACGCGGACGAAACCGCCTGCCGCTGGGCGGCGGAAAAGAGCGGCCGGCCGATCTGCGCCGGGTCGATCAATGCCCTCCCGTTTGGCGATGCGAGCTTTGCCGCGATTGTCAGCGTCGACGTGCTGTGCCATCGCGATGTCGACGAAGCGCGAGCGCTCGATCAGTTCCATCGCTGCCTCGCCGCGGGAGGGCTGTTGATACTCAATCTGCCGGCCTACCAGTGGTTGATGTCGCGCCATGACACGGCGGTCTATAATGCGCGCCGCTACACGCGGGGGGACGTGATGCGCCTGCTGCGCGGAGCGGGGTTCCATCCAATCTTTGCCGGCTATTGGAACATGATCCTCTTCCCCCTCATGATCGCGGCACGCAAGCTGCTGCCTGCCGGCTCCGGCAGCGACGTCAAGCTGCAACCCCGGTCCGTCGAGGCGCTGTGCCGCGCCGCCACGTCATTCGAGCGCGCGCTCATGCGCGCCGGCATCCGCTTTCCCTTCGGCGGGTCGATACTCGCGGTCGCCGCCAAGTCCGAGAGCATTCATGTCTGAACACCCTGATCTGGCGCTGTCTGTTGTCATTCCGGTCTACAATGGCGCCAACAGCATCGGTGAGTTGGTCGCCGCGCTCGAGGAGCTGGACATTCCCGGCGGACACGAGATCGTGCTGGTGGTCGATGGCAGTCCGGACAATAGCCTAGCCGTCTGTCGCGAGCTGGTCGTGCGCGCTCGCGTCCCGATCACGCTGATCGATCACGCACGCAATTTTGGCGAGCACAACGCTGTAATGACCGGGCTGCGCCATGCGCGCGGCGCGCATGTCATCAACATGGACGATGACCTGCAGAACCCGCCCGAGGAGGTTGCCCGGCTGCTCGCCTACGCCCAGCAAACCGGGGCCGACGTCGTCTACACCTATTACGAAGAGAGCAAGCACGCCGCTTGGCGTAACCTCGGCAGCCGGTTCACCAACTGGATCGCGGGCTTTGTGCTCGACAAGCCGAAAGGACTTTATCTCTCAAGCTTTCGTTGCATGAGCGCCTTCGTGGTGCGCGAGGTGACGCGCTACGAGGGTCCCTTCCCCTATATCGACGGCCTCATCCTGCAGGTGACGCAGAAGATCGATCGGCTACCGGTTCGGCACCTGCCGCGCGCGATCGGCAGCAGCAACTACACCCTGCGCCGGCTGCTACGGTTATGGATGAGCATGTTCGTGAACTTCTCCGTCATGCCGCTCCGGATCAGTACGCTGACCGGGTTTGCGCTGAGCGTGCTGGGCGGCCTGGGCGGGCTGGCCGCGGTTATCGAAGCGCTGTTCTTCTCGCCGCCGGCGGGGTGGGCGTCCCTGTTCGTCGCGGTGTTGTTGCTATCGGGGGTACAGCTGATGATTCTCGGCATTGTCGGCGAGTACCTGGGGCGGCTTCATTTGACGGCAAACCACAAGCCGCAAGCCGTCGTGCGTCAGGTTGTGCGCTCCGACGACGCCGTGGGTGAGCCCGCACTACCGCCGGTGCGACTGCGCCGGCAGGGCTGAGTCATGTCGACCACCGTCGCCTATCTCGGTCTTGCCGCAGCGATCTTGCTGGGGATTGTCGCGCAGCTGGCGTTGAAGTCCGCCGCGGTCGGCGCGCCCACGTTCATGGCGCAGTTATTCGATCCGCTGACGATTACCGGGCTGGGGATTTATGCGCTGGCCTCGTTTGCTTATATCGCCGCGCTCAATCGCATCCCGGTATCGATCGCCTTCCCGTCGGTGGCGGCGAGCTACGCCATCATCGCGGTGCTGGCGCATGTGCTATGGCATGAACCGCTCGGCTGGCATCAGGTTGGCGGCATCGCGATGATCTTCGGCGGGATCTTCCTGTTGCACCAGACCTAGAGGAAGAACCGTCGGATTTCGGCGATCACGCGGTCGACGGTTTTGCCGGAAAGCTGGGGGTACATCGGCAGGCTGAGGATTTCGCGTGCCGCCGCTTCGCTGCGGCACAGCCCAGTCGGACCGACGAGCACGCGCCCGCGATAGGCCGGGTGCAGATGCACCGGCAATGGGTAATGGATACCCGTGCCGATCTGCGCCTGGTGCAGATGCTCGCGCAGCCCGTCGCGCTTTTTCGTGCGGATGACGTACTGATGGTAGACATGGGTCGAGCTGTTGCGCGTTCCGGGCACCGCGAGCGGCAACCCTGCAAGCTCCGCGTTGTAGCGCGCCGCAATGGCTTGCCGGCGCGCATTGTCGGCTGACAGCGTATCGATCTTGGCGTTAAGGACTCCTGCCTGAATCGGGTCGAGCCGCGAGTTGATGCCCACCACCGCGCTGACATAGCGGTCGCGCCAGCCATATTCCCGGATTTCGCGCGCCGCCGCGGCGAGTTCGGCATCGCCGGTGACCACGGCGCCGGCATCGCCTAGCGCACCGAGATTCTTCGTCGGGTAAAAGCTGAAGCAGCCGAAATCGCCGATCGAGCCAGTGGTGACGCCCTGATAATGCGCGCCGTGGCTCTGCGCGCAATCTTCAATGACGCGCATCCCTCGCGCTCGTGCCAAGGCGACGATTTCGACCATCGCCGCCGGCTCGCCGTAGAGATGCACAGGCATTACCGCTGCGGGCCGCCCTTTGGGCGCGGCTTTCAGCGCAGCGTCCAACGCGTCCGGATCCATGCAGTATCCGTTCTCCTCGATGTCGGCGAGCACGGCGGTTGCCCCAGCCCTTTCGATTGCGGCGACGGTGGCGACGGCGGTGTGCGATACGGTGAAAACCAGATCTCCCGCGCCGATACCGCAGGCGCGCAACGCCAGTTCCAGCGCGTCGGTCCCGTTGCCGCAGCCGATCGCGTGGCCGACGCCGATCAACTCGGCGAAACGGGCCTCGAATGCCTCGGCCTCGCGTCCCAAAATATACCAGCCACTGTCGAGCACCCGCGCGAGCGCGGCATCGATCGCCGCCTTGTGTTCGACGTAGCTGGCATGGGGATCGGTTTGTGGGATGAGCGTCATCTGTCTCTCAAAGATAGGCTGCAAGGTGCGAGCGATAATAATCGATCGACTGCCTAAGCCCTTCGGCGAGCGTCGTGCTGGGCGTCCAGTTCGCGAGTATGCGGAACTGGCGATCGTCGGTGACGAAGTCGCCGATGTCGATGCGCTTGCGTTCCGCCGGAAATTCCTTGAGCTCGTAGCGGCCGCCGCTGTTGGCAGCGATCATCGCGGAGGCGATCTCAGCAAGGCTATAGGGCGCGTCGCCACCGATGTTGAGCGCCTTGCCGCGCGTCTCGGGGGTCAC
>Ga0335074_10014974_pt1 | contig 10884 bp, 9 predicted proteins | sample Lox_Sample_23_FD_206715 | JGI IMG/M metagenome (GOLD analysis project Ga0335074, IMG submission 206715) | Soil microbial communities from Loxahatchee National Wildlife Refuge, Florida, United States - Lox_Sample_2.3 | ecosystem: Environmental > Terrestrial > Soil > Wetlands | place: USA: Florida... | reverse complement strand
ACCTGATCCACCCGGTCGCTGACCTCGCGGTACTCGCGGGATCTCTCTGGCTCGCCGTGCAGGCAGGCCGTCGCGGTGCCGCGCCCTACCTGGCGCTCTGCGCGGCAGCGCTCGGCGATTTCCTGGCTGTGCAGGCACGCGCGAGCGGCATGCATCCGGGTAGCTGGCCGCAGCTCGCATGGCTGGCTGCGATCGTGCTGCTCGGCGTCAGCGCGCTGGCGCCCGCCCGGGCGGCCGGCCAGCCAGCTGCCGAGACTCCGCTGGGCGCTGAGCCCCCGGTCACGACGCTGATCGCGCTCGCGGCTGCGGCCGCTGCGAGCCTCGTTTCCCTGATTTTCGGGATTGTGACCTGGAGCCACAGCGGATCGGTGCCGGTCATCATCGGCAGCGTGCTGTGCCTGGCCCTGATCGCCCGGATCACCGGACTCCTGCGGCAGGCCGCGACGATGTCCGCGCTGGCTGACCAGGCCGACAGCCGGTTCCACCAGCTTGCCGATCGCACGAGTGACGTCGTGCTGCTCTGTGACAGCGCCGGCGTGATCAGCTACGCGAGCTCCGCGGTGTCGCGGTACGGCTACCGTGCGGGCGAGCTGGCTGGCCGCCCGGCGATCGACCTCATTCATCCCGACGACCTGGACAGTGCCCTGCAGTCGGCGGCTGCGGCGCACGGAGGCACCGCCGACGAGGGCGGAACCGTCGCCTGCCGGGTCCGGGCCGCGGACGGGACGTGGCGGCACGTCCAGGCGACCTTGTCGCGATACTCGCAGGCGGGGCGGCACGACCAGCTGCTCATCACCGCGCGGGATGTGAGTGACCAGGTCGCCCTGCGGCAGCAGGTCACCCACCTCACGTTCCACGACGGACTCACCGGCCTGCCGAACCGCTCCTATCTCGAGGAGCGGGCAAAGGACCTGCTGGCCAGGCGCCGTGACGCGGCAGGCCAGGGGCTGCGCACCGGCGCTGTTCTCGTGGACCTGGACGGGTTCACCGCGATCAACGACTCGGCCGGCCACGGTGCCGGTGATCTCGTGCTTGCCCAGGCCGGCCGGCGGCTGCGCGGCCTGGTGCCGGCCCACGACACGGTCGCGCGCTGGGGCGGGGACGAGTTTGCCGTGCTGATGGAGAACGCAGCCGGGCCGCAGGAGATCGTCGATGTCGCGGAGCGGCTGGCCAGCGCGATCGCGGCCGAGCCGTTCTCGGTCGCCGGCCGGGACATGACCATCACGGCGAGTGTCGGCGTGGCGTTCGACGACCCGGACGTCGCCGAGCACCTGCTGCGCAATGCTGACCTGGCCATGGCGCGAGCGAAGGACGCAGGCGGCGGGCGGGTTGAGGTGTACGCCGCTCACATGCACGCGGACGTCATCCGGCGCATGGAGCTGTCGGCAGACCTGCGCACCGCGATCGACGAAGGCGCCCTGGGCATCGAGTACCAGCCGGTAGTTGAGCTGTCCACCTCCCGGGTGGCCAGCGTCGAGGCGCTGGTGCGCTGGCGCCGGGCGGGCGAGCAGGTCGAGCCGGCCGAATTCCTGCGTATCGCCGAGGACTCGGGGCTTATCGTGCCGCTGGGTCAGTGGGTGCTGTCGGAGGCGTGCCATCAAGTGAGCGAATGGCGCGAGGCAGGCTGGCTCGTCGGCTTGTCGGTGAACTTCTCGCTGCGGCAGGTGAAGGCAGCCGGATTTGCTGAGTCGGTGCGGGCGGCCCTCCGCGAGTCGGGGCTGCCGTCTTCGGCTCTGACGCTGGAGGTCACCGAGCGGGTGCTGATCGAGGCCGGTGGCCCGGTCATGGTCGGCCTTGCCCAGCTGCGGCAGCAGGGCGTGAGACTCGCGATCGACGACTTTGGCACCGGCTATGCGTCACTCGCTTACCTGCGGGAGTTGCCGGTCGACGTCATCAAGATCGACCCCTCCTATGTGGCCGGGCTCGGTACTGATGGCACGCTCGCCATGCTGACGCGGACGATCGTGCAGGTCGGCCACGACCTCGGCATCGAGATCGTGGCCGAGGGCATCGAGCGGCCCGAGCAGCTCGAGCTGCTGCGCGCGATGGGCTGCGGTCTCGGGCAGGGCTACTTTGTCGGCCGGCCGACGACCGCGCAGGGCATCGAGACGCTCCGGGGGACCGGCGGCTACCGGGAAGATGCCGAGCTGGATGAGCTGGCTGCGGCCGCAGGCGGGCCGCACGCGCACGGGTCCCGGCCTGGCGGGCCGGGCGATAGCGCCGCGGCTGACGCGTCCGACGCTCCCGCTGCAGCTCCGGCCGGATAGCTCCGCCAGGCTGGGCGGCGCCGGCGAGCCAGCGTCCGGCTCTTGCCACGCGGCTGCCACCGGCCAGTAAGGTACTTCCGTGGCAGCACGACGCATCCGGCTTGCGGTGATCGGCGGCGATGGCATCGGTCCCGAGGTAGTGGACGAGGCCATCAAGGTTCTGCGCGCGCTGGGCACTGTCGCGATCGAGCCGACGAGCTATGACCTGGGTTCAGCTCGTTTCCACCGGACCGGCGAGATCCTGCCGGACCCGGCGCTCGCGGAAATCGCCGAGCACGACGCGATCCTGCTGGGCGCGGTGGGTGACCCGAGCGTGCCCAGCGGCATCCTGGAGCGCGGCCTCCTGCTGAAGCTACGGTTCGAGTTCGACCAGTACGTGAATCTCCGCCCGGTGCGGCTTTACCCTGGCGTCGCTTCAGCGCTGGCCAACGTCCGGCCGGAGTCGGTCGACATGCTGGTCATCCGGGAAGGCACCGAAGGTCCCTACATCGAGGCCGGCGGGATCATGCGCAGGGGGACGCCAGCTGAGGTCGCCACGCAGGAGTCGATCAATACGGCATTCGGCGTCAGCAGAGTCGCTCGGTACGCGCTGGAGTGTGCCGCCGGCCGCCCGCGCCGCAAGCTGACCCTCGTGCACAAGAGCAACGTCCTGGCTTACGCCGGGGATCTGTGGCGGCGGGTCGTGACCGAGGCTGCGGCCGAGTTCGCCGACGTGACCACGGAGTACTGCCACATGGATGCCGCGGCGGTGTACTTCGTGACGCAGCCTGAGCGGTTCGACGTCATCCTGACCGACAACATGTTCGGCGACATTCTGACGGCTCTCGGGGCTGCGGTGGCCGGAGGCATCGGGCTCGCCGCGAGCGCGAGCATCAACCCGGAGCGGACGGCGCCGAGCACGTTCGAGCCGCTGCACGGCAGCGCGCCGGACATTGCCGGAAAGCAGAAGGCTGATCCAACCGCGACGATCCTGTCGGCGGCGATGCTCTGCCAGCATCTGGGCCTGGCTGCTGAGGCGGCCCGGATCGAGCAGGCAGTCTCCGACGATCTTCTCGAGCGGCAGGGCGCCTGGTCGCCGCGGGCGACGCCGGAAATCGGCGACGACATCGCGGAACGTGTCGCAGGCTAGGCGGACTCCCGTCGATCTCGCTTAGCGTGGACACTGACGGGTTGTGGCAATGGCGCCACGCCCAGACCAGGGAGGCTATCCATGAGCCCTGCAACGAGCGACGAGATGACGTTCGCGATCCATCCGTCGGCGACACCGGTACCAGCGCAGCGGCGAACAGAGCTACTGGCGGACCCGGGCTTCGGGCGCATTTTCACCGACCACATGGTGACGGCGCGCTGGGACTTCGGCCAGGGCTGGCATGACGCCCGCCTGAGCGCGTACGAGCCGTTCAGCATGGACCCGGCGACAACGGTCTTCCACTACGCCCAGGAGATCTTCGAGGGGCTGAAAGCCTACCGGCAGGCCAGCGGGCAGATTGTCGCGTTCCGACCAGCGGCCAACGCGGCCCGGTTCAACCGCTCGGCTACCCGGATGGCCATGCCGCAGTTCCCCGAGGACGCTTTCGTGCAGGCGCTTGAGCTGCTGGTGGCCCAGGACCGGGACTGGGTGCCCGGCGCCCTGCCGCCCGGCGGCGCGCAGGCCAGCTTGTACCTGCGGCCGTTCATGATCTCCACCCACGTCGGCCTGGGCCTGAGTCATCCGGCGCTGTCGTATCTCTTCGCGGTCATCGCGTCGCCCGCCGGTTCCTACTTCTCCGGCGGGCCACGGCCGGTGTCGGTCTGGCTCGCGGACACCTACACGCGAGCCGCCCCCGGCGGCACCGGTGCGGCCAAGACCGGCGGCAACTACGCGGCAGGGTTCGTGGCTCAGCTCGAGGCGCTGGAGAACGGCTGCGAGCAGGTGGTCTGGCTCGACGCCGCCGAGCACCGGTGGGTCGAGGAGATGGGCGGGATGAACCTGTTCTTCGTCTACGGCTCGGGTGCGAGCGCGAGGATCATGACGCCCGCTCTCACCGGCACGCTGCTGGCTGGCATCACCCGCGACTCGCTGCTGACGCTCGCCCCGGATCTCGGCATCCCGGCGGAGGAAGGCACGATCTCGACCGAGCAATGGCGGGCAGGCTGCGAGTCGGGTGAGATCACCGAGGTCTTCGCGTGCGGCACAGCGGCCGTCATCACGCCGGTAGGCGAAGTGCGCGGCCGGTCAGGTAGCTGGACCGTCGGCGCCGGCCAGGCTGGCCCGGTGACGACGCGGCTGCGCGAGCACCTCCTCGGGCTGCAGTTCGGACAGCTGCCCGATCCGTACGGCTGGGTCCATAAGATCTGCTAACTCGCGCTGCACGGCACCGGGCTCGGTGTCGCCTGGCACGGTACCGCCGGGCTCGGGTGTCGCGGGGCCCGGTGTCGCCGGGCAGAGGGCGGCAACCGCGCCCACGAGCAGATCCAGGCCGAACTCAAACTCGGCGTCAGCCTGCAGCGCCCGCATATCGGCGTCTGCCGCGCAGTTGGCCGTTGAGCCGCTGGCGCGCATGCCCCTGGCAGCGGTGCGGCTGCCGGCGTCACCGGCGCTCGCCTCGCGCAGCAGCGAGCCCAGCACGTAGGCGCTGAGAGTCCGCAGCACGCGGACCTGGTCCGGTCCGGTGAGGCCGGAACTCTCGAGCGCAGCCAGCACGTTGCCTGCCAGTTGGGGCAGCGCGGCCGCCGCGGGCCCGCGGGTGGCGGCCATCACGGCAGTGCTCGGATAGGCGGCGGCGACCCGCCGGATGGCGTGTGCGTGCGACCGCAGCAGGTCGGGCCAGCTCGCGCCGGGCAGGACCGGAACCTCGATCCGCGCGATCAGATCGGCGGCGACGGTATCGAGCAGGGCATCGCGAGATGAAACGCGGCCGTAGAGGCTCATCAGACCGCAGCCCAGCTCGGCTGCCAGCCGCGGCATCGAGACCGCTGCGGGGCCCTCGGCCTCGATCAGGCCGATGGCGGCGCCGATGATCCGCGCTCGGGTTAACTGCATAGCGGCACGCTAGCCGTTACCAGTGACACCGCCGCAGGCCTGGCTGTCCGGGATGGAAGGATGGGCACGACGCCCTAGGAAGGATCATCCACGATGGACGACAAGGAAATCCTCGGCAACATCGACCAGCTGATCAAGACCGAGCACGAGCTGCGCGGCAGGCTGGCCGCGGGCGAGCTGACAAGCGAGCAGGAGCGCGAGCAGCTGCGCTCCACCGAGGAGCAGCTCGACCAGTGCTGGGATCTGCTGCGGCAGCGCCGGGCCCGGCGCGAGTTCGGCGAAAATCCGGACGATTCGTCAGCCAGGCCGGTCGGCGAGGTCGAAGACTATATGCAGTAAGGCCGGAGCCCAGCATGCGTATCGCAAGGTTTGCCGTCGGCGATGAGGTCCGGTACGGCGTTGTCGACAGCGCCCGTGACGGCAACGTCAGCGGTGGTGGCAACGGTAACGGTGCCAGGAGCGCGGAGCTCGCCGTGGCGGAGATATCCGGTCATCCGTTCGGCCCCGGACCGGACGACGTCCGGCTCACCGGCAACCAGTATCCGGTCGATGACGTACGGCTCCTGGCGCCGGTCCTGCCGAGCAAGGTCGTGGCGATCGGACGGAACTACGCCGAGCATGCCCGCGAATTCGGCAACGAGGCGCCGCCGAAGCCGCTCATCTTCCTCAAGCCGTCCACTTCTGTCATCGGCCCCGGTGATCTGATCGTGCGTCCTGTCGCGCTGTCGGAGCGCGTGGACTTCGAGGGCGAGATGGCTATCGTGTTCGGCCGGCTCTGCCGCGATGTGCCACCGGAGCGAGTACCCGAAGTCATTTTCGGCTACACGTGCGCCAACGACGTCACCGCACGCGACCTGCAGGCAAGCGACGGCCAGTGGAGTCGCGCCAAGGGCTTCGACACGTTCTGCCCGCTCGGCCCGTGGATCGAGACGGATCTCGATCCTGCCGATCAGCAGCTGACGACGAGTGTGAACGGCGAGGTCAAGCAGGATTCGTCGACCTCGCTGCTGATCCATGACATTGCCACGCTGGTCAGCTACGTGACCGCGGTGATGACGATGCTTCCGGGCGACGTCCTGCTGACCGGGACGCCTGCCGGAGTCGGGCCGGTTGTCGCTGGCGACAGCGTTTCCGTGACGATCGACGGCATCGGCACTCTCACCAACCGTGTCGTCGACAGCGACTGAAGTCAGCGCCCGCGACCGGGGCGAGCGGCCCAGCAGACGGCGCCAAGCAGCGGAGGTGTGATGCTGGTCGCGGGTGTGGACTCCTCGACGCAGTCCACCAAGGTCGTCCTGTGTCAGGCCGAGGACGGCGCGGTCGTCGCCAAGAGGAGTGCACCGCACCCGCCCGGCACCGAGACCGACCCGCAGGCGTGGTGGACGGCACTCCAGCAGGCCGGCGCCGGCTTACTCGACCGGGCGGATGCCGTCGGCGTAGCCGCTCAGCAGCACGGGATGATCGCTCTCGACGATGCCGGCGACGTGGTCAGGCCGGCGTTGCTGTGGAACGACCTGCGGTCCGCGGACGCCGCCGCCGAACTCGTGGCCGAGTTGGGCGGTCCGGCCTGGTGGGCCAGGAATACCGGCAGCGTGCCCACCGCCTCGTTCACCGTCACGAAGCTGCGCTGGCTGGCCCGCCACGAGCCCGCGAACGCGGCGCGGACGGCCAGCGTCCTGCTTCCGCACGACTGGCTGACCTGGCGCTTGCGCCGGGTCGCTGACCGGTCGCTGCCGGTCGCGGCCGCGACAACCGACCGCGGAGACGCATCGGGTACCGGTTACTTCGCGCCGGAGGCCGGGGACTGGCTTCCTGACGTTGCGGCGACCGCGCTCGGTCATCCGGTCGGGCTGCCGCGGGTCGCGACGCCCGACGCGGTGGTGGGCCGGACCGCCTCGGGCGCTGCGCTGGCGGCCGGGACGGGCGACAACATGGGCGCGGCGCTGGGCTTGCCGCTGGAAGCGGGCGACGTGGTGGTCTCCATCGGGACCTCCGGGACGGCATTCGCGGTGAGCTCGCAGCCCGCCTGCGACGCCACCGGAGCTGTCGCGGGTTTCGCCGACGCGACCGGGCGATACCTTCCGCTCGTCTGCACGATCAACGCGGCGGGCGTGCTGACGGCCGTTGCTCGTCTCCTCGGGTGCAGCCTGGCCGAGTTGTCCGCACTGGCGCTCTCGGCACAGCCAGGGGCGGGCGGCCTGACGTTGCTTCCCTACCTGGACGGCGAGCGCACCCCGGACCGGCCCAGAGCACACGGCGTCCTGGCCGGCCTCAGCAGCAGCAACGCCTCTCGGGACAACCTGGCCCGAGCCGCTGTGGAGGCGCTGCTTGCCTCTCTGGCGAGCGCCGCTGCGATGCTCTCTCACCAAGGCGTTCAGTGTCGCCGCGTGCTCCTGATCGGGGGCGGGTCCCGGTCGGACGCGGTCCGGGAACTGGCGCCGGGCATTCTCGGCACGCCGGTGCTGGCTCCAGAGCCCGCCGAGTACGTGGCCCTGGGTGCCGCCCGGCAGGCCGCATGGGCACTCGCTGGTACTCCGGAGCCGCCGCACTGGTTCCCCGCGCAGCCGCCTGCCGAGTACACGGGCGAGCCAGCACCGGAGATCCTCCAGCGCCACCGCTCGCTGCGCGACGAGACTGCGGGCTGGGACAACGACGCGGCCTGGTCAGCGAGCTGACGAGCGGAGACTCCCGGGGCTGGCTGATCTCTTTGGCCCGTGCGTCCGCCTTCGGCTACACTGCTCTGGCTGGACCGCACTGGCGCGGGAGGGTTCGCCCGTTTCGCGCATCCATGGGGTATGGGGTAATTGGCAGCCCGACTGGTTCTGGCCCAGTTAGTCTAGGTTCGAGTCCTGGTACCCCAGCGCTGGACAGCTCATAGGCGCGGCCGCCCGAACGGGCGGCTGCGCCTTTGCCTGCAGAAGGTGCCAGGCCAGCGCCCGGCAGCGCTGGCGAAGCAGCGCTAGCGACGGTAGGACCGGCCGCGCTCCAGTCCGAAGACGCGGAGCAGCAGCAGTACCACGATGGCTCCGATGATCGAGCCGAGGATGCCGACGGTCCGGAAGTGATGCGTCTCGATGTGGTGGTATTCCACGAGCTCCCACAGGAATCCGCCAACGAACGAGCCGACAATTCCCAGCAGGACGGTGCCGAGGAGGCCGATGTTGTCGCGCCCCGGCACGAGCAGGCGCGCGATCAGGCCGACAATGAGGCCGATAACGATCAGGACGATAATGAAAGTGAGCATGCACCGGGAAGTACCAGCAAATTCGCAGTTCATGCACGGCTCCGAGCGATCCGGGTCAGCCGGGCCCCCCGGCGGCTGGTTTGGCGCAGGGTTAGCTCGTGCGCTAATCTGAGGGCCCGGCAGGCGGTCCACCCGGATCGCGCACGTGCCGGGCTTTTCTTGCGAGCGAGCCCTTCGCCGGCAGGCATGGGGCGGGTCCAGCAAGAGCAGCGAAGTCCCTGGCCCCGTCGTCTAGTGGCCCAGGACGCCGCCCTCTCAAGGCGGTAGCGCCGGTTCAAATCCGGTCGGGGCTACAGCAGGTCAAAGGCCCGGTTCCCGTGTCAGGGAGCCGGGCCTTGTCACAGGCAGCTCCAGCAGCTAGCGCAGGTTATCCCGCGACGGAGTCAGGTTCGGCCAGGGCCAGCCGGACGCCCAGCAGGCCGGCAAGGGCGCGCTCACCCTCCGGTGTCACCCGGACCGCCCGGCTGCCCGGGCGCGGCACGAGCCAGCCGCGGTCCGTGAGCTGCCGGCGCAGCACTGCCCCCAGCGTTCCGGCGAGATGCGGGCGGCGTTCGGTCCAGTCCAGGCAGCTCCGCACCAGCGGGCGTGATCCTGACCCCAGAAACGCCTCGCGACCGCCAATCTCGGCGAACCAGGAACGCCCGTACTCGGTGACCAGCACGCCGTCTTCGGTCGCCAGGATGCCGCCGGAGACCATTGCCTCGAAGAGGCACACGCCGAGGGACCCAGCCAGATGGTCGTAGCAGGTCCGGCCGGCCGCCAGGTCGGCTGCGGCGCGGACAGTCCGCAGCGAACGCGCCGGGGCAGGCTGGCCCGCCGCGACGGCGAGGCTCTCGAGGATCTGGGCGATCTCGGCGTTCGCGAGCCGGAGGTACCGATGACGCCCCTGCCGCGTTTCGGACAGCAGGCCCGCTGCCACTAGCTGATTGAGGTGCTCGCTCGCAGTCGGGCGGCCGATTCCGGCGTGATCGGCCAGCTCCGCCGCGGTCCAGGCCCGGCCGTCGAGCAGCGCCAGGCACATAGCAGCACGGCTGCGGTCCGCCAGCAGGCCGGCGAAGCGGGCCACGGACTCGGGCGCGAGGATCATCGCCACCTCCGGGTCGCTCGGCGATCGTTGTCCTGCCTGCAGACTAGGCAGGAAATAGTGCGGCCGCGACCGCACTATCCGCGACCTAGTCTGCGATTCATGACGACGGACGCGAAGCCGCAGGCTCCGCCCGGCCTTCCGGTGCAGCAGATGGCTGCCAGCGCACAGCCCGGCTGGTGGCACCAGGCTCCTCCCCCGCCGGCCGCTCGCCAGCTCGGCCAGGCGTGGATCGTCACCGACGTCGGCGCCGTGACGGCGGCGCTCGCCGCGCCGTCCCTCGTCGTAGTGCCGCCTCACCGGCCTGCTGGCCCGGCCGCGGACATCCTGGCGCGGATGGCGAGATTCAGCAACGGGAGCCAGCACACCCGGCGGCGCGCACTGGTTAGCGGGCTGCTGCCACCGCTCGCGAGTGCGGACCGGATCACCAGCGATCGCGTCAACCGCAGGCTGCGCAGGCGGGCGCTCGAGTTCGACGCCATGCCGCTGGCGCGGACCGTCCCCGCCGAGGTCCTCGGCATCGCGATGGGCCTCCCGCCAGCCCAGGCCGAGCGGGCGGCTACCCTCACTGGCCGGCTGTGCGACGCGGTCAGCGGGCTGCAACCGCCGCCGGTACCAGACCGCGCGGACGATGCGGCCGCCGAACTATGCGCGCTCATGTCCGGGCTGGTCGCGGACAACACCGAAACCGAGGGAAACGTGCGCGTGGAGGCAACGGCCGCGGCGGTGAGCATCCTGTTCCAGGCGCGGGACGCTGCCGCTGCTCTCATCGGTCTCTCGCTGGCTGCCGGATCAGGGCGGCTTCCGGCCGACCAGCCCGTCGATCAGGTCCTCCGGGAGAACGCGCCTGTTCAGTGCACTCGCCGCCGCACAACAGCGGCCACCGCGGTCGGCGACACCCTGATTCCGGCCGGCGCCGACGTGTGGATCTTCGTTGCGGCTGCGGAGCAGGGCAGCGTCATCCCGGCGACCTTCGGCTGCGGGCCGCACGCCTGCCCGGCGGCCGCACACGCCATCGCGATCAGCAGGCGGTTCCTGCTCGGACTCGCCGCACAGGGCTGGCGGGCCACTCCCGGTCAGGACATCGTGCTCGAGGACCGGCCGAACATCCGCTGCCCGCGCCGGGTTCTGGTGAGTCGTACATGACGGGCCTTCAGACCGGTGCACCGCCAGTGCCCGGTGGATGGATGTCGAGTTACTGTTGCCCGGGCGACAGCAACTCGACATCCACGGGACTGACAGAGCCTGCGGAGGACCCACACGGCAC
>Ga0335074_10014973_pt1 | contig 10884 bp, 13 predicted proteins | sample Lox_Sample_23_FD_206715 | JGI IMG/M metagenome (GOLD analysis project Ga0335074, IMG submission 206715) | Soil microbial communities from Loxahatchee National Wildlife Refuge, Florida, United States - Lox_Sample_2.3 | ecosystem: Environmental > Terrestrial > Soil > Wetlands | place: USA... | reverse complement strand
ATGCTTCTTGATCGCGTTAGCTTCATTGCGGAGCGCCTGGTAATCCGGCAGGGTTTCGGCGCTGACCACGTTCGCGCGATGATCGATCAAACGCCCGGTCGCGATATAGATGGCGAGCTGCAGCCGCGGATCGTCGATCGCCCGTTGAATATCCGCTTCCGGAATTTTCATTGGGAGGCCAATACCTCCGCCAGATGCAGGGTTCGGATCGGCAGGCCCGCGCGATCGATCACGCCCTGGAGCTGCATCAGGCAACTGGAATCAATGGAAATCACGGTGGATGCGCCGGTCTTCTGGATGGAATCGATCTTGGTCCGCGCCATCGCTCCGGAAACCTCGGGGAATTTGACGGAAAACGTGCCGCCGAAGCCGCAGCATTCTTCGGCCGCGCCCATTTCGGCCAGCGTGAGTCCGCGAACTTTCGCGAGCAATCGCCGCGGGCCGGCTTTGATGCGCAATTCGCGCAACGCGTGGCAACTATCGTGATAAGTGACGATGCCGGGGAAGCGCGCGCCGACATCCTCGACGCCCGCCACTTCGAGCAGGAATCGCGAAAATTCCCAGACACGCGGTTCCAGAGCATGGACTTCGGCCCGGAGCTTCGGATCGTGCTCGAAAAGATCCGCAAAATGATGCGAGATCATCGACGTGCAAGAGCCCGACGGCACGACGATATATTCGGAATCGCGAAAAACGTTAAGAAAATGCCGCGCGATGGTGCGCGCTTCGTCCGTGTAGCCGGTGTTGAAGGCGGGCTGGCCGCAGCAGGTCTGCGCCTTGGGGAAGTGGATCTCATAACCCAAGCGTTCCAGCACCTGAGTGATGGCGACGCCGACTTGCGGAAATACCTGATCGACGATGCAGGTGACAAACAGGGAAACGCGCGTGCTCAATCCGGGAGTTTACCATGGAGTGTGGAACTGATCACCGTTGAAGAGATCTCGCCGCGCGAGGAGTACTGCCTGGCGCTGGAGCGCGGAAACATTTTGTACTTCCCCCGTACTCCTTTCGATATCCCCGAGGAGGATCGCGAACTGCTGCGAAGCACCGGTCTTTCTTCGAGCAGCCATCACAAGAACATCGCTTACCGGCCCGCCGAAGATAGGGTCACCGGGTTCGATCCCGCGGCCGTTTCCGATTCCCAGAAGCTGCGTGCGGCGATGCGGACGTACTCCGGGCGGGCGCTCGCGTTCCTGGAGAAGCTGCTGCCGCGCTATATGCAAAAGGCGCGCATCGATTTCGCGAGTTTCCGGCCGCAGGAGGAAGAGGGGCGCGATCTGCCGACCAAGAAACGCAACGATCTGCTGCATGTGGATGCGTTTCCCACGCGTCCCACGCGCGGCGATATGATCCTGCGATTTTTTACGAATATTCACCAGACCAAGCCGCGGGTCTGGATGACGTCCGATCCGATGGGTGCGCTTGCGCCGCGTTATGCGAGCGACGCGGGTTTGCTGGAAGCGGCGAAGAATCCCCAAGGATCGATGAAAAGCCGGATTTTGGGCGCGTTTGGCGGCGTGGAGTCGAAGCGTTCAGCGTATGACCGTTTCATGCTGGGTTTTCACGATTATTTGAAGTTCAACGGCGAGTATCAACAGAGCTGCGCAAAGTACCGTTTCGAGTTTCCGCCGGATTCCACTTGGATGGTGTTCACCGATGTGGTGCCGCACGCGGTGTTGTCGGGCCGGTACGCGCTGGAACAGACGGTGATCGTTTCGCGCGAGAGCCTGGCTGCCCGCGCGAACGCGCCGATCGAGATTCTCGAAGCGGTGTGCGGGAGCCGGCTGGCGTAGCGGCCATTTCGAAGATCGCAATCTACCAAATCGCAATTTACCAGACCCCCAGGCACGGGATCGCTTGCTGGCTTAGCACTGACCCGGCGGCGCCCTTTTGTTCGGCCGCGATCCGGACCGCCAATCCGCAATCGGAACTGATGTGGCGCGGCTTGGTGACCAGCGAGCAGCCGATTCCGGCGGTTTTGAGCGCGCGCTCGGCGCGAAACGTCAGATAGGTGCTTTTGAAGACGTAAATACAGGTCGCATTCATACGGCTACCGTCCTCGCCATCGCGATGCGGCTCACGGCTTCCACCGCCCGGTCGATCTCGTCTGCAGTGTTGAAATATCCGGGGCTCACTCGAACGCCTCCCAACGGAAATGTTCCGAGCGTTCGATGCGCTCCCGGTGCGCAATGCAGCCCCACGCGGACCGCGATGCCGAACTCCTGATCCAGCCGGTCGCCGATTTCGGCCGGATCGACGCCATCGATGGTGAACAACACCACGCCGGCTTTACGCTCGGGATCGCGAGCGCCGTGCAGCAGCACGCCGTCGATGGATTCGAGACCATCCATCAAGCGGCCGAGCAGCGCAACCTCATGCGCGCGCACCTGGGCGACTCCGCGCTCGAGCAGGAACTCGACTCCCGCGCCCAGCCCGGCGATTCCGGGCGTGTTCAGCGTGCCGGCTTCGTAGCGATCCGGCGCGAAATCCGGCATGTCTTCCAGATCGGACCGGCTTCCCGAGCCGCCGAAAAGGATCGGCTCCAGGTCGATGTGCGGCGCGATGTACAGAAAGCCGGTGCCCTGCGGCCCCAGCAGGCCCTTGTGACCGGGACACGCCACCAGATCCACGCCGAGCGCGCCGATATCGATGGGCACCGACCCGGCGGTTTGCGCCGCATCCAAGAGCACGGGCACACCGCGCGCGTGCGCCAGCCGAACGATCTCGGCGATCGGCGTGATGGTCCCGGCGACGTTCGAAGCATGGCTTACCACCACCAGGCGAGTCTCGGAATGGATTGCGTCCGCGATTGCGTGAGGATCGGCGGCGACCTTGGTCACCTTCACGCCGCGCTCGCCGAGCGCGTGCAACGGCCGGATCACCGAATTGTGTTCCATCGTCGAAGTGACGCAGTGGTCGCCTGGCCGCAACAGACCGAGGATGGCCAGGTTCAGCGCGCCCGTTGCATTGGGCGTAAAAATAATGCGATCCGGATCGGCGATGTGGAACAGCTTCGCGATGCTCTCGCGGGTTTCAAAGATGATCCGCGCGGCCTGGATCGCCATGGCGTGGCCGGAACGGCCCGGATTCGCAGACCAATTTCGCAGCACGTCGTCGACACGCTGGTAGACAGATGCTGGTTTGGGATGGCTGGTGGCTGCATTGTCCAAATAGATCATGCCGCCTGCTCCGATTCCCGCATGCGCAGCACCAGTCCGACGATCAGAATGAACGCCAGGCTTACCAGCGCCGAAATCCTTCCGGCGGGCGTGGGACCGACATTCGTACTGCCGATGTTCCAGGTCTGAACCAGCGCCGCGCCGGCCAGCATTCCAAGAACAGCCGAGGCGGCATCCGAGCTGCCTTGGCTTGCCAGCACCACCTGGCGAAACGGGCAGCCGCCGATCATCACGGAGGTGATGCCCACCAGACCCATGCCGAGAAAGCTCCAACCATAGGCCAGGTTCGATCCCGGTTGCGCTTCCACACCCGGATGGAACGACCCCACCATCAGGCTGACCACTACTGCCGATCCGAGCATTGCGACGACCCCTGAGGCAAACCTCCAATCGCGCGCCACCAGAAAATTGCCGATGTTGCCGGTAATGCAGAAGCGGGAGCGTTGTGCGAGCGCGCCGATCAACAATCCCGCGCCGATTGCAATGGCGAACGGCGCACGCTCGGCTCCCGGGCCGCTCAAGCTGGATTGGAGCAGCGGCGATTTCAGGAGCACGGCGATTAACGTGCCCACCGCGATCAACGGAAGGATCAGGCCATTGATCAGGGGCATGGGCGCGGCTTCGCCGAGGTGAAATCCGCGTTTTAGAAATTCGAACCCAAGCCAGACGCCGGCCACCAGGCCCACTAGTCCACTGGCCGCGGTGAAGTCGCCGGCGCCGAGCCGCAGCGCCATGCGGATGGGACAGCCCATAAATACGCCGCACCCGATCATGAGGATCCCACCCCCCAGGAAGCGGAGCACGGGGGAAGAACCGCCTTCCGAGTGGAATTCTCGTCCCAGGAACGCCGCCGCCGCCGCGCCCAGAATGAAACCGATCAGTTCCGGGCGCACATATTCCATGCGAGCGTTGCCGTGCAAGCTCAGCGCCCCGGCCAGGTTTTCCATGAAACAGGAAATGCAAATCCCAGCGTTTCTTGGATTTCCAAGGAACGATAGCCAGACGCCGAGACCGCCGATGGCGAGCCCCGTGGCGGTGACAAGCAGCCAATCCTGATTGCGGCGGAGCCAGCTTTCCTGTTCCGGTTCGGGGCTTTCGGTCTCAGGTAAGAGAACTTGTGTTTCCATAGGTTTAGTTGCAACCTCCCGCGAGCATTCGCTGCAGATAAGCGGCGTCGTCTTTTACCGCGGCGCGGGCGGCGTCATTTCGCTCAGGGTTTAACGTGATTTCGCACGGGGCCCATCCATGCGCCAGGACGGATTTGATGCCCTTGCCGATGTATTTGTCCGAGTTTAGGTCGGCATACTCCGGGTCCATAACCACTGCCGTTTTATATTCCCGGATGGCGGTAGCATAGTCCCCCTGGGAGGCGTAGGCTTTGGCGAGCAAGACATGCGGCTCGGCGATGTCCGGATTAGCGGCTAGAAATTTGGTGAGTTGATCGATTGCTTTCTTATCTTTACCGGCATCCAGGGCGGCGCGGGCGCGGGTTAAATCGCTGATCGCCGTGGGGGTGGAACCGGCGGATGCTCGGGGTGCAGGCGTGGGACTGCCTCGTGAGGTCCCTACGAACCCGGCGGCCAAAAGCAAGGCCGTGGCGCAGGCTGCGGTGAGGATATCGAATCGGTCGAGCTTCAATCGAGTGCCTCCTGAAGCGGCAGGGAGTGCACGTGGTGGGCCAGGGGGACGGGGGAGACGAGGGAGACAGGGAAGACTGGGCTAGACGCCGGACTGGCCTAGGTGACTCGGCGAGCGTGCTCATTGTCCTTACGGCGCAAATACCGGTTCCAGGCCGCTCTTTTTGATCGCGCGCGCGACCTCGGGCAGCGTGAAGAATTCGATGAGCGAGCGGGCCGTGTCGGGGTTCTGCGCGTCGGTCGCGATTCCCGCCGAGAACAGCGTGACTTTTTGAACCTCGGCCGGCAGCGGTCCGACGTATTGGATGCCCTTCACCGGAAGCAGTTCGCTGATCTGTTGGAAGCCGATCTCGGCATCTCCGCGCGCAATGGCGGCGCCCACCGATCCTGGAGTGCGTTTGCTTTTCGGCAGCAGCTGACCCGCGATACCGAGCCGTGGGAACAACTCGGTCGAAATATAAACTCCGCTTGCGCTATCGGAATAAGCGATCGATTTTGCCGCCAGCAAGGTTTTCTTGAGCGCGTCTACGGAGCTGATGTCGGGCTTGGGTGCGCCGGCTCGGACGGCCACGCCGATTTTAGATCGCACCAGGTTCACGCAGCTATCCGGGCGAACCTTGCCCTCCTTCACCAGTTGATCGAGCGCCGGGCGCGCCAGGATGACCACGTCCACCGGCTCGCCTTGCGCGATGCGCACGGGAATCGAATCCGGAGCGCCGCCCATGGATGCGCCGTAGGAGGTGGTCACTTTGTAGTGCGTCTTGTGCTCGAATTGCGGAACGATTTGGCGGTACGCGGCGGTGAACGCGCCGGAGGTCATCACTTTGATCTGTTGCGCGGATGCGGCGCCTCCGGCGAACAGGAAGCAGAGCAGTGAGAACGTGAGCGAGGAAGTGAACGATCGGCGGCGAAGAGTCATCGATTAATTTTACGGGCAACGGATGCCTGCGCTATCGGCAGGTTGTGATAGCATTTGGAATTCGAACCGAAACCGGAGGTTTTTATGCGTTCTATCTTATGCAGCTTGAGTTTGATGGCGTTCGCGAGCGCGGCCTGGTGCCAGCAATCCGCGCCGGAGACGAAAACCTATTCTTCGGCGGCCGACGTGAAAGCGCTGATCGCCAAGGCCAAGACCGATCACAAACCCGGACAGCCCACCACTATCGAACATATCCTGGACCTCGCGCCCTACGCCGCGCACCTCGAGTACCGCACCGGCGTGGGACCAGCCGCGGTGCATGAGAAGGAAGCCGAGATGTTCTACGTGATCGAAGGTTCGGCCACGCTCACTACCGGAGGCAAGCTGGTCAACGAGAAACGCAACGGCGCGAACCTGACCGGAACGGGGATCGAAGGCGGGGAATCGAAAGCGGTGGCCAAAGGCGATTTCGTGATCGTGCCCCAGAACACGCCGCACTGGTTCAGCAAGATCAACGGGACCATCGTGCTGATGTCGCTGCACGTGCCGCGATCGGGCGAATAACGGCGGACCAGTAACCCAGAGATCCGCGGTCTGTGGGTTACCATGAAGAACATGTCCGCGAACAGTACCGCAGGGATCAACGAAATCGCAGCCCATATTCGCATGCTCCTGATGGACGTCGACGGCGTCCTTACCGACGGCAGAGTCTTCGGGATTCCGGATTCGACCGGCGCCATTGCGGAGACCAAAGGCTTCGATACCCAGGATGGCATCGCGCTGCAATGGCTGTCATGGAAGGGTTTTGTAACCGGCGTGATCAGCGGGCGCGTGTCTCCCGCGACGGTGGAGCGCGCCAAGCAGTGCAACATGACCTACGTGTATCAAGGACACATCGAAAAGATTCCGATTCTTGAAGAGATCCTGCAGCGCTCCGGGATTGCGGCATCCGAGGTGGCGTATATCGGCGACGATTTGACCGACGTAGTGGTAATGAACCGCGTGGGCTTGAGCATCGCTCCGGCCAACGCGCGTCCGGAAGTGAAGCAACGCGTCCAGCATGTTACGCAGGGAGAGGGCGGCCGCGGGGCCGTGCGCGAGGTGTGCGAGCTGCTGCTCAAGGCGCAAGGCCACTGGGACGATCTGCTGCGCAAATACGAAGTGATCCCCGCGGCCGGCGCCGTCTCGGAGAAGCTGGGTGCGGCTGAAAGATGAGTGAACCCGTCGGGATCGTGGTGGTGGCGCGGTCGGGCCCCGGAGTGCTGCACGAGCTGACCGGTGTAATTGCGCGCCGTAGCGGAGATATCGCTTCGGTGTCAATCATCGAAGAGCAGCCGCAATCGCGCATCTATTTCGAGATCAATCTTCCGGAATCGCCGGAGCTCCTGAAGGCCGATCTGGTTCAGCTTCCCATCGTTCACCAGGTGGACGTCGTCAAGACGCTGCAAAAGATCTACGGCAAACGGATCATCATTGTGGGCGGCGGCGCGCAGGTGGGGCAAGTGGCGATCGGCGCGATTTCGGAAGCCGACCGCCACAATATTCGCGGCGAGCATATTTCGGTGGATACCATTCCGCTGGTGGGCGAGCAGGTGCTGGCCGATGCCGTGCGCGCGGTGGGGCGCTTATCGCGGGCTCGCGCTTTGGTGCTGGCCGGTGCGCTGATGGGCGGCGACATCGAGAAAGCGGTGCGCGAAGTGCGCGCCCAGGGATTGCTGGTGATCAGTTTGAATATGGCCGGCAGCGTGCCCGAGGCATCCGATCTGGTGGTCAGCGATCCGGTACAGGCGGGCGTAATGGCCGTGATGGCAATCGCCGACACAGCCAAGTTTACGATCGCGCGGCTGCATCGCCGGGTTTTCTAGCATCACTGCGCGGGGAGCTGGGAGCGAATCAAGGATTCCACCCGGTTCCAAACTTTCGGATCAGCTTCGATTTCAATGTGCGGCCGCATGAACAGGCGCGCAAACCAGGGATAGCCGCCGCAATTCACCGGGTTATTTTTGTAATCGTACTGAAAGTTCCCCAGAATTTCGGTGCGGCTCGGGTCGGCGGCATAAATCCGATCTTTGCCGTGCAGCAGTCCGTCAAGCTGGTAAAAGTTGACGGCTTCGGCGACGTTGGCCGGAATCGCGCGATCGTTTTCGCCCGGCTTGGTCACGCTGTCCACTTGAATGGTGAGCAAGACCGGCACGCCGTCGTCCTGGAGCGTGCGCGCGATCGCAACGGCTTCTGAAGCCCCCCAACTGTGTCCATACAAAACGATGCGAGCCTGTTTTCGCTCCTGGGCGGAGAGCACGCCGTCATGGTCTTGATCGAGCAGGCGGAGAATCGCCTGGCGGGCCTGGCGTCCGCGATGGTTGGGAAAGATGCGCACATCCATGCGGGATGGATATTCTTGCTGCAAATGCTCGGCGAGTTGGACTTCCTGATGAACGGAATTGTTGTGGTGTACGAAGCCGCCGACGAATCCAACGACGATAAGAGCGGAGAACTTCAAAACAGCTTCCTGTAACCGCATTTTAGCACTGGGGGGCCAAGTATCGAGCAATTTTGGCCGGAGGCAGGAAAAATAGAGCGCAACCACGTGGAAACCTGGCCGCAAATTGTTCCATCCAAAGAGTGGAGGGTGATTTGCTTATCCCCAGGTGTGATGGAGGGGGTGGTGGGAGAGAGTCTGGTGGGAGTGCGGAGGGCCCGTGCGTAGCTGGATGATAGCGTTAGCGGGATGCATGCTGTTCGGCACAGGCGCAGCGCACGCCAGCGTCACGGTGTTTCTGGAGGAGCCGTACGGCACCTTTGGCGGCATGAATCCCACCGGGCACACCGCGCTGTATCTTTCGCGTGTCTGTGCGGCCTCACCCATTTCCTTGCGGCGATGTGGTGAAGGCGAGCAGGGAGTGGTGATCAGCCGCTATCACCGTGTAGACGGGTACGACTGGGTAGCGATTCCGTTGCTCCCGTATCTGTATGCCGTCGACCGCGCGGATGAGGTTCCGGCGACGGTTACCGCCCAGGAGGCTGCGGCGTTGCGGGACGCCTACCGCCGGGCGAATCTGGAGAGCGTGGCGCCGGATGCCGCCGATGGCGGCGCGCCGAAGGGAGATTGGACCGAGTTGGTGGGCGAAGCTTACGACAGGACCATTTACGCCTATAGTGTGCCCAGCACTGAGCAGCAGGACGACGAGTTCATCGCCCGATACAACGCAGGCCCGAACCGGGACCACTTCAATATCTTTTTTCACAATTGCGCGGATTTCGTCCGGCATGCCATCGATTTCTACTATCCGCACGCGATTCATCGCAGCCTCATCGCCGATGTGGGGATCATGACTCCCAAGCAAGCCGCCAAGAGCTTTTTGAGTTACAGCAAACACCATGACCTGCCGGTCACCAGGTTCGCCATTCCGCAGGTTCCAGGCTCCATACCGCGCAGCAGGCCGGTGCGCGGGGTGCTGGAATCGCTGGTGAAATCCAAGCGCTATGCGGTGCCGCTGGCCTCGCTAGCGGTTTTGTATCCGCCGGTGGGCGGGGGCATGGCTTTGGCGTGGCTGGACAGTTCCGGGTTCAATCCGCGCCGGATGACGGCGTTGGAAGCGGAACGCGCCGGGGATCAGCCGAAGCCACAACCGGCAGCGATCGCGGCGGAATTGGAATCGAGCGAGAGCGGGGCCGGCGCAGGGCAATAGCGTGGGGAACAGTCAGCGCAGGGTTCCCGCCGCGCCAACCGCTTTGGATAAACGCCGGCGCGTTTTAGCGTCGGTGACCGGGGCTTGGCCGGGTGCCTGAGCGGTGTTAAGAGCTTCTCCATTGACCAGATCCAGGGCGGCTTTGGCGACTTCCAAGTCCTCGTCGACATTTGCCAATAGATCCTGGCAGGCAGGGCAGAGCAGCAGATGTTCCTCCATGGGCGCGGAATCCTGTTCGGATAACTTGCCCCGGGCATAGTTTTCCCAAGTTTCTTCGGGATAATGACGATCCAAGCTAGTGTTCACGACCAGTACCTCCTAGGCGGCAAGGAACTGTTCCCCAGCAGCTCGATCCGTGCCCAACAGGGCGCTCTTATTGCTCTTTGGCCCTCTAGTGAGTTTAGCGCGCGGAAACTCTCGAAAAAAATTGAGTCATGCTTTTTTGTTGCAGCTTGCGCTTTCCCGTATCGCCGAAACGGGCTTTGGCGCGGGATTTCAACAGCCGGAATTGGGTTTCGGTCAGCTTCATCTCGCTGCAAATCTGTTCCTGAGATTGCTCCTCGAGGTAAAACCGGGTCAGGATTTCGCGGTCGCGATCGGAGAGCTGGCGCAAAACATCGACCATGAAATCGACCTTTTGCTGAAAGGCCATGTTTTGTTCTGGATTGCGCCGGTTGTCCACCACGCGCACGCCTACATCCAGATGCAACTCCTCCCTGCGGCTATGCACTACTTGATCGATGTGGGCGGCTACCTGGCGCCTGACTACCGTACGCACGAAGCCCATGAGGCGCTCCGGCTCCCGCAGGTCTCCGCGACGGATAGCTTGGACCACGATCAGGAAAGTGTCGTGGACCTTGTCGTCCAGCTCTTGCATGCCCAACTGCCGGCACAAGTAGAATCGAATGCCCCGGCCGAACAGGCGATATAGGTCTTCCATGCCGCTCTCTTCGCCGCGCCGGATGCGCATCACCAGTTCCGGCCAATCGGGGGCACCGTGGCCGTCAGCGATCTCGCCGCCGGCGATCTCGCTGTCGGGATCTGGTAGCTCCGCCGCTTCCGGGAGGGGGAGCGCCGGGTTAAGTTGTTTTTCGTCGAGATCCATCGCATCTCCATCGCGTGCCGGCACGTCATTCGTTTCTGGAGGAGCCATCGCGCAGTTGTCCTTTCGAAGGGGGATTTCGAATGGGAACTTCGAGGCGCTCGTTACGAATACGCCGAAGACCAAGTGCGGCTTCCGTGGCCCGCAATCAACCTGCGTTAACTAACCTGGGAGTACGCGAGGGCATTATGCACACGTAGGACCAAATGGTAATGAGAGTAAGGAGAAGGTGAAGAGCTTAGTGTGCACTCTTAGATGCGACACTTCGCGCACGATGAAAAATCTAAAGTAGCTACTGAGCTTGCGGTCTCAATCAAGAAGAAACAGCGCCCTGCGGGCGCTCGATAAAAGAGAGGCT
>Ga0335074_10014972_pt1 | contig 10885 bp, 12 predicted proteins | sample Lox_Sample_23_FD_206715 | JGI IMG/M metagenome (GOLD analysis project Ga0335074, IMG submission 206715) | Soil microbial communities from Loxahatchee National Wildlife Refuge, Florida, United States - Lox_Sample_2.3 | ecosystem: Environmental > Terrestrial > Soil > Wetlands | place: USA... | reverse complement strand
TTCCTTCAGCCTGTGGTGAAGGGTGAGGCAGCACGAACGAGGACCATAAGCGACTGGGCATCGTCGGCATCGGCAAACTGGGCGGCCGCCAGCGCCAGCGCCTGCGCGCGCTCGGGTCCAAGCGCGGGGTCCGCCAGCGAATGGAATTTTCGGCCCAGCCGTTCGGCATCCGGCTCGGCGGCGCGCCCGCCTTCTTCGAATCGGCGCCCATCAACGAGCTGAATTTCGAGTCGCGCAGCGAAGCCTTCTAGATCGGCATTGACGATATAACCGATGCGGCTGGCGAGCGCGATCAACGCGGGGCGATTACGTGCCGGCTCAGCGAGCGTCGCGAGATCGACGCGGCCGTCGAGAAGCGCGGCCGCGACATGGAATGGCAGACTCGCGATCGCCTGGAGCATCGTCGCCGGCCGGATCTTCTCTGCCGCCGGCTCGCATACGATCGGCACCGCCCATGGTGCCACGGTGCAGACTACACTTCGCACCTCGTCCGCCTCCAGTGCCAGCTCGGCCCGCAGCTCCAGCGCGAGATCGATATACGGCTGGATCACATGCGCGCACGGGTAGAGCTTGAAGAGCGCCGTATCGCCGAGCCATCGTTTGCCGAGCTTCGCGCCGATGGCGTCAAACTCGACCGGCGGATTACCGAGAAAGGCGGCGTACAGATTGTGGCGTCCATCGAGCGCGCCGGCCGGTCCGCGAAATCCGTCCGCAGCCAGTTGCGCGGCCAGGATGCCGCCGAAATTTCCCCAGCCCAGATGGAGCCACTTCGACCAGGAGCCGTCGGCCATAAACGCCATCAAGCTGCCCGCCATGCTGGCCGCCAGCCCGACTGCGGCGCCGGAGGATTGGGGAGAAAGATGCATCAGGCGCCCGGCAACGAAAGCGGAAACCATCGGCGCGAAAATTCCGGTGGCATGGAAGCCACGCTCATGGAAGCGCCGGCCGCCGGCCCGTGCGACCCGCGCCGCGATCTCGTAGCCGCCGGCGATCGCGGCCAGAATCTCCGCCCCCGAGGCTCCGCGCTCCTCGCCAACCGCCAGCGCCACCGGCACTACTATGCTGCCGGGATGCACCACGGAGTCCGGGAAGGTGTCGTCATAATCGAGGCAATGCGCGATGATCCCGTTGGCGAACGCTGCCCATTCGGCCGGCACCCGAGCGGCGCATCCAGCCACGCTCGCGCCGCCGTCGGCGCGGCTTTGAAGCGCGCGCCGCTGCGCGATCGCCGCGGCTTCGGAGTCCGCGCCGCCCAACATCAGGCCGAGCGTGTCGAGCAGGCGGAGGCGAGTCAGGCCGCGCTGCGGCTCGGGCAGCGAACGCCATTGGAGCCGGCTGAACCATTCAGCCAGGCGCATCGACAAGGGCTCGGCGGCCGCCATGCTCACCACGCCATCCGCAGCAACGCTTCGATTTCCCCGATGGACGTTGGGATCGGCACGTTGGCCATCATGTAGTCATGGGCCGCCTGTTGCGCGATTTCGGCCAGCTCGCTGGAGGGTATCCCGAGGTCGCGGAGCTGCCGTTTGAGCGGCAGCCGCGCGATCAGTCTGGTCATCAAATCGGCCGCCGCCCCAGCTTCATCGACTCCGCTGATGGCCTCCGCGCCCATCGCTTCCAGCACCAGCCGCTGGCGTTCACCCAGCACTGGCATGAAGCGGCGCATCGCCGGCGCCAGCAGGATCGAATGCGAGACGCCATGCTGGAGACCGTAGCGGCCACCCACGATATGGCCGAGCGCATGCACCACCGAGACCATCGAGTTGATCGCCGCGACTCCCGACATCGAGCACGCCACCTGGCATTGATGGCGGACGTCGAGGTTTTGTGGCTCTTCGATCGCGCGCGGCAGGTTGCGATAGAGCAGGCGCAGCGCATGCAGCGCGAGGCCTTCGGCAAACGGATTTCGATTCGACGAATAGAGCGACTCGATGCAGCGCGCGACCGCCGTCATACCGCTGGTTGCGGTCAGAGTCGGATTGGTATGGATCGCCATCTCGGGATCGAGAATCGCGGCGTGCGGAATTAACGTATCGTCCCAGAACAGCAGCTTGCGGCGTTGCTTCGGGTCGCGGATGCCCGCGGTCGGCAAGACCTCGCTCGAGGAGCCGCTGGTGGTCGGAATCGCGATATGTGTGATAGTCGCACCCGCCATCAGCTTGCGCTGCATGGTACCGTCAGGCAGATAGCGAATGACGTAAGGTTCGAGCGCGCCGGCGGTCTTATGCAACAACGCCGTGCCTTTGCCGGCATCGATCGCGCTGCCGCCGCCGACGCTGACCAGCGCATCGACCTCAAGCGCATTCACCATCGCGACGATTTTCTGAACCATCGGCAGCGGCGTGTGCGACGCCACCTGGTCGAAGACTCCGCAGCAAAGATTGCCCAGCGCGGTCCGTACGCGGCTTAAGATCGGGCCCGAGGCGACTGTCTTTCCGCATAACACGAGAATACGGCGCGCGCCCAACCCGGCGGCCACGGCGGCCAGCGTATCGATGCTACCGGTTCCGAGAATCAGCCGCTTGGGCCAAGTCTCTACGCGAATTGGACTCATCGGATTTTTGATTCTTTCGCGCAACGATCAGAACTGGTCGAGAATAGCCTGAATGCGCGCGGGATGCCGCACCGCCGAAAGCGCGAGCATCAGCAGAATACGGGCTTTGAGAGGACTCAGGTCGCCGGCATTGAGAAAGCCGTCGCGGGCCGCGTCCGCCGCCGGCTCGACAATCCCTTTTATCGCGCGGCTCGCCAGCACCACCGCCACGCCGGCGCGCACTGCCTTGGCCAGCACTGCGCGCTCGAGATTGGCTGGGCGTCCCGGAGGCAAGCCGGCAGAAACGATCCCGCGCGCGCCGGCAGCCGCTAGCGCCTTGACCGCGACGCCGTCCGCACCGGCATATGAGTAGATGATATCGACCCGCGGAAGTGAGCGCAGGGTGGATAACCGCCACGGACGCCGCATCGGTATCGGAACGGGCCGGTGGCGCAGTACGATCTGGCCGTCGGCGGCGATGCGCGCGAGCGGGCCGTACTCGGGACTCTGAAAGGCGTCGAGATCGTGGTTGGCCAGCTTGGTGACGGAGCGCGCGTCATGGATGCGATTATCCATCACCACCATCACGCCGAGGCCGGCAAGCGCAGGGCTGGCGGCGGCAAGCATCGCGGCGCGCAGATTCGGGGCGGCATCGCTGCCGGCCGTGTTAGGCGGGCGCTGCGCACCGGTAATCACGATGGGCTTGGGCGTCACGACCGTGAGCGCCAGGAACCACGCGGTCTCCTCGAGGGTCGCGGTGCCGTGCGTCACGACCACGCCCGCGAGGTCGCGGCGTCTGACCAGTCGTGCGATGAGCTTGGCCAGCTCAAGCCAATCACCAATTCCGATCGCGGTGCTGCCGATGCGCCGAAACGGCACCAGTTCGAGCCGCACCTCCGGAAGCGCCTCGGCGATCTCGCCCAACACGGCGGAGGCGTCGCGTACGATACCCGACTCGGCGTAATCGACCCAGTCGTAAGCGGCGCGACCGACCATCGCTATGGTTCCGCCGGTGCTGACCAGGGCAACCTTTTTACGCGAGCTGCTCCGGCGCGAGGCGGCCACTCAGTCTGCTGCCTCCGGAAGCAGAACCATGATTGCTTCGCCGTCGATTCGGACCGGGTAGCTCGCGACGTCGCGGAGCGCGGGAGCTCCTAGCGCGCGTCCGGTGCGTACATCGAACAGGCCGGCATGCAAGGGACATTCGATGACTTCGTCCTCGAGAACGCCCTCGCTGAGCATGGCCTGGCCATGGGTGCAGATATTATCGATAGCAAAGAACTGATCGCCGACGTGGAATAGTCCGAGCTTTCGGCCCGCGACTGTGACCGCGAGTGTATCGTGCCCGGCGAAGTCGGCGAGGGCGGCGGCTTTTGCCCAGGTCCCGGCCATAATGGTTCTCTCCCGGCCTCACGCGGTCTCGTCGGCAGCCTTCATTGCGACCTGGTAGAGCACGCCGGCTTCGCTGACGCATTGCCAGCGGTGGGGCTGACCTTGGTCGATAGCCGCGGCCTGACCGGCCTCGAGCACGCGGGTCTCGTCGTCGAAGATCAACTCGAAGCGCCCGGTCACCACAGCGCCGACCTCTTCGGTCCAGCCGGCGGGCGAAATCGGGGCCGCAATCGTGTCGCCGCGGCGGCAAACGGCGACCGCAGTAACCAAGGTCTTGCCGGCCTGCGCGATCGAGGCCGACTCGCGGTGCGCGACGGCGCTCGCGATCGCGTCGGCGGAACCGAGGAGTTTACAGGCATCCATAATCAGGTCCCATCAATCGTGTTTTGGAGGCGGGTCGGCGAGCGGATAAAACGGCTTCGCGTCCTTGGCGACGAACTCGGCGCGCGGCGGCGATACCACGTTAAGCCGCATCGAGATCCCTGCGGCCCCAAAACGGTTGGTTCCATAATGCGCACTTCCGGCTGGAATCAGGAGCACGTCGCCGGTTTCCATCCGAAACTCCGCGCCAGGTACATCGTCGGGCTGAAAGACCGAGCATCCACCCTCAATCTGGAATGAGGCTTCCTCGCCATGGCTGTGCGGCCTGCCCTTGAGCGAAACGCCGCCCGGGGACACGAACTTGACGACCGAGACGCTCATGCGCGGCGTGGAAAAATTTTTGGTATAGAGCCCGCCTTCAACCACCGGCAGCAGGTCATCATCGATCGAGAAGATTCGGCAGCGTGACATCGGAGCACATCCTACATGCGCGGGCGCAAGGGGAAACTCTCGTCGGCCACGAAGCGGCGCGTGTCGTAGCCGTCGGGAACCTGCGCGCTATGGTAGAACTCGACCACCGGAGCGACTTCCGCCAGCGACAGCAGCATCCAGTAGAGCGGCTGCCACTGCTCGGGCATCGCGTCGAGCGGAAATTCGTTGAGTCGTGCAACGATTTCGTCGAAGCGCGCCAGCATCGCATCGGCGAACGCATCGATCTCAGCGACGCTGCTTTCGCAGCGATGATGATTGCGGGCGGTTTCGGTTGGCAGCGCCCAATGGGCGAACGGCTCGAGCGCGGCGAACTCGATCGGGAGCTTAGCGGGATTTGACATAGCGCTAGGCAAACGGGTGGCCGCTCTCGCCCTCGCGAATCAGGCGATCGACGACGTGCGCATTGTGACGAACCATCAGCTCGTAATCCTGCAGGATCATGTGAGTCTTGGGACCGGTCTCGCAACCGGCCTGAATCTGCTCCAGGGTGCCAAGGTCCTCGAGCAATACATCGCGCAGCACGCACTTCATGTATTCCTGGTAGAAGCGGCCGCCGGCATTTTTCATTTCGGGATAGTAGACGCGGGAATCAAACAGCGTCCGGTTGTGGGCGATCGGGCGAAAGTTGTAGGCCTGATAATAGTTGGGCCGGGTCGAAACATAGAAATCGGGAAAGATCACATTGATATCGAAGACCCAGTCGGGATCTTTTTTCCAATTGATCGCGGGCGGCAGGTCCGCGGCGCTGAATGACAGCTTGGTCGCGCCCCTGCCTGCCTTGAGCGCTACTGCGGCGATCTTGCCGACCCGCTGCGTACCGGCCTGTTTGGTCGATCCATCGACGGTGGTGGCCGCCTGCGGATTTCCATAAACCGTCTTCGGATTTCCCGCCATCGAGAGCCGGCGATGGAAATCGCCGCATAGACAATCGATCGGCAGCATGCTGCCTTCTTCGTCGAGGCGCAGCGCGTCGGCGATCGAGCGGCCGTGGACGTACCGAACGTGGTAGGTCTCCTGGAAGGCATCGAGCGCCAGCTTCCAGTTGCAATTCACCACCGTGCGCCATCGATAGCAGTTCGTCATCCGCTCAAAGGGATAGCCTTCGAGCCCGGCATATACCGGCCGCAGGAAATCGCTCAGCGAAAGGCTCGGATGTGGATCGATGTTGACGAAGATGAAACCCTGCCATACATCGGCGCTGGCGCGCGTCAGCCCGCACTGTTCGCGATCGAGGCCGGTGAAATACTTCTCGTCCGGGACCCCGACCAGCCGTCCATCGAGGTCATAGGACCAGCCGTGGAATTTGCAATTGAGCCGGCGCGCCGAACCGCGGGATTCGTAAACCACCTTGTTTAGACGATGCGAACAGACGTTGTGCAGCGCGCGGATTTTGTTATCGCGTCCCCGAACCACGATCAACGACGCGTCGGAAGCCGGCAGATCGGCTACCAGGAAATCGCCGGGCCGCGGAATTTCGGCTTCACGGCCGACGTGCTGCCATACGCGCTTGAAGATGTGGCGTTTCTCGAGCTCGAAGTAAGCCGGCGAGATATAGGGCTCGACCGGCAGCGGACCGCTCCCCAGCTCGGGATACCGCTCCTGCATCTGAGAGCTGGACGGGGCAGTTTCGTGATTTTGCGTCGTAGCCATCGTCTCCAATCAGTATAGTCGCTCCGATCGATGCGGCAAGCGGGTTTGACTTTGGGCCGCCCGAGCGTTACCGCAATGATGGCCGAATAAAACGCCGGCTTCAGCGTGAAACCGGCAATCGCGCGGGCAGTCCGGCCGCCGCAACCTGGGGTAAAGGCATGTCGGGAATCGAGCAGCGCAGATGGGTAATCGTTGGTGGCCTATTCGTAATCATAGTGATTATGTTCGGCGGTTTTCTGAACTTCGGAGTTTTCTTCGAACCGCTACGGACGTCGTTCTCATGGAGCCACGCCCAGACTTCATCGCTCCTCACCGCTCTGCTGCTCACGTTGACGATCGCGAGCCCCATCGTGGGACTGATGCTGGAGCGAATCGAGGCGCAAACCTCGATGATTATCGGCTCAGTTGTAGCCATCGCGGCCTACCTGATCGCTAGCCATGCCCATACTTACGGCACGATGCTGGCGGCATTCATGATCCTCGGCGTCGCGCTGGCAATGACAACCCTGGTCCCGGCGCAGGTGGTCGTCGCGAACTGGTTCGAGGAGCGGCTGCGCGGAACGGCTTTCGGAATCGCCGCGGCGGGCACCGCGTTCGGGGGATTCGCGATGGTGCTGGCGGCGGACGCGGCGGTGCGGCGATGGGGATGGCGTGGCGCCTATTTCGCCTCAGTCGTGCCGATCGCGCTGCTCGTTATCCCTGTCATCCTGCTGGTCGTACGATCGCGGCCGCCCACGGGACCGGCACATGCTCATTCACAAGCCGACCTGCCCGGCCTTGAGATCGGCGAAGGATTTCGCACCGGCGCCTTCTGGCTGATCATGGCAGCTTACGCATGCTATGGCTTCGCAGTCGGCCTACCGGTCGCCCATCTGATCCCGTTCTTTATCAAGCTCGGGCTGACGCCGCATGCATCAGCGATGCTCATCGTGTGGTACGAGCTCGTCGGCACCGCGGCGGCCTTGCTGATGGGCCTGTTTGGTGACCGGCTGGGTGGAAAATTCATCCTGTCGCTATGTTTCGTGATGATGGCGATCAGCTTTTGGGCCTTGCTAGGCGCGAGTTCGAGCGGCCACCGAATTCTGTTCGTAATCCTGTTCGGCTTCTCGGTCGCATCACCGACCGGTCTGCTGGCGTTGTTGCTCGCCCAGACCCTGGGGCTCAAGTCGTTCGGGTTCTTTTCCGGAGCGGGGCAGTTCGTACTTTTCCTGGCACTTTCTTTCGCCCCGTTCATCGGCGGCTGGATTGTGGACGTCACGCAGAGCTATCGCGACGCGTTTCTGCTATGTGCGCTGCTTGCCCTGATCGGCGCGATCGTGAGCCTTATCGTAGCGGTACCCAAACAGATCGCCGCGCAAACGGCGGGGTCCGAAGGCCTGGGTCTGAGTGCGTGATGAGTATCAAGTTCGGTCTGCGGCTGCCGGCCTGCGAACCGGTGCGAGCTATCGCGAAACAGGCGGCCCTCGCGGAAACCTCGGGCTTCGATTCGGTTTGGGTTCCCGACTCGCAATTGCTATGGCGTGAGGCCTGGATCACGCTTTCGGCAGTAGCGCTCGCGACCTCGAAGATCGGAATCGGCGTCGGCGTCACCACCCCGGTCACCCGTCATCTCACGGTCACCGCCTCCGCGATTACCTCGCTCAATGAGTTGTCGGACGGCCGCGCCAGCCTGGGAATCGGACAGGGCGACAGTTCGGTGCGGTTAATCGGCCTCAAGCCGTCCAGGGTCGCCGAGATGCGCGACGCGATCCGCACGATTCGGGCCTTTGGTGCCGGACAATGGGTCGATTTCGGCGGTCGTAAGCTCAGAATGAAGAGCGCCGAACGGCGCACCGCCGCGGCGCCAATTTATCTGGCCGCCACTGGGCCCAAGATGCTCCAAGTGGCGGGCGAAGTGGCTGACGGCGCGATGTTGTTGGCGGGTGTCGATCGCGACAACCTTGACTATGCGATCGGCAACGTCCGGACGGGGGCGGAGCGTGCCGGCCGGTCGCTCGGCGATCTCGATCTGATGCTTGGCGCCTACACCTATGTCGGCGCCGACTGGCGCGAGGCGCGGCGGCTCGCACGGCCCTACGCGGCGCTGTTCGCGATGCACTGGCCGGAGGCGCTAAAGGCTGTGGGCATCCAGGTTCCCGCGCCGCGTCCGATGCCGGAACTCTATCCGGACGTGAACCATTGCGAAGACTGGGATCGCGCGGTTGCGCTGACCGACTGGGTACCGGACGAAGTACTCGATCTGTTCTGCTCGAAATATACTTTAATGGGTACCGCGCGAGAGATAATCAGCAAGCTCGAGACCGTGGTCAGCCGCGGGGTTACTCACTTCTACCTGTTGGGCTTCAAATCTTACGAACTGCCAACCGATGTTGCGCAGCTTTTCGCGAAAGAAGTGATACCCTATTTCCGTTCCAAAGCTTAGCGCGCATGACTACTTTGGGACCTTGTTCGGGTAGCCGAGCTTGTCGTAGTCGAAGCCGCCTAGTTCCAATCGCTCAAGTGACGGATCCTGGGGCGAGGCATAGTACGCGCGGATCTCGGCGATCAGGCCGCGCTCGCTGAAAACGTACCATTCATCGCCGCGCAGAATCTTGCCGTCCTTGCGCTTGAAATGGGTCCATTCAATCACCGCCTGGCGCGAGGCGGGGTCACACAACACGCGGTCCACGGTCCAGTATGAGCCGATCGTTTTGACGAAGTGCTGCCAGCGCTCGGCGATCGTGTTGGCGCCGCGGAACGGACCGTTATACATGCCGGGGGGAAAGTAATGCACAGCGTCGGGCTCGAAGTACTTCGCGATACGTTCCGGGTCGCCAGAATTGCAAGCCTCGAAATAGCCACGAATCTGCGCTTCCATGTAGCCTTTGGTCAATTCGTTATCCACCAGGCACCTCGAAAATCGAAATACTGACTAGTCACGCGTCGCTAGATTTTCCCCAGCCGATGCGGCGTGTGCGGATGCGAGTGATCGAACTGCTCGTAGTGTTGCCGCAGCAAGTCCTTGCCGTAATCATTCCCATTCGGCGTCCGCACCAGGGTGTGGATGTGATTGCGGGAATGCTCGTCGTTGTCGAGCGCAATTCCCGGTTGATGGTCGAACTCGATCAAAATCACCGGACTGTGCACTCGATAATAGAATGGGCTCTGATCGTCGACATTTCCGATCCACGCGAAATAAGTTTCCTTGAGATGGTGTTTCACTTCTTCGAGCCTGATTTCGGCGTGACCGGGACGGACGCGTCCGATGTAGAGCTCGATGAGCCGCGTCAGCGACGCCCGCTGCTCGTCGGACATCTCGTCGTATCGGAGGCCTTCGTATTTGAGATGCACGTTATCGCGAAAGGCCGTGGTGAATGCGTCGAACGGAAGCTGCATCGCGATGGTCGCCTGCTGGCGCTGCGGGGCGCTGAAACTCTTCATGAGCGCCAGGCCCGACGACTCTTCCTCGTTGAATACGCGGGTGCCTGCGTACTTACCGCTCTCGGCGTAAACCGGTTCGGAGCCCATGAAGTTGGGAGTCATCACGATTTGATCGCTCAGGACGAAGCAATTGATTATCAGGTGATGGCCGTCTATCTGCCAGCCCCAGGGTTCCTCCGCCGAGGGCGCGCCGAAGATGCTCATCCAGTACATCCACTCGCCATACTCTTCGTTGCGGCCCGTGATCTCGCGAATCGTCTCATTGAGCTTCATCACGTCGCGCGCGGTTCGATAACCCGCGGCGCTCATGCTGGCGCGGATCAGGTCTAGCCCATGGCCGCGCTGCTCATCATTCAGATCGTCTAGACATACCCCGTGACGCACCAGGTAGGGATGCACGTTGCACCATAGCTCCCACGCCTTATCGTCAACACCGAAGCTGGCGGTCGCTTTCTGCTCGGCTGTCAAAGCGGTCAGCAAAGCGCGGGCGGCGTCGATGATCGGCTGCACGGAGACGCCGGTCTTCCGGATTGAGAACAAACCCGGCGTGACCTTGCCGTCGGGAGTGATGCCGACGAATGGGTTCTCGATGGTTTCCTTTGCGCGCGCCATGTAGGTGCGCAGCACCCCTTGCGGCGGCAATTCAAAGGGATGCTTGGCGGGAGTTTTCGGACGCGTGGTACGGGGCCTTAGATTTGCCATCGATGACTTCCTCTCTATCTTGCTCTAGGACGGAGCGGATTGGCTGTCAAACGCGGATGAGACCCGCGTCACTGCTGGTCGCGCGACGATCGGAGTCACGCATGAGATCGGTCGCAATAATCATCGCGGCCGCACCCACCGCAGCGGGCTGCCCGGCGGGTGCGGCCGTTGCTGACGCATCGCAAGAGATCGAGCGCAGCGGCGGAAGGTTCGCGATCTGGCGCTCGACTCCGTCCGATGAGCGCTGTCTATGGCTGAGACGCCAGCTCCCGGAAAGGCGGACCAGCAAACTGTCATCGCACTGTTCGAGCCCGATCCCAGATCTCTGGTGCCCGTCTCTAGAGTGCCATCGCTATTGGCCGGACCTTAGAAAAA
>Ga0335074_10014971_pt1 | contig 10885 bp, 8 predicted proteins | sample Lox_Sample_23_FD_206715 | JGI IMG/M metagenome (GOLD analysis project Ga0335074, IMG submission 206715) | Soil microbial communities from Loxahatchee National Wildlife Refuge, Florida, United States - Lox_Sample_2.3 | ecosystem: Environmental > Terrestrial > Soil > Wetlands | place: USA: Florida... | reverse complement strand
CTCGGATCGCCGTAGGGGATGAACATCTCCGTGAGCGAGGCGCGGTAGATGAGCGGCCGGAGCGTGCCGTGGTCCTCGTAGCCCACCAGGTAGAGGACCAGTCCCTCGCGGGGGGTGAAGCCGACCTGGAACCGCCATTTCTGCCAGCGCACCTCGTGCCCGTCCACGGTGAAGCTGGCGCCGTCCGGCTGGGCGATCTCCACCGGCTTGAGATCCTGCCGGGCCCCGTCGGGGTGGTGCGGCACGTTCCCGGCGTCGCGGATCCCCTCGGCGGTGTAGTTGCCGCTGCGCGGCGGCAGGGGCACCACCCCGTGGTCCTCGATGTCCACCACTTCCATGCGGTCGAGGTCGAACAGGACGATCAGGCCCTCGACCGGGCGGGCGTACCCGTTGTCGTCGGGATCCTCCCGGCGCACCCAGGTCAGCGGGCGGAGGAAGCGACCCTGATCCGCGGCGTCCTGGGGGCCGTTGTAGCCGATTGACCAGGGGTCGATCATCACCATGTCGAAGTCGGTGACGCCCCGGCGGCGCATGGCCTCCTGCCAGCGGGCGTCCTTCCTGACCGCCTCCTCGGTGGCCAGGAATTCTTCGAGCATGACCGCGGGCTGAACGCCGGGACGCTCCCGGAACAGGCGCACCTCGCCCGCGGTGATCGAGACCACCGCCTCGTAGGTCCGGCATTGCGCCCGCTCCCTGAGGACGACGTCCGCCTCGCGCTCGATCGGGTCGCCCGGCCGGAAGCGCAGGACCGCCTCCTTGGCTGGTTCCCGCAGCGTGACGTAGACGAAGCGCGCGGTCTCGGCCAGGCCGCGGTCCCGCTTGAGGATCTGGCCGACGGCCTCGATCTCCTCCGCCGTCAGCGGGTCCAGCGGATGCCGCACCTTCACCCCAGCGCGCTCAGCCATCTTCATCGTCTGCTCCCGCCTGCTCAGGCGCCCAGCCGCCCATACGCGAATAATGTCACGGTCAGGGCACGGCAGCCGAGGCCCTGGTGAGGCCGACTACGGGCGGGATCGCGGGGTTGTTAGCTTGGGTGGCTATGACGTGGCAGCCAGAACTGGACGAGGTGCGCCGCCGGCGGGACCTGACGGAGCGGATGGGCGGGCCGGACAAGGTCCGGCGTCAGCATGAGGCGGGCAGGCTCACCGTGCGCGAGCGCCTGGCGGCGTTGCTCGACGACGGCTCGTTCGATGAGATCGGGTCGCTGGCGGGCAAGGCCGTCTACGACGGCGAGGGCGGGCTGGCGGAGTTCACCCCGGCCAACTTCGTCACCGGGACGGGCCGCATCGACGGCCGCAAGGTGGTGGTCGGCGCCGATGACTTCACCATCCGCGGGGGCGCCGCGGATGCCGCGATCGCGGGGAAGCAGATCTACGCCGAGCAGCTGGCGAACCAGATGCGGCTGCCGCTGGTGCGGCTGATCGAGGGGACCGGCGGGGGCGGGAGCGTGAAGACGCTCGAGCAGACGGGTCACACCTACGTCCCGGTCAACCCCGGCTGGGACTACGTCGTGGACAACCTGTCGGTCGTGCCGGTGGTCGCGGCGGGCCTGGGCCCGGTCGCGGGCCTGGGCGCGGCCAGGCTCTCCGTCGCGCACCTGTCGGTGCTGGTGGAGGGCGTAGCCCAGCTGTTCGTCGCCGGACCGCCGGTGGTCCGCGGCGGGATCGGGGAACAGGTCACCAAGGAAGAGCTGGGTGGCTCTGCCATACACGGCCGCAACGGCGCGGTGGATCTGGTGGCGGCCTCGGAGGAAGAGGCGTTCGGGCTGATCAGGCGCTTCCTTTCGTACCTGCCGCCCAGCGCCTACCAGCGGCCCCCGGTGATCCCCGGCACCGATCCGGCCGGGCGGCGGGAGGACATGCTGCTGTCCGCGATACCCCGGGACCGCCGCCAGCCCTACCGGATCCGGGACATCCTGCGCGCGGTATTCGACGCCGACTCGGTGATGGAGGTGCAGCGCTACGGCGGGTCCGTCGTGACCGGGCTGGCCCGCCTGGACGGTCATCCCGTCGGCGTGGTGGCCGGTGACCCGTACGCGTCCGGAGGCTGCCTGACCGTGGAGGGCGCCGAGGCGGTGACCCGGCTGGCCGACCTCTGCTCGACGTTCCACCTGCCGGTCGTCACGTTCACCGACCAGCCCGGGCTGCTCATCGGCACGCGTGCCGAGCAGCGCGCCACCATCCGGTACGGCGTGCGGGCGATCAGCGCCATCTACCAGTCAGACGTGCCCGGGGCCGAGATCATCGTGCGCCGCGTGTTCGGCGTCGGCGGGGCGGGCCTGGTCAACCGGCACCGCCTCGTCCGCCGGTGGGCCTGGCCCTCGGCCGACTGGGGTTCGCTGCCCGTCGAGGGCGGGACCGAGGCCGCCTACCGCGCTGAACTGGAACAGGCACCGGATCCGGCCGCGAGGCTCGCCGAGATCCGGGCCCGGCTCGACGCCGTGCGCAACCCGCTGCGGACCGCGGAACGGTTCGGCATCGAGGAGATCATCGACCCCCGCCAGACCAGGCCGCTCCTGTGCGACTGGGTCCGCGACGCGTACGCCACGCTGCCGGTGAGCCCCGGCCGACCCTCGTTCGGCACCCGGCCCTGACCGTCATGGGTGCCGGGCGTCCAGGGTGGTGGTGACGCGGCCGGCGGCCGCGGCGGCCTGGCGCCGGAAGGCAGGCGATCACCTCACGCCGCAACGTTCGGTTGTTTTTCGGGTAAGCCTGCCATCCTGGAGGGATGCCCTTGACTGTCGCGGATGCCGCGGCCCGCGCTGCCGTCTCGGTCGCTGCTCACCTGGGCGTGGCCTGCGAGGAACCGGTGGTCCTGGCCGACGGCGCGAACGTGATCGTCCACCTGAGCCCCTCGCCCGTGGTGGCCAAGGTCGCGGCGAGTACTCCCGCGGTCCGCCCGGACGTGGCCGCCTGGCTGCAACGGGAACTTGACGTGGCCGTGTACCTGGCCCGGGCAGGTGTCCCCGTACTGGTGCCGAGCGGCGAGGTTCCCGCGACCGTCCACCAGGGCGACGGGCATGTGATGTCGTTCTGGACCTACCGGCGCCTCGACGTCAACGTCGTTCCTGATGAGGCGACCATCGGCTCGATGCTGCGGGACCTGCACGCTGCCCTGCGGTCGTTCCCCGGTTCCCCGCCGGTCCTGGCGCCGCTGGGCGACATCCCGGCGTTCCTGGCCCGGCCGCAGACCCTGCTCAGCACCGCCGACGTATCCATCCTCACCGAGACGTTCACCAGGCTGGTGGAAGACCTGGCCCCGACCTCCACACCCGGGCAGGTCCTGCACGGCGACGCGGGCGTGAGCAATCTGCGGGCCGCGGACGGCGAATGGGTCTGGTACGACTTCGAGGACACCTGCTGGGGCCCGGTGGCCTGGGATCTCGCCGCGACGACGGCGAGCCCGCGGCTGGACCGGGCCCGTATCCTGACGGCCTACGGCGATCCCGTCGACGCGGCCCAGCTGGACACCTGCGAGAAGCTGCGGCGGCTCAACCTGACCATCTGGTACGCCGTGTACGCCGAGCGACTCCCGGATTGCCGCCCGCGCGCCACCGAGTTGCTGGCGAGCTGGCGGCCGTCAGCGTGACCGGAACGCGGGACGGTCATGACCCGGGATGAGTGTCCTTCGGGCGATACGCAAGCCGCCGCCGGGCCATTTCGCAGACGCCATTGCGTTCGTTTTCCGCCGCGGCCTGCCTGGCCTCATCAAGATCGGCCGCGGTCAGCAGGCCGTTGGACAGCAGGAAGTCGACGAGATCGCGCGCGTGACCTCGTTCTTTCCAGATGAAGCCCTGAAGCAGCTTCTTGTAATCCGATACCGCGCCCTCTCCGCTCAGATCCAGGGCGATGACGACGTTCATCATCGGCACCGACTGCGGGGCGGCCAGGCCGAGGATGAACTCCTGGTAGTAGTAGGCCATGGCCAGCCGCGCGGTCGCGTTGCGCTCGAAGTAGCCGCGCACCCGGGCGACGGCGTCCGCCCCGGGCTCCGTGATTCGCCGCGCGATCGTCACGACCTGGGTGGTGGGGCTCTCGCCGTCCGGGACGGCCGGATCAGTCCGGGCGCGCGCCGAGGTACCGAGTCGCAGTCGCAGCACCCAGGCTCCCACGCTGACCAGCCACGAGCCCTCCGCGAGGGTTACCGGCAGCGCCTCGTAGCGCGCCGGGGCGACGGGCAGGACGTGGCACGCCGTCTGCCGCACGGCATCGGCGCGCACCGGTGTCCCGGGGGCCTGCGGCGCCAGATAGACCCGGTAGGTGGTGTCACGGCTGAACAGTTCCCAGCGGTGGTGGACGTACCGGAGACCCGCGCACCGCGGGGCGCGGTGCAGGGTGAGATCCTGGTCGCCGCTGAGCAGGCGCCGGTCCAGCCAGGTGATCTCATCAGGGCGACAGCTCACCCACTGGCCGAGCGCCGTCGACCACAGGAAAAGCTGACCCCTCGCCACTGCGTCGCCACTCCTGAACGACGGCCGCCCCTGGTGCGGCCGTTCGGTCGAGCCGTGTCTGGAATGACAATTGTCGCATCATCCGGCGTCAGCCGATCTCGACGCGGGACAGCGGCGCGTCGGGGCTCGCGCCCCAGCGGATCGCGTCGCCGTTACTGAGCGGTTGCTCCCCCGCGACCGCGGCCCCGTTGAGCGTGAGCCCGTTCCGGCCCTGGTTGGTGATCCACCAGCGACCATCGGAGAACGTGAACGTCGCGTGCTCCCTGGACACCGTCAGCACATCAGGGAGCACGAGCTCGACGGACCCGCGCCCGGCGCGGGCGCCGGACATCCGGGTTTCCGCGACCGAGGAGCCGGTGACCAGCCGCAGCACCGGAACGGGCGCAAGACCCGGTTCCATCATCGTGACCATGCCCCCGCCGACGGTCAGGTCCAGCTCGGGCTGCCCCCACCCGTAGCCGCCCGACTCGGCGCGGGCGGGCTGGGGGGTGGAGTAGGCCCATTGCGGCGCGGCGTTCGGGTAATGATGAGGTTGAGGGTCGATGCTGACGGGATCCCCCTGCCGCAGGCGGTAGCGACCCGGCGGGACGGACCCGGCCGCGATGACGTATACCTCGGCCCCGCCTGCCCCGGCAAGGCGGGCGCCGTACTTCGCTACCTGCTCCCGGTAGACCTCGGTCACGCTCGCGCTGACCACGCCGAGTTCCATCCGCTCGCACAGCGAGTCGAGATCGTCGGGGTGCAGCTGCAGCTCGACGACGTTCGGCGCGAGCAGCGCCCCGCTGGGCGTGACCAGGAAGACGTCGGACAGATGGCGCATGGCGACCCTCAGCACATCCTGTCCGTCGCGCCACGGCCGGGAAGCCATCCGCCGTATCCACGGATGATCCCGGGTGATGCCCATGGCCCGCAGGCCGCCCGCGCCCGCGGCGACCAGGACCGCGAGCACGATCAGGACCAGGGTGGCCGAGACGACCGAACCCGTCGCGAGCTCCAGGAACAGCCAGCACGCCGCGACGCCGCCCGCAACCGCCCAGCGCCGGCGGATCCGCGGCCCCGTCGGCCGGCGCGGCGCCTGCCCGCCTCCCGTCATCGAGCACCGTCCTTGACGTATTCCTTCGTGCTCTGATCACCCGATCCCGCAGCCCCCGAGACCGAGGATGCGGGCCAGCGCCGCCGCAGGTCAACGAATCGGCGGCAGCTTCCAGATATCTGGAAGCTGGGGCCTCGGTGACCAGCACGTTCTTGAAGGGCACCCGCCAGGTCACCATGTGCCGGCGTCCCAGTCTTACCGTTGGGTCTCGTGGACACACTCACGGAATATGCCGAACGACTCTGGCGGGGAGAGGCCAAGATGCGCGGGCTATGGGCGGACGGCGCCCCGATGGGCGTCGCCGCGCCCGTCGGAGACGGCGTCGCGGTGGTGCCCGGCTTCGCCAACGTGATCGCCTTCCAGACGGCGGACGGGCTCGTGCTCGTCGACACCGGCCTGCGCGAGACCGCGCGGGGGATGTTCGACGCCGTCCGCGCCTGGTCCGCCGATCCGGTCCGGTACGCGGTGTTCACCCACGGCCACGTGGACCACGTGTTCGGTGTGGCGCCGTACGACCAGGAGGCGGCGGCGAACGGGTGGCAGGCGCCGGTCGTCGTGGCGCACGAGGCCGTGGCCGCCAGGTTCGAGCGGTACGCCAGGACCGCCGGGTATAACGCGGTGATCAACCGGCGGCAGTTCGGCCTGGACGACCTCGAATGGCCGGTGGACTACCGGTATCCGGACCGCGTCTACCGCGACCGGGACAGTTTCAGCTGCGGTGGCCTGACGTTCGAGTTGCGGCACGCGCTCGGCGAGACCGACGATCACACCTGGGTGTTCGTCCCCGAACGCCGGGTGCTGTGCCCCGGCGACCTGTTCGTGTGGGTGTCCCCCAACGCCGGGAATCCGCAGAAGGTGCAGCGTTACCCGGCCGAATGGGCGGCCGCGCTGCGGGAGATGGCGCTGGCCGAGGCCGAGCAGCTGCTGCCCAGCCACGGCCCGCCCATCATCGGCGCCGAGCGTGTCCGTGAGGCGCTGACCTGCACCGCCGCCTACCTGGAGTCGCTGGTCGAGCAGACGCTGGCGCTGATGAACGCCGGGGCGCGGCTCGACGAGATCATCCGCGCCGTCCGGCCGCCCGCCGACCTGGCCGCCAAGCCGTACCTCCAGCCGGTCTACGACGAGCCCGAGTTTATCGTCCGCAACGTGTGGCGGCTCTACGGCGGCTGGTACGACGGCAATCCCGCCCACCTCAAGCCCGCACCGGACGCGGTGCTGGCGACCGCGCTCGCCGAACTGGCCGGGGGTGCCGCGGCCCTGGCTGACCGGGCGCGGGCGGCAGCGGCGGCCGGTGACCTGCGGCTGGCCGGCGACCTGGCCGAGCTGGCCGCGCTCGCCGCGCCGCAGGACGCAGCGGTGCACCAGGTGCGCGCGGAGGTCAACGAGGCCAGAGCCGCGGCCGAGCCGTCGCTGATGGCGCAGGGCGTGTTCCGCTGGGCCGCCCGCGAGTCGCGGCGTGCCGTTTTGTTATCACGGCTCGGGGCCGGCGAGATCGCTGGCCCACCGCGGTTGGCGGAGGAGCGGACGGCGCCTGGTTTTGTTTGGCTGGCTAAAGGCCGACTGGAGCAATTGCCGCTCAATAGGAAAAAGCCCCGCAAATTATTCAGCTTTGTCCAGATGTTGAAACGTCAGCGTTCGCGGCGCGGTGTCCTGCCACATACTGGTGCGGTGGAACCGGCAGCTGATCTCGTCGGGGGGCAGATTCAGCCCCTCGCGGGCCGCCACAGGCGGGCACGTCGCCCGCGGTTCGCCGGGCCATCCGACCAGGCACTGCACTGGCTGGCCGGCTGGTATGCGATCGCCCTGCGCCTCGGCGGCGCGGTCTTGTTCACCGCGGTAGCCGTGCTGGCCGCAACGAGGCAGATCTCGGGCTGGTGGCTGGCCGCGCCGCTCACCGCGCTGTGCTTGTGGTCAGCCTTCTTCGCCTGGCGGGTCCGGCGGTCCGGGTTGACGCGAACGGTGGTACTGGCCGACGCTGCGCTTATCTCGGCGCTGGCGCTGGCGCAGCAGCACCTGGTCCCGGCCACGTTGATCAGCGACAACACGACCTGGATGCTCCCGCTGGCCTGCACGTCCGTGTACATCCTGCAGATCGCGCTGCCCCCGTGGCTCGGGGTGCCCGGCGCCGGGGTCGTGACCGTCGCCTACGGGCTCGGTGCCGGCCACCTCGCCGATGCCTTCCTGCTGGTGGTGGAGACGATCGTCGCCGCCGGGCTGGTGGCCGTCATCCGTGGCGGCGCCCGGCAGGCGGACGCGATCGTCGCCGCCGGCCTGGAGACCGAGCAGCAGATCCGGGCCGAGGAGGCACGGCGCGCTGACGAGCAAGCACAGCACCGCCAGCTCCACGACACCGTCCTGTCGACCCTGACCATGGTCGCGGCCGGCGCCTTCGCCGGACCGTCCCAGGGGCTGACCGCGCAGGCGGCCCGGGACCTGCGTGTGCTGCAAGGGCTCGAGGGCGCCCCGGCCGTGGCGGGCGGGCTGGCGCCGCTGACTGACCTACGACCGAACCTGGAGCGGGCCGCGGCCAGCACCGATGATCTGGCCGTGCGGCTGAAGCTCGTCCCGGTCACGCTGCCGTCTCCGGTCGCGGATCAGCTCGTGGCCTGCGTCGGCGAGGCGCTGCGCAACGTCGAGCGGCACGCCGGAACCGGCCAGGCGGACGTGACCGTCAACGGCGGCGCGGGCTGGGCGGTCGTCAAGATCACTGACCGCGGCCGCGGTTTCGACCCGGCCGCCACCCCGCCATCGCGCCGGGGCATCCGCGAGTCGATCACCGGGCGGATGCTGGCGGTCGGCGGCCGGGCCGCGATCGCCAGCCGGCCCGGCGCCGGGACGACCATCACCGTGAGCTGGCCGGCATGACGGCCGTGCAGCCGACGGTGCTGATGTCCGGCCGGTATCAGCGGGCCTTCACCATCGCCGTGGTCTTCCTGGTCGCGGGCTGGCATCTCGCCGGGGCAGGAGGGCAGCTGCTGCACAACCGGTCGGCCTACGGCTCGTTCGCCTTCCAGGGCGCCATGTGGCTGGTCATGGCCCTGGCGATCACCGCCGGGACGGTCCTGGTGCTGCGCGGAACGCCCGGCTGGCGTGCGGCCTGGGCGGTGGCCGTCATCGTGCTGGCCGCCAGCATCGCGGCGGCGGCGGCCAGCCCGGCCGGCCAGATGCTGGCGGTCAACTGGGGGTGGGGCAGTGCCGGCTGGACGGGCGTGCTCGTCCTGCTCCGCCGCCGGTTCGTCGAGCTGGCGTGCTTCCTCGCCGCCGAGGCCCTGGGCATCCTGGGCGTGCAGGTGTGGGATGGTCTGCACCGCGCCGACCTGGCCGGGTTCCTCGCCCTGCTGGCCTGGTCGACCGGCGCCCAGGTGGCCGTCGCCGCCGGGGTCAGGGCGCTGGATGTCGCCGCCGGGCAGGCCGCGGCGGCGGCGCGGAGTGAGCACGCCGCGCGCGAGCGGGCCGCCACCGCGGAGATCATCCGGGCCGCCCGGCACGTCCGCTGGCTGGCGCTGCAGGAAAGTGCCGTCCCGCTGGTCGCCGAGCTGGCGACGGGGACGGCTGACCCGGCCGACGCTCAGGTGCGTACCAGGTGCGCGATCCAGGCGGCCCGGTTGCGCCGGCTGCTGGCCGAGGGCGATGAGGTACCCGGATCGCTGGTGCACGAACTGCACGCGAGTGCCGATATGGCCGAACGGCGCGGGGTGGCCGTCGAGATCGAGACGGCCGGACTGCTGCCGCAGGTGCCCGGCCCGGCTCGGCGGGTGATCACCGATACCGCCATCGCGATCCTGACCGCCGCGCGCAGCCGGGCGCGGATCACCCTGGCCGCGGTGGCCGCCGGAATCGCCGTCAGCTTCGTCGCCGATACCGGCGCGGTCGTCCGGCTGCCCGTAACCGGCGAGGGGGTCGCCATTGAACAGCAGCAGGACGGCGGCATGCTCTGGGCGGAGGCGCGATGGAACAGCCGGTGACGGCGGCGATCATCGAAGACCATCCGGTCGTGACCGAGGGGGTGGAGTCCTGGATCCGGTCTGATCCAGGCCAGCGGGTGCGGCTGGTGCAGATGGCGCGCGACCTGGCCGGGCTCCGCGCCGTGCCGTCGGCCGACGTGGTCATCCTGGACCTGGAGCTGTCCGGCGAGCTGGTCACCACGCAGATCCCCGGGCTGGTGGCAGCCGGATACCGCGTGGTGGCCTTCTCCGGGCACAGCGATCCGGCCATCGTGATGGAGACGCTGGACCACGGCGCGCACGCCTACGTCTCGAAGGAGGAGGGCCGCGACCACCTGGTCGAGGCCGTGCTCGCGGCGGCCGCCGACCGGCCGTACGTGACCCGCTCGCAGGCCAGGGCCATCCTCGCCGACCAGCGCCCGGCCCGGCCGGCGCTGTCGCAGCAGGAGCGGCAGGCGCTGCTGCTGTGGTTCCAGGGCATGTCGAAGGCATCGGTCGCCCGGCGCATGTCGATCAGCGAGAACACGGTCCGGCAGTACATCAGCCGCGCGCGCGCCAAGTACGCGGCCACCGGGCGGACCGCGCCGAGCAAGGACGCGCTACTCGCCCGCGCGATCGAGGACGGCGTGATCACGCCGGGCGAGGTCACGCCGTATGACTCACTCGCCCGCACCGCGGCCGATCCCCCCAGTCTGGGTACCCCGGGCCGGTGAATGGCCCGGGACACCCAAGCCCCCCTCCAGAGCTGCCCAGGCGAATCGGCCGCGTGCCGACGCCGGGCCGCACGGCCAGGCGCCGCAGCGACGTCAGATCGCGGGCGGGCGCATGCTCAGCGTCCCCGATGCAGGGCGGTACTGTCACGACGCCCGATCGGGTGACACGGCGGGGGCGTCAGAAGGACCGGCCGGGGTTGAGGATGCCGGCCGGGTCGAGCGCCGTCTTGATCGCCTGGTGCACGGCCAGCGACGCGGGTCCGAGCTGCTGCCGCAGCCAGGCCTGCTTGAGCACCCCGACGCCATGCTCGCCCGTGATGGTCCCGCCGAGCAGGCGCGCGTGGTCGCAGAGCCGTTGACCCGCCGCCATGGCGCGGGCCACGGTCTCGGCGCCTAGGTCGGGCAGCATCAGCACCGGATGCAGGTTGCCGTCGCCGGCGTGCGCCACGGTCGCGATCGGGATGCCGCTGCCCGCGCTCACCTCCTGGACGGCCGCGAGCATCTCCGCCAGCTGCCCGGGCCGGACGCAGACGTCTTCGATGACCGTCGGCCCTGCGGCCATGACGGCCGTGCCCGCCAGCCGGCGCGCCTCAAGGAGCAGGTCCGATTCCTCGGCCGTCGTCGCCTGGACCACCAGGTCGGCACCCGCCTCCTCGCAGCACCGCGTCATCCGCCGGACCTCATC
>Ga0335074_10014970_pt1 | contig 10885 bp, 8 predicted proteins | sample Lox_Sample_23_FD_206715 | JGI IMG/M metagenome (GOLD analysis project Ga0335074, IMG submission 206715) | Soil microbial communities from Loxahatchee National Wildlife Refuge, Florida, United States - Lox_Sample_2.3 | ecosystem: Environmental > Terrestrial > Soil > Wetlands | place: USA: Florida... | reverse complement strand
TACCACGCGCGATAGTTCGATCGGGGACTTGGTCGCCTGATCGGTCACGATGATCCGGATCGTCCCTGTATCGTCCTGTTGAGCAGATACACCGGCCGGTACGACAAAAGCCGTAAAGGCAGCAGCAAGCACGGCGGCGATGAGGCGCTTCATATATCGCAGATGATGATACTTGGCGGGACCTTGAAGAACGCTGGGTACACGGTTTCGCCGCCCTACGGGCGGTCGCGCATCCTGCGCATGAAACCTAGAGCCGCTTCCTGCGGCTGACCCTTACAGCGTGATCGTCACCGTGGTGCCTCTGGCGGGGGCGCTGTCGATGCCAATCGAGCCGCCGGCGCGCTCGACCGCACGTTTTGCGATCGCAAGACCCAGGCCGCTCCCCGCCATCTCGCCGCGCTGATCGCCGCGGTAAAAACGCTCGAAGGCGTGCAACCGCTCAGACTCGGTCATTCCCGGACCTTCATCGCGGACGGTGATCGTTGTGTGACCGTTGTTACGAACGGCACGCAAATGAATCGGCGCGTCGGGCGCATACTTGAGCGCGTTCTCGACAACGTTCCAGATTGCTTCCCCGAGTTCGGCGCGATCGCCCATGACCGCGTCCGCGCCTTCAACGCTGTAGTCGATCTCGCGTGTTTCATCGAGCCTGCGCGCCGCATCGCATTGACTGCGCAAGAGGTCGGCCAGGTCGATCGCTTCGGCATGCGGGGGCGTCTCGGAATCGAGCCGCGCAAGGCGCATCAGCCGGTCGATCAGGCCGCGCATGTGCTCTTTCTCGATCGACATCGTTGCCAAAATCTGCCGGGCGATCGTCGGCTCAGCCACCGCGCCGCGACGGAGCACGTCGATGTATCCGCCAATGACGGTCAGCGGCGTGCGCAATTCGTGCCCGGCATCCGCAACGAATTGCCGCATGCGCTCTTCAGTCTCGCGCCGTTCGCTCATCGCGCGCGCCACGCTAGCAGCCGCATCGTTGTATGCGGCGGTAAGCGTGCCGATCTCGTCACCGCTATAGACGAAACGCCGCTGCGTAAAATCGCCGCCGGCGAGCGCGTTGAGCGACTGGGTCAAGTCGTTGATCGGGCGTAGTGTTTGATATGCGAAGTGGCGGCCGACGAACCACGAGATCACGATCGCCACGACGGCAATCGAGATGACCACCCACCAGTACGGAACGAGCAACAAGAGCGGCAGCGGCAACGACGGCGCAAACGCGACAAAGCCGCCGTTCACCACGGCAATCGGACCAAACCCTTCAGGAGGAAGCGGGCCGCGCCCGGTGCGCACGAACGAAAACGCGTGGTAGCGTCCGTTGGCCGTCGCAGCTCCGCTTATGATGGTTGGCGGCGGCGGCGGACCGTGCGGCGGCGCGAGCCAACGCGCAAGGATATGCGGCCGCAGCGTCTTGTCGCCGGCCAGATAGTTGCCTTTGCTGTCGAAGACGGTAACGCGCAAGCCCGCACCGCCGAGTGCATTGACGAGTTGCGGAGCGGCTTGCTTGAGCGGTACGCCGCTAGCATGGAACTGATCGGCCAGGATGCGCGCCTGTTCGTGCCGCGCAGTAATGATATCCCCGCTAAAGTTCGCGAGATAGATCACGAGCGCGATGCCCGACGCCAGTATCACGACTACCACGGTGATTCCCAACAGCACCGCATAAAGTGCCGAGAGCCGTGAGGCGACCGAAAGCTTCATAGCGGGTTAATTTTGCTGGGAAAGGCCGTACCCTACCCCGCGCACCGTGCGAATGAAGGAGCCACGCTCGCCGGGCCGGTCGATCTTTGCGCGTAAGTAGGAAATGTAGGTCTCGACAATGTTCGGGCCGCCTTCGAAGTCGTGACCCCAGACGATCTCGAGCAAGTGATCCTTGCTGAAAACGCGGCGGGGCTCGCGCATGAAGACCGAGAGCAGATCGAACTCGCGCTGCGTGAGATCTACGCCGTCCTTGCCGCGCACAAGCTCGCGGGTCTGCGGATTGAGCGCGAGGTCGCGCCAGCGCAAGACATTCTCTTCGATCAATTGCGGGCGGCGAAGCTTCGCCTGAAGCCGCGCGATGAGTTCTTCGAAAACAAACGGCTTGACCAGGTAGTCGTCGGCGCCGGCGGTGAGACTCTGCACCTTGTCGTCGGTGCCGCCTTTTGCCGTCAGCATGACGATCGGCGCCTGCGTGATCTCGCGAAGCTTGGGAAGTAGCGAGATGCCGTCGATCTTCGGCATCATGATGTCGAGGACGATGACCTCCGGATCGAAGCGCCGGACGAGATCGAGCGCCGCGACGCCGTCGGAGGCGGATTGGACATCGTAGCCTTCGCGCGAAAGCCCAAGTTCGAGCATTTCGCGCACCATGCGGTCGTCATCGACGACCGCTACGCGGGCGTGCTGTAGAGTAACCATTGCTAGGCCCTAGCCTGCGGTCTGGCCCTGAGAAGGTGCTGAAACTGGCTAAGCGGCCCGGAGCGGTGAGGGCCAGCGCACGTAATTCTGGCCGCAAATTAATGCAGCCTGACGGATGCTCTCGAGCGGATAGACGACCAGGCCGACACCCTCCCGGCGCAGCGCCGCGGTCAGCACGTCGTCGGGCAGCCAGCGCGCGAACAGGTGGACTTCAGCGGTCTGGGCCGCCCGAGCGAGCAGAACGGCGATGTCGGCGAGCGTACACGTTCGCCGCGCCAGAAGCGGTGCGATGAGCTCGACCTTCACGCGCGCGGGGTTCCAGCCGGTGGCGAGCATGACGATCTTGGAAAGTTCGTTTGAGCTGACGGACTCGAAATCGACCAGGGCCACGCGAACGCCTGCTGCAATGGTGGCATCGGTCTGCGCGTGGAGCGTCGCCCCGGCTATAGCGCCGTTGGGACCGGCGGTCAGAACCGCACCCGAGCCGATTACGTAGTCATTCATGGTCAGAGCATGCCCGAGCAAAGTGCCACCTGTATGGCGTCACGGACCGTGCCGAGCAAAAAATAAGGGGCGCCGTGCTCACGACGCCCCCGCCCACCACCCGGTAAGCATATTTCCCTCCGCGCGCCAGGACGTGCTACGCGGAGGAAACGTTCGTATGTGCCGGCGCGACAACGGTCACGCGCCGTGCAAACATGCCCAGCATGACGTCGACAACATCCGGATCCCACTGCGATCCGCCGCCGTCTTGCAAAATCTGCAGCGCCTGCCGGGGCCCGATCGGCAGCCGATAGGGTCGCTCGCTGATCATCGCGTGAAATGCATCGGCCACGGCCACGACGCGCGCTTCGAGCGGAATGTTGGTGGCGTGCAAGCCGTCAGGATAACCCGCGCCGTCGAAACGCTCGTGATGCGCGCGCACCACGATCGCGCAGCGCTGCAGCGATGGAATCTGGTTGAGGACGCGCGCGCCTGCAGCGGCGTGATCGCGCATAACCTCCCACTCGTCGAGCGCCAGCGGTGAGGGTTTGAGCAGCACGTGATCGGGCGTCGAGATCTTGCCGATGTCGTGCAGCAACGCGCAAAGCGCGATAAACTCGATCTCTTCCGCGGGCAGCTCCATCGCCGTGGCAAGGCGCCGCGCCCATTGGGCGGTCGCCTTCGAATGGCAGCAGGTGCCGTAATCCCGCTCTGCCAGCATACCGAGGAGTGCTGCCGTGGCTTCCGCGCCGGGGTAGAGTTCGAGATCCTCGCCCTCGCTGCCGAGCGCCCCACGTTCAACCTCGCCGGCGAGCACATCCAGGAACGCCAGCAATCGCCGCTGGTCGATCTCGAATGCGCCCGCTGCGAGCCCGATCGTATGGGTCGCGGCTCCGGTCATATCAACCACACCCGCGCGACCCACGCGCATCGATTCGCGCTCTGCCCACACCGCCAGTCCCACCGGCTTGGCCAACGTCAAAGACAGACAAAAACGATCGAGCAGAACCGCCAGGCTTTGCTCGATCTGCGTGTTCCCCATCAAAGACGGAATCGTCACGTGGTCGGCCGCCGTGCGGGCCAATTCCGAGATGTTCTGTCCGAGGGTCGCCCCAAGGGCGGTCAATGTGCGTACGGCAGACATGGAGAGAGACCGAGGATGAGTTCGGTCGTTTAACCTTGACCTATCGGGGCATCACAGGCCAGTAAAAGGGCGGCGGCAACGACTAGGGCAGTGAGCATGTTATGAGAACAAGCCTTTCAAGCAGGTGGAGCGCTGCTCTCACGATACGTCCTGGACAGGGCCGAAGGCCCTACTGAAATTTAAGTAGGAGCGTTACTACCCCTCGCTCAGCAGCCCCGTCCGCCGCGCCGCGGCAATGGCTTCAGCCCGGCCGTGGCAGCCAAACTTGTCAATAACGTTCTGGATATGGGTCTGCACGGTATAGACCGAGCGCCCCGTTTCAGCGGCAATCTGCTTGGGCGTCAGACCGGCGGCCAAGTCGCGAATCACCCGTAGCTCTTGAGGCGTGAGCGCGACCGAGGTCGTGGGTTCGTGCCCCTTCTCCAAGTGCTTTGCCACGCGTTCGACGTAGCGCGCGTATCCGCCGAAACCAAAGTCGCGTACTCCGTCGATGTGTTGCTGCAGATCATCCGGCACGTACGAAGAGCTCTTGGCTGCGCGTGCGAGTTCTTCGACGGCCTTGCGCATGCTGATTACCGACTCATGACGACTGCGCGTCTTTCTCTTAAGCAGCCGCGAGGCAGAGGTATGTCTTCCGCTTACAACTTCCGCGAGCACGAGCATCGCGACCGCAAAATCAAAGATGGCCGCCCCCGAGTACTGCGCGGTGACATGCTTATCTATGAGCTCGAGCGTCGAGGTCACGATGGCACCGCTATCTTTGGCACGACCATCGAGAGCCAGAACGAGCGCGTAGCTCGCGCGAACCAACGCGCGGTCCGGAACATAGCCCTGGCGATCGATAGTGCTCGCGAAAAGACGCTGCGCCTCCGCGTACCTTCCCGACCAGGCTTGGCGGTGGGCCTGACCAGAGGCAAGGAATACACTTTGATTGAGTGCGTCGCGAGAACCAACCTCAACGAGTTGCTTTTCGATTTGCACCGCTCGATCGGCGTTGCCTCGGCGCGTTTCGAGGCTCAGCATCATGAGTAGTGCAAACTGCAGGTCGGAGTAATCGCCCGCCCGTGTCGCCGCCGAGGCAGCCTGCTGGGCGAACCATAAACTCTGCGCGGAATCCGTCTCGACGAAGAGCGCGATGTTGGCCAAGTTTTGGAAGGACCGGGATGCAACGCTCCACAGCGCACATCGCGACGCCAGCTCCGCCGATTCGGAGATGCAACGACGCGCATCACCGCTATCGCCGAGGATGTTGTGCACGATGCCGATACGGAGAGCAACGCGCGCAAGTTCCTCGTTCTCGAGGTGTGAAGTTTGCCGTTCGACCGAGTCGACCAATTCGCGCGCTTGCTGAACCTGCCCGGACTTCGCGTGCCACCAGGCTAGGAGCACCTCGGCTTCGGCGCGGATCGGTGCAGTAATGGCGGGGTCGGCCAACAAGTGTGAAAGCAGGTCCAGTGGGCTCGCGTCGTGATTTAGCCGATGAACCGCTAACCGTAACGCCAGATGCGCGCGTAGCTGCAGCGCATCGATCGATCGCACCGAACGCGCGATCTTCCGATCGCCCTCGTCGAATCGCCCGCGCATGAGGTCGATGAGGCCGCGAAGGCCCAACACGACGGGACTCTTTTCGAAGGCACTCCCCAGCTGCGCGGTCGCAAGTGCCTCCACTTCGTCGGAGAAGCCGCTGTCCAGCAGACGCGCGCCGTGCGTCGCAAGTATGCGCAACGCATCGTCAGCCGCATTCGAGTCGACGTACAGCCGTAAGGCTTGCGCAACGCTTCCCGACTGTTCGAGAATCTCGCCCAATCTCGCCAGCCGCTCGCGTTGTGCGCCGCTACCGCGAAGTTGAATTTGATAGCGCGCGAAGTCGCGGAACAGATCGTGCAGGCGATAACGACCCGGTTCGTATTCGTGAATGAAGGCAACGCGCGCCCGCAGATCTTCAATCAGTGCCGCGGCCTGATCGAAGCCGGCGGCTACCATCACGTCGAGGTCGATCTCCGGCAGCATTGCGGCCGTCTCAATGAATTGCTGCTCCTGCGGACTCAGCGTTTGGTACACTTGCTCGGCGAGATACCGGTAGATCATCTCGCGCGTCATCGACGAGATGTTGCGCAGATCGACCGAACGCGTCGACGATCGCATCGCAAACGTCATCGCCGTCGCCCAGCCATCCGTTAGCTGCAAGAGCTCCGCAAGCTCGTCGTCGCGTACCCCAAGCTTGAACGCGCGCGCCGCCTCTTTAGCTTCTTCAATGGAGAACTTGAGATCGTGCTCGTCGATTGCAAGGTCGCTCTCGCCATAGGCGAGCCACGTGCCGATCGGCAAGCCGCTGGTTGCACGCGATGCGATGATCCATTGCACGCGTCCCTTGGTGCGTTCGATCAGCGAGGTGAGGAACCGCGCAACCTCGCGATCACCCTGGGCGACCTGCAAGTCGTCGATCGCAATGATGCCGCGATACGAGCGCAAGTGTGAGTGCATCCAGAGCGCGAGATCGGAGCCGGGCGCTTGGGAGCCGGCATTCTTTTCATAGGCGCCGGCAAGCGTGCCGCGCGCGTCGGGCGCAACCTCGGCTACCGCATCGGCGAAACCGCGCAAGAACCCGAGCAGCCCAGCGTTTTCGCTGAGCACGTCGTAGCGCACGTGCGGTTCCGAAAGCGAATCCAAGTAATGACGAAGCGCAACCGATTTCCCGTATCCCGCCGGCGCAACGATCAACACCACGCGCTGCATCGCAGCGGACGCTATGCGATCGACAACGCGCCGCCGTACGATTGGGACGAAGACCCCGCCGGTCTCGATTTTGCCGTCGGGGCGAACAGGACGAATCATGCGCTCCTACACGGTGGAGTCAAGCGGAGGCCGGTACTCTTCCTCGCCCTCATAATACCCTAAGAGCAACTCCTCGACATAGAGCAGGTGCAAGTCCCGGTCGAGCTGCCAGTACGCCTGCGAATGCTCCGCACGGAAGCCGTCCCAGGCGGCCTTGGAGTCCCAGACATCCATGCAAATATAGACTCCGGTCTCGGTCTTGTGCCGGAAAAGGCGGGTACGCCGATAGCCCGGGTGCTTCGAAAAAAGGGCGACCCAGGGGCCGGCCGGGCCATAGGCATGCTCGAACGCGCGCACTTGCGCGGGATGGACGCGATACCGATAGAGCACCTCGATCATCGTCGTGAATCGAACTTTGCGGGCAACGGCACGTCACCTTTGCCGATTGCACGACTCACGTCATATGCGATCAGATCGCCAAGCGCAAGCAACCGCGATGCGAGCCACGCGTGCTGCGCCGGACATGTTATCTCGCCCAATTCGAGAACGAGCGCGCCGTCTCGCGCCTGGACCGCTCGATAGCCGTAGTATTCGCGCAAGCCGACCGTAAAGTTGTCGGGCATGAACGTGAAAGGAAGATCGGTGCATAGAGCGCTCGCCATTGCTGCGCGGCGCTTCGCCCTCCCGCGCCGTGGTAACCGATCGACGCGCCGCTCGTGCACGCGGGGACGGCACCGTCGAAGTGAATGAAGATCGCCATGCCGACCGCGTACGTGCCGGCGAAATCGGCGGGCTCGCGCAGCACGCGCACGCCGTACGCTCGCAGCATACGCGTGGCTTCATTGGCAACGATCGGCGTCCACTCGCGCTCGCCTGCCGCACCGAGATTACACCTGTGCTGCGGAAACCGCGCGCACGATGCGGGACGCCCCTCATGACCGGCCGAGATCAGCACGTCCGCATCGATTACGGCCGCCATCAGTACATGGAGCACCGCTACGTCCCCGCCAACAGCGACGCCAGCGTTGCCGACGGCTCGACCTGTAACTCGACGCGCAAGACGTCGCGATACTGGCGGTAGCTGCGCAGCGCCGCCGCCCGGTCGCCATTTGCAAGATGCGCGCGAATCGCTATCTCGCGTGCCGGCTCGTCGCAAGGATCGTGGGCGATGACATCGGCCGCATAGGCAAGCGCTGCGTCGGGATCGCCGCTCACGAGCGCGTCGTCTGCCAGCCGATGCGCGATTGCCGTACGCAATTCACTCATGCGCCGCACGGCCGGCTCGAACCACTCCCATCGCTCGAGGGATGCATGGCGTTCCTCGCGCAAACGCTCCCACGCCCGATGCAATGCCGCGCGCTCGTTCTCGCGAATGCGCTCGCGCGAACGCAACGCCGACGCAGCCCGCTCGATCTCCCACACATCGACGAACGCATCGACGTGCAAGCGATAGCCGTCGGCATCGCGTTCGATCGCATCCTCGCGACCGAGATGCGCGCGCAAGCGATGCAGGCACACGCTAAGCGCGTTGCGCGCCGCGAACTCATCGAGATCGGGCCAAAGCATACCGGCCAAACGCGACCGCGGTGTCGAATCGCGCCGCTGTGCAATTGCCGTGAGCAATTCGAATTCGCGCCCTGAAAGCCGCGCGACCGCACCGTCGACCCGCACGCGTCCCGCGAGAATCTCGAGAGCAATCGGTGCGGCATCACTGCGGTCTCGCGTAATCTGCGCGACAAAGTTCGAGAGCATACCAACGTTGTCGTGTTCGCTCGCAAAGGCATTGACCGCGTGCACGAAAGCCGGCGCGTCGCAGCGCCCAGCCGCGCTCTTTGCCGTTGCGCAAGCAGCATCGAATGCGGCGGGATCGCAGAGCGCGACGGCGATTGCAGCCAATGCTTCGACAAACGGCATATGGATCGAAATTGCCAGGTCGAGCGCCGCATGCGCAAGGCGCGCGCGCTCCTCATCATCGCGCGAACGTGAGAGCGCGATCAGCCGGCCGAATACGACGAATTTGGGGATATCCGCCTCAGCGGGCCGGACGCTGCGTCCGCGCGCGATGCCCGCCAGATACGCGAACCCGGCAACGCCGTTGCGCACGACCGCCGTCTCGAGCTCGGCCGCAAGCTCGTTGAAGGCGGGCCGGTCGCCGGCGAACCACGCCGCAAGCAGCGATTCCGCCGCGTCGAACGCCATAAAATTCGGTAGCGCCGAGTTCACGGCCCGTTCGCGCGCCCGCGCAAGAAACTGCCGTTCGAGCGACCACTCGCCGCGAACGCGCGCAATGTCGGCACCCAGCGCAAGATATGTGCCTGATGCAACTACGTGCATGCGGTCGATCAGCGGCAGCGCCGCGTTGAGATCGTGTTCGCCCAGATCGAAGTTGCCGCGTCGCGCTCGCAACAAGCCGCGAAGGTAGAGAAGGTGTCCGTCCAGCATCGTCTTAGGCGGGTCCGCAAATGCCACGCTCTGCGCGAACTTGGCGATCTCCGCCAGCGCTTCGTCGAAGAGTCCGAGATAGCTCATCAGCAAGATGCGAAAAACGAACACATAATAGCGCTCGAGCGGCGCAGCGTCAGGCGCGAGCGTGCGCCAGACCGTTTCACTTTCGTCGAGCAAGGCCGCGCTATCGACGCAGAAAATGCGCATCAATGCGGTCACGCCCCACAGACGCGGGTAGCGCACGACGAGCGATCGGTCGAGACCTGAGAGTACGCGCGCATACCGCATCGTTGGCGCAGGCTGGCTTACAACTTCAAGGCTCCCAAGGGCGCGCGCGGCGGATTGCTGATCGCCGCGCGCCATGTGCAGCTCGGCAGCGCGCTGAAAATCGCCGCGCGCTTCGTGCACTGCCGCGACGTGCGCCAGCAATGCATCGCGTCGTTCAGCCGCACGCCCAAGTAAGAGCGATGCGAGCAACGGGTGCAGGATGAAAGCGCCGTCATCGACCTGCTCGACAAACGGCGAGTCCTTGGCAAACTCGGCGAAGTCCTCACCGATCTGCGGATCGTCGGACGCCGCGCACAGATCCTCGCCGCTTGGCCGCGGGATGGCAGCGCACGCAAAGAGTGCCGCACGCATCCGCTGGTCGAGCGCACCCAAGACCTGGTCGGCCAGATACCCGTGCAGTTCGGAAAACGCGACGTCGTCCAGGCGCTCTAATAGCTCCTCGATACGGCCTTCGCTCGCAAAGCGCCTTAGAAGGAAGACCGCGACGGGCCACCCCTCCGACACGCGCGCGATGCGCTCGATAGCGGCATCCTCGGTCACGAAGGGCGCGAAGATCGCGCGAATATCGTTCGTATCGAAGGCGAGGTCGGCCGCGCGCAATGTGACAATCTCGTGCGGCACGACGTAGCGCGTGAGCTGCAAGCGCAGCGGCTCGCGCGTGCAGATGAGGAGCGTTCGGCCCGCTGGACGCGCTTCGAGCATGCGCCCGAAGAACTCGAGCGCGGAAGGTATAGCACCAAGCGCCTCCGCGCTCTCGAAGACGATGCAGCCCTCCGACGGTTCGCGCCAGGCCTGCAACGCGAGTTCTGTCCGCTCCGCAACGCTCGTCGCGCCGTCTCCGAGCATCAACTCCCGTTGGGTCAGGTCGGCTACCCGTGCCGGATTCTCTGCCGCAAGTGCGGGGATCACGCGCCGCGCGAGGTCGAGGCTGTCGCGCACGCCCGCACAGTCGCAGAGCACGCCTCCGCCGCGCTCGGCGAGATATTGGCGCACGAGCGTCGACTTTCCAAACCCGGCCGGGGCGACGATCGCCACCACGCGTGGGTCCACCCGCAGAAGGCGCTCGAGGAGCGCTTCGCGTCGGACCGCTGAACCCACCATGGCTTTGTAATCGGTTTGTAATCGCGATGTAATTAGGCCGTAAGTCCCGGGAAAGAGGCATGCCCTATCTTCTGGGTGCCAGCCGAGCCAACGGAAAGGCAATCATGACCGTCGTCAGTTCACAAGGGGCCCCCACCAACGTGCTCATTGTCGGCCCCGACGCGTCGGTCCGCACTGCGATCGCACGCCTGCTTTCCTTAGAAAGCGGTATTCGCGTGGTCGGGACCGCGCCAACACTTTCGGAGACGTCTG
>Ga0335074_10014969_pt1 | contig 10885 bp, 9 predicted proteins | sample Lox_Sample_23_FD_206715 | JGI IMG/M metagenome (GOLD analysis project Ga0335074, IMG submission 206715) | Soil microbial communities from Loxahatchee National Wildlife Refuge, Florida, United States - Lox_Sample_2.3 | ecosystem: Environmental > Terrestrial > Soil > Wetlands | place: USA: Florida... | reverse complement strand
GGATGTGGAGCCTCGTGATCAGGCTGCCCTGGATGTAGCCGATCCCGGCCGTCACCACGAACATGCCGAGGATCCCGAGCCACCAGGGGAAGTTGACCGGCGAGGCGATCAGCTCGGCGACGACGAAAGCGCCGACCCCGAGCACGTAGCCGATCGACAGGTCGATCTCCGACAGCACCAGCGCGAAGAGCTGAGCGGCCCCGAGCAGGATGTAGATCGAGGCCTGCTGGAACAGGTTGACGAGATTCAGCGCCGAGCCGAACTTCGACCGCTCGATCTGGAAGAAGATGATGATGACGATGAGGCCGACGACGATCGGCAGGGCGCCGCTTTCGCCGCTACGGATCCGCCGGCCCCACACCTGCAGGTACTCGCCGAGCGAGTCGGCAAGCACCTCCGGCGCGGCCGCCTTTACCGCCAGGTCGTCCGCGGGCGCGGCGGTCTCGTCCTCTGCCAGCTCCGTCGAGAGCGGCGGCTCCTGCAGCTCTGAGGGGACGCCCGGACTCGAAAACTCGTCGTCGGGCATCACGCGCCTCGCTCGGCCTGTTCGGCCTGGGCGCTCGGGACGCGCGAGGACCGCCCCGTGGTCATGTAGTCGACCACGCTGCTCGGGTCGAACTCCGACGCCGGAGCCTGGGCGACCATGTGCCCAAGGTGCAGGATCACGATCCGGTCCGCGACCGCGAATACGTCGTTCAGGTTGTGTGAGACCATGATTACGGCCACGCCCTGCGACGCGAGTCGCTTGATCAGGCTCAGCACCATCTTCGTCTGCGATACGCCCAGGGCCGCGGTCGGCTCGTCCATGATCACGAGCTTCGCCTTGGCCATGACCGCCTTGGCCACCGCCACCGATTGCCGCTGGCCACCGGACAGCGATGCGACCGGCTGGCGAATCGACCGGATCGTCACCACGCGAAGCTCCTTGAGCGTGTCCTTGGCGCTCAACTCCATCGATCCTTCGTCGAGCAGACGGTGCCTCAGCCGCTCGTGGCCCAGGAACATGTTCTGGACGATGTCGAGGTTGTCGCAGAGCGCCAGATCCTGGTAGATCGTGGTGATTCCGGCTGCCTCCGCGTCACGCGGCCCGTGGAAGTGAGCCGGCTTGCCCTCCCAAACGATCTCGCCTCCATCGGGCGGCCACAACCCGGCGATCGTTTTGATGGTGACTGACTTGCCGGCGCCGTTGTCTCCCGCGAGGGCCGTGACCTGACCCGGCGGGATCTCGAAGTCGATCTTCGACAACGCCTGCACGGGGCCGAAGTTCTTGCTGATGCCGCGAAGCTCGAGCAGCGGCGCGCCGTTTGCGGTGCTGTTCCCGGACGCGGTGGCGGGGCTGTTCGATGTGCTGCTCATCGTCTCGGTGGGAACGGGCCCTTCCGGTATTACCCACCGGAAGGGCCCATCACCCTAGCGCTTGACTCTAGATCTGTCGATCAGCTCGTGATCCCCGCTGCCTTGCAGTCGGCGGCATACTTGCCGGCGCACAGCTGCGCGGTGGGCACGAAGCTGTCCTTGACAATCGTGTCGTTCATGTTCGACGGCGTGACCCACTCGGGCGTCAGCAGCACCGACGGCACCGAATTGTGGGTCGTCGGGTCGACCGACGTGGCGTTGACCAGCGTCGCGGGCGCGGTCTTGCCCGCCCGTAGATAGGTGGCGAGTGCGACCGCAGCCTGTGCCTCGAGGTAGATCGGCTTGTAGACGGTCCCACACTGGTAACCGGAGAGGACGTTCTGCAGACCGGTCAGGGTCGCGTCCTGGCCTGTGGTCGGGAACGTCTTGGCCTTCACGCCGTGGCTCTGCAGGTAGGCGATGATCGGCGCCCCGGTCTCATCGTTCGGGATCACCGCTGAGTTGATGTTGTGATGCGCGGTGTAGGCGCCCTCGAACTCCGTCAGGGCATCAGGCGGCATCCAGGTCCCTGCGGTTCGAGTCACCAGCACGTACTTCCCTGACGAGAAGTAGGGCGCCAGAACTTGGTTGTAACCCTGCGCGAACAGGGTGGCGTTGTTATCGGTGACCGCGCCGTGCATCACGACGACGTTCGGCTTGGCGACGTGCCACGCGGACACGCAGCTCACGAAGCCCTGACCGATCAGCTGGCCGACTCGCACGTTGTTGAAGCTCACGTAGTCCGCCGTGCCGGCCGGAGCACCGAGCGTGAGCCGGTCGTAGTCGATCACGGCGACGCCATGAGCCTTGGCATAGCGCTGTACGGTGACACCGGTACCCGAATCCTCCGGATCGATCAGCAGCACCGTGGCGCCGTTGGTGATGTCGCTCTCAGCGTCGGTGACGAACGTCGAATCGCTGCCGAGAGCGTTCTGGACGATCATGTCACTGGACGGGATACCGGCCGCCGCCGCCGCCTTCTTCAGGTCCGGGGCGTCGAACTCGACGTAACGCGTCGAGCTCGTGGTGTCCGGCAGGATCGCCGCGATCTTACCCTTGCCCGACGCGGCCAGCGGCTTCAACGCGTTCATCGCGGAGAAGTCGTTGGTGAATGACGTCGCCGAGATGCTGATCGGCGTGGACGACGAACTCGAGGTGGTCGCCGAGGTTGTGGCACTGGCTGTGGTTTTGGTGGTGCTACTCGACGAGCTGCCACACCCGGCAACCACCGCGGACAACGCAAGACCTATTGCACATACTCGTAATAAACGAGCACTCATAACTGCACGCTCCTCTCACAGACGCGCAAAATAAGGACACGAATTAACTGTTCAGCCGAGACTTCGGCCCCGGCCCCGGACTACAGTGGCAAACCCTCAAGCTGGCGTCCAGCCACATTAACGCGGCATAAACATCGGTCAACTCCGGATGCGGGAGGACGGCCGTGCTGCTGTACCAGATACCCCTGGCGGAGGAGGCCTGGTGGCAGTCGCCGGCGTCTCTGTTCTGCGGATTAGTCGCAAAGATTGGGTTCCACGCGGCTCTGCCGGCGCGATTTGAGCATCTAATGGCCAAATTGCCGATGGCACGAAGCGGCAGGACGCTAACACCCTCGGGTATCGACAGTCAAGAACGGAATCTTTGCCTCCTTTTAGACCTCCAGCGGGCCAAAAGCTCGCGATGTCCGTTACGCTGCCGCTCGTGGCCACTACCTCGAATCGCGGGATCGCGTTCCCTGAGACGCCGCCGTCGGGCGCCGCCGACCAATCAAGTAATGCGCACGCGCTGCTGCGCGCCCATCTGCTAACGACGATCCGGGACCGGGCGCCGGTCAGCCGGTCAGAGCTCTCACGTGTGATCGGGCTCCCGCGCAGCACGACGACCGCGCTCGTCGCGGAGTTGCTGCGCCAGGGCGTGATCACCGAGGCTCCCGGCCGCGGAGGCGGCGCCGGCTCGGGCAGCGGGCGCCCGCCGACGCTCCTTTCGCTGCGCCGGCCGGACGGGTTGGTGGCCGGATTCGACTTCGGACACCGCCATCTGCGAGTCGCGGTGGCGAGCGACGAAGGACACATCCTGGCCGAGGAGAGCATCCAGCTCGACGTCGACCGCCGGGCCGCCGCCGCGCTCGACTGGGCGCACGATCTCCTGAGCGCGGTGCTCGACCGAGCCGGCGTCTCGCTCGCCGACGTACGCTCCGCCGCGGCGGGCATTCCCGCGCCGCTCAACTCGAGGACGGGACGCGTCGGCTCGCCGACGATCCTGGCCAGCTGGGCCGACCTCGACCCTGTCGAGGAGCTGCGGCACCGCACCGGGCTGAACGTCACCCTCGGCAACGACGCCGCCTTCGGCGCGCTGGGAGAGATGGCGTACGGCGCGGCGCGTGACCTCACCGACTTCATCTACGTCAAGGCGTCCCACGGCATCGGCGCCGCGCTCGTCCTGAACGGCCGCCTGTACCGCGGGTCCCACGGGATGGCCGGCGAGATCGGCCACACGCAGATCGATCCCAGCGGCGCCTGGTGCCGCTGCGGCAACCGCGGCTGCCTCGAGGCCACGGTCTCGATCGACGTCGTCCGGCGCCAGCTCGAGCCGCTCGGGCTCGATCCGCTCAACTCCGACGACATGGAGCACCCGGTGGCGACCAAGGTGCTCTCGCAATCCGGCCGGACGGTCGGAGTCGTGATCGCCAGCCTCTGCAACACGCTCAACCCCGAGGCGGTGATTCTCGGCGGTGATCTCGCCTCCGCCGGGGATCACTTCACCGCCGGTGTACGCGACTCGGTCCGTCACCTCGCCCAGCCCGGGCCGGCGCTCGACACGGCGGTGATCGCTAGCAACCTCCAGAACCGAGCCGAGCTGCTCGGCGCCGTGGCGTGCGCGGTGGCCACGCCGTACGCCGCGCCGCCGGCGTAGCGCGACCGCGGCGCAACGCGACCGCCGGCGCCGCAACGGGCCGCGAACAGGGTCAGGACGGGCCCTCCCCGGCCCCATGGATGCCGCGAAGCGGCCCATAAACGATCCCGCCCAGCGCCATCCACACAGACAACTCGCCACTCGCTCCCCGCCGATCGGTGAATGGTCGTCCACCGGGCTCCTGTACGGACAACTCGCTAATCGCGCCAGACGGGCGAGTGAGTGGCTACTTACCCGCGATCCGGCGTGAGGTCCATGTCGGCCGACTCGAACACGACGTCGACCGGCTCGAGCAGGACCCGCCGCGGCCCCTCCTCGACGGCGCCGGCAACGCCCGCGGAAAGACCAAGCGACGATGCGAGCCGTACCACTTCGGAACCACCGCCGGCGGCACAGTAGACCGCGAACCCGCACCCCATGTTGAACGTCGAGTACGCCGACGCCGGCGGCATGCCCGCCTGTTTCACCAGGAACTGCAGCACTTCGGGGACCGCCGGCAGCCAAGTGATCCGGTAGGTCAGCTCCCGGCGCGGCCGCATCAGCTTGAGCAGCCCGTGTCCCGTGATGTGGCTGAGGTAGTGGACGTCGACCCGGCTGGCCAGCAGCACCCGGACGAGGCCGGCGTACATGACGCTGCGGTCGAGCAGTGCCTCGCCGAATGTGCGCCCACTCGGGAGCGCGGTCCGATAACGCTCGGGCAGCCGGTCGGCCACCGCCCGCGCCAGCGAGGCGCCGTTGGCGTGCAGGCCACTGCTCGTCACGAGCACGATCTCGTCGCCCGGCGCCAGATGCGTGCCGATGATCGCCCGCCGGGCTTCGGGCACCATGCCGACCGCGCTCCCGGCCAGCTCGATGTCCTGCGGCGCCACTAGCCCGGGCAGCGACGGGGACTCACCGCCCCCCCAGGTCGCGCCGGCGTCGGCGCACGCCTCGCGCCACCCGGCCAGGAGGGCGTCGTGACGGTCGCGCCGGGCGTACCAGTCCGATGAGCCGGTGGCGAAGTAGGCGTTGACGACCAGCGGGAGGGCCCCGACGCAGCACAGGTCGTTGACGATTGCCGCCACCGTGTCGTAGGCCACGTTCGCGAAACCTGAGGCGCCGCCGCCAGGCGCCGCCGACTTCATCCCATCCACTCCGAGTTGCTCGTCGACCTGACGGGCGATGATCGACTTCGTCCCAAGCCCCTCGACCACGAAAGCCAGCGTCCGGCCGCCGGCCTCGAACACGAACGCGGGCTCCCCCCGCGACTCGTCGAGCGCCCGTCCCCCGGCGGCGCGCAGCAGCTCGGAGGTCGCCAGCGCCTCGGTCAGGGCGCTCCGTTTGCCGGCGTCCAGCGCCTCATAGTCGACGCCGGCTGAGCGATACGCGTCGCTCACGCGCTCAGTCGATCGGCCACTCGTGGACCGGCTGGTTCGAGTGCATGTGCTCGCGGTAGCGCCGCGTCATCTCGCGCAGCGCATCGCCCCGATCCATCCCCTTCTCGTCGTACAGAGCGTGGAACACCTGGCTCTGCCAGGCGGCGCCGTTGCGGAGCGTCACGCAGCGGCGCTCGATGATCTCGAGCAGGCGGTCGGCGTCCGACGACGCCACGCCCCAGAGCGCGAGACCCTGGCGCGCCAGCGGCAGCAACCGGCGTACGACGAGCTCGGCGGCCGGGACCTCTCCCAGGCCCGGCCAGTACAGCCGGGCGTCGATCCCCTCGCGCGCGCCCGCGTGGAAGTTCTCCTCCGCGGCGGAGAAGGACATCTGCGACCAGAGCGGGCGCTCGTCCTCGGCGATCATTCGGATCAACCCGTAGTAGAAGGCGGCGTTGGCCATGATGTCGACGACCGTCGGGCCCGCCGGGAGGACGCGGTTCTCGACCCGCAGGTGGGGCTGCTCGCGCACGACGTCGTAGATCGGCCGGTTCCAGCGGTAGATCGTGCCGTTGTGCAACCGCAGCTCGCCCAGCTGCGGAACGTCGCCCCGCTCGAGCGTCTCGAGCGGGTCCTCGTCGTCGGTCACCGGGAGCAGCGAGGGGAAGTACCGGACGTTCTCCTCGAACAGGTCGAAGATCGAGGTGATCCAGCGCTCGCCGAACCACACGCGCGGGCGGACGCCCTGGATCTTGAGCTCCTCGGGGCGGGTGTCGGTCGCCTGCTCGAACAGCGCTATCCGCGTCTCGCGCCACAGCTCCTTGCCGCAGAAGAACGGTGAGTTGGCCGCCACGGCAACCTGCACGCCGGCGATCGCCTGGGCGGCGTTCCAGTACCGGGCGAACGCCTCGGGGTCGACCTGCTGGTGAAGCTGGACGCTCGTGCACGCGGCCTCGGGGGCGATTGTGTCGGCGTGAATGAACAGCCGCTCCACGCCGGCGATCGAGATCTCGAGGTCCTCGCCGCGCGCCGCGAACACCTGCTCGTTGAGCAGCGCGTAGCGCGGGTTGGCGCTGAACACCTCGGCCCGCAGGTGCTGGGAGCCGATCGTGGGGAGGATGCCGATGATCATCATGTGCGCGCCGACCGTGCGGGCGCGCTCCTCGGCGTCGTTCAGGCTGGCCCGCGCGTCGTGCTCGAGCTCGGAGAAGACCTCGTCCTCGAGCAGCCGCGGCGCCACGTTGATCTCGACGTTGAACTGCCCGAGCTCGGTCTGGAAGCTCGGATCGGCGATCGCCTCGAGCGCGGCAGCGTTGACCAGGGCCGGCTCGCCGGCGTCGTCGGTCAGGTTGAGCTCGATCTCCATCCCGAACGAGCGTCGCTCCTGATGGAAGCGCGCCTCCGAGAGCATCCGGGCGAACACGTCGAGACACGCCCGGACCTTATGCCGGTAGCGCTGACGGTCCTCGCGGCTGAAGGTCCTGGCGGCGACCTGCTGGCCCACGCCGACAGTATCCCGGGATGGCGCCCTCGGGTACAACCACCGCGGACGGGAATCGGCGTCCTAGAGCTCCGCCGAGGCGATCTCGGCGCCCTCGACGAGGGAGCCGAGCTTGAGCCAGGCCACATCGGGGTCCACCTGCGACCAGCGGATGAACGTGTCGAACCCGCAATCGGTCCCGGCCAACACCCGCTCTTTGCCCACGAGCCGTCCCACCTGCACCAGCCGGTCGGCCACGAGCCGGGGATGTTCGATGTAGTTGGTCTTCACGTCGATCACGCCCACGATCACCCGCTTGTCATTGGGAAGCTCGGTGTCCCGGAACACCCGCCACTCGTGCGCGTGCCGCGGGTTCGCGCCCTCCACATAGATCGTGCCCGCGTTGACCTTGAGCACGTCGTCGATGATCTGCTCCAGCGGGACGTCGCAGTGGTGCGGGCTCGCGATGTTGCCCCAGCACACGTGCAGTCGCACCCGCTCGGGCGGGATTCCCTCGAGCGCGCCGTTCAAAGCCTCCACCGCCAGCGGGAGGTGACGGTGCCAGTCACCGACGCTCGAGCCGACCGAGCGCGAGTGGGCCGCCATCGCCATGTCCGGCGAGTCGATCTGGAGGTTTAACCCTCCGTCGATGATTGCGCGGTACTCGTATGAAAGCGCGTCGGCACACGCCGCCAGGTACTTCTCGTGCGAGCCGTAGTACTGGTCGGGGTAGTTGAAGGCGATCTGCCCGGGGCTGATCGCGCCCATGAACGCGGTCGACGGGTCGGCGTCGCCCAGCGCGCCCTTCAGGCGCGCCACGTCCCGGTGCACGGCGTCCTTGTCGGACAGCTCGACGGGCCCGATGCAGTTGGAGAAGATCAGGTGAGCCATCGAGGGCGTCGCGAACAGCCGCATGGCCAAGTTGGGAAACGGCGCGACGTCGTCGGCCTGGAATTCCGAGCGGCCGCCGAACCCCGAGAAGCGATCGTTGACGTAGGTGCTGAATCCGGACTTGCTCATCTCGCCGTCGCTGATCACATCGATCCCCACCTCCCGCTGCCGGGTCACGACCTGGCCGACCGCCGAATCGATCAGCGCCTCGAGCTTCGCCTCGTCGACGTCCTTCCCGTCGATCCGTTCCCAGATCGTGTCTGCCAGCTCGTCCGGCCGGGGCAAGCTTCCCGCGTGCGTGGTCGGGATCCGCTCTGCCATCTCTCTCCACCTCTTCAATCGCGCGTCTGACTGCTCTTAGGCCTGCATGAACAGGCGGCCGCTGAGCTGCTCCTCGCTCTGCGGGTTGAGCTCCCAGAGCGGTTTCAGCTGGGCGCGGACGTCTTCCGGGAGCCGCTCGACGCCCTCGTGGTCGATCTCGATGAGGTTGCCGGCCGGGTCGCGCAGGTAAAGCTGGACGACATCGCCCGGCAGCTCGACCAGGTGATTGCGAAACGAATCGTGATCGAAGCACCCGCGGCGCTTGGCTGCCCGGTAGACCGGCTCGAGATCCTCGACGGTGATCCCGAAGTGGTGGTGGCTCGTCGGCTCGATGTCGCGCTGGAACAGGTGCAGCTGGGTATGCCCGAACGCCAGCCACTGCACCGGCAGCCCGAAGTTGGGGGTCGGGATCAGCTCCGCCCCGAGCAGCTCGACGTAGAAGTCGACCGACTCGCCGAGGTCGCGCGCGTTGACGCTGACGTGATTGATGCGACTGCTCATGGGCTACGAAGATACAGTGGCGTTCGCGTAGGCTGGCGCCGTGCCTCGCGCCTCCTCGCCCTCGACGCTGAGCCTCAGAGCTGAGCAATGGGGAGCGATCGCGCTGGGTGCGCTGCCGCCGCGCCTGCAGGTGCGTCTGTCTGGCAAGCCGCCCATCCGGATCGACGGGGACACGCTCGCGCCCGAGGTGCAGCTGGGGCTGGCCGTGCTCGAGCGCCGGCGCGAGCCGGCGCCGGAGACGCTCCCGCCCGCCGAGGCCCGCGAGGCCCGCCGGCGCCTGTCGGCGGTGTACGCCGGCAAGCCCGTCGAGGTCGGCGCCGTACAGGACCTCGAGGTAGCGGGCGGTGCCGGAGCCCTGCGCGCCAGGCACTACGCCCCGCGCGAGCTCGGCGATCCCCACCCGCTGCTCGTCTATTACCACGGTGGCGGGTTCACCTACGGGGACCTCGACACTCACGACGGCGTGTGCCGCCTCCTCTGCCGTCACGCCGGCGCGCACGTGCTCGCGGTCGCGTACCGGCTGGCGCCCGAGCATCCGTTCCCGGCCGCGGTCGCGGACGCCCGCGCCGCGCTGGCCTGGGCCTGGGCCAACGCCGGCGCCCTGGGCGCCGACCCGCTCCGGGTGGGGGTCGGTGGCGACAGCGCGGGCGGCAACCTGGCCGCCGTGGTGGCACAGCTGGCGGCGCGCGACCCCGGGGCGGGCGGCCGGAGCCTCGCCCTCCAGCTACTTATCTATCCGGCCACCGACTTCACCCGCCGGCGCCGCTCACGCGAGCTGTTCGGCGAGGGCTTCTTGCTCACCAACGCAGAGATGGACTGGTTCGAGGCGAACTATCTGGGGACCGACAGCGCGCACGCCGCGGATCCGCGCGCCTCGCCACTCCTCGCCGAGGATCTGTCGGGCCTGGCGCCGGCGTTCGTCGTGACCGCCGCGTTCGACCCCCTCCGCGACGAGGGCGAGGAGTACGCGCAGGCCCTCCGGGCCGCGGGTACGCCGGTCACGCTGCGTCGCTACCCCGGTTTCATCCACGCCTTCATCGCGGCCGCAGGCGTCAGCCGCAGCGCGCGGGAGGCGGTGATCGAGATCGCCGGCGTGACCCGGGGGATGTTCGCCGGCGCCGCCGTCGGCGGACGCTAGTGGGTCGACGGGAAACGTTTCGCCCGGAAGGCCGAGGCCGGGGGCCGTCAGGCGAGGACGCAGGATCCGACGCGTAGCAGCGCTACGCGAGGATCCGAGGACAAAGCCTGGCGGTCATCCGGCCCGGCATAACGGGTGGAACGTTTCCAGGAGCCCCACTAGGCCGCGAACCGCTCGGCGGCGCGGGCCCGGGCCTTCGCCGCCTCCTCCTCGCGATTCTTCGGGGGCGCGGTGGTCCGGAGCGCTTCCAGTAGCTGCGCGGACGCCGCCGCGACCGCGTCGATGGCGCTCGCGAACGCCTCCTCGTTCGCGCGCGAGGGCTTGTTGAAGCCGCTGATCTTGCGCACGTACTGAACCGCGGCTGCCCTCACCTCCTCGTCGGTGGCGGGCGGATCGAAGTTGTAGAGAGTTCTGATGTTTCGGCACATGCCTCCAAGCCTAACCGCCGCGAGCCGACCGGCCCGGATGGCGCCGCTCGTATTCCACGCGGGCGCGGGGTCATCGGGGCAAACACGAGCTCTACCTGGCCTGGCAGGACCTGAAGACCGACGCGATCGTCGACGTGTTCGTCATGAACTTCGCCCGAGAGCTCGGGCACGGTCACGGTCGTCCACAAAGGCTCACACCCGCTGTGCCAGCCCCCGGCGCGCGGTCAGCGGATGACCGGCCCTGCCAACTGGCCCGGTCCATCCGCCAGCGCCACTCGATCCCGAGGTCGGCCGGCGCCTCCGGCTTATCCGGCGCCTCCCCCAGCCAGCGGAAGCCGAGCTTCCGTGGAACGCCGGCGCTTGCCCGATTTGCCTTGTCGTGGTGGATCTCGACGTGCGTGATCCCGGGCAGGCTGAGCGCGGCATCGGTGAGGAGCCCAGCCACGCGTGTGGCCAGTCCACG
>Ga0335074_10014968_pt1 | contig 10886 bp, 12 predicted proteins | sample Lox_Sample_23_FD_206715 | JGI IMG/M metagenome (GOLD analysis project Ga0335074, IMG submission 206715) | Soil microbial communities from Loxahatchee National Wildlife Refuge, Florida, United States - Lox_Sample_2.3 | ecosystem: Environmental > Terrestrial > Soil > Wetlands | place: USA... | reverse complement strand
ACGCTCGCTCCGCTTTGCGCGTAGAGCGCCCCGAAAGACCCCAGCAGGAGCAGGAATCGCAGCACCAATTCCAATCTTATCAGGAGAATACCGCCGGGTTGGAGGTGCGGTTTTTCCGTCCGCTTGAGGGACGGCTGCGACTGCCACGATCCCACTTCACCAACCGCACCACCCGGGGCCTTTGTTACAATAGCTACCAAACCCCGCGGCGATAGGGAAATTCATTATTTCTATGCCGCTGATTCATAATTTGAGTGGGGTGGCCGCTGGCCGCGTGGCGGTTGTGGTCGGTTTGAGCGGGCCGATCGGCTGTAGTTTATGGATTTTGACCAGCTCCACACGTTTCTGGAAATTGTCCGCCTGAAGAGCTTCTCTAAGGCGGCGCAGACCTGTTACCGGACGCAGCCCGCCATCAGCGCCCAGGTCCGGCAACTGGAGCAGGAGTTGCGTACTGAGCTGTTTGAGCGCTTCGGCAGCCGCATCTCGCTCACCACCGCCGGCAAGCTCTTCGCCGGGTTCGCCGAGCAGATGCTGGATCTGCGCCGCCGCGCGCAGGACGCTATGGCCGAGTTGGAAACCAATCCCCGCGGAGAACTGGTGATTGCCGCCAATGAAGCCACCTGCATCTACGTCCTGCCCAAGGTCTTCTCGCAGTTCCGCCAGCTTTTTCCGGCCGTGCAGTTGCAAGTGAACCGCTCCTATGGCTCGCACGTGATGGAGGCGGTGCTCGACAATTCGGCGGATTTCGGCATGGCCCAGCTTCCCATGGACGACAAGCGCATCCAGGTGGTCAGCGTGCACCGCGACGAAATCCGCCTGGTGGTTCCCGCGCGCCATCCGCTGGCCGGCCGAAAGGCCGTTTCGGCCGAGGACGTGGTGGATTTCTTCCTGATCCTGCCGCAGCAGGGCAAGACGCGGAATCGGCTGAACCACTGGCTGGAGCCGGTGGAAGACGAAGTGCGCATCTCCATGGAGCTGGATTCCACCGAGATGATGAAGCATTTCGTGATGGCCGGGCTGGGCGTCACCTTCCTGGCGGTTTCCAATTGCCAGGAAGAGATTGCCGCGGGCAAACTGCTGGCCCTGCCGCTGCTGCCCGAGGCGCTGCACCGCCGCCTGGGCCTGATCTACCGCCGGGATAAGGCGCTTTCCAAAGCCGCCTTGGGATTTATCCAGGTTGTGCTGGATAATGTGGGGGATGATGCCGGCGCGCCGGAAGCCAAAGCCAAGCGCGCCCCGAAAGTAGTGGCCTGATGAAGTGTTCCCGTTGCCGCAAGAGTATCGCCTCCAACGCCGGCCGCTGCCCGTACTGCGGTGAGGCCAATCCCTCCGCCTCCGGCCTGTTCCAAACCTCCACCGTGCTGATCTCCGCCGATGGCGTGGATTTGGTGTACCGCTCGGTGGACGAGGTCCCGGCCGGCCTGCGCACCCGCCTGCTGAAATGCACCAACGGCAACAACTCGGCCACCATCCTGATTGCCGACCGCCGGGGGCGCAAGGAAATCGCCCGCGCCATGCGCAAGCCGGCCGGCCCGGCGCAGCGCCGCCTGGTGCATACGGCGCTCCGCCGGGTGCCGCTTTCGCAGCCGCGCGACTGGCTGTATGTGCATCGCTGGAAGTGCGCCTGGGCCGGAGTGCTGCTGGTGGTGCTGGCGTTCGTGGTCTGGCTTCTGGCCCACCGCGGGCCGCTCGTCCAGTGAGCCGCTCGGGCGCTGCCGGTCTCGCGCGGCCGCCCCGCCCCCCGGCGCCATGGTTTCCCCGCGCCTCAGCCACATGGTAACCCCCGATTGGTTCCAGCAGTCCTGTCTTGACTTTCGGAACCCGGGTAATTTATTCTTACGGTTCGCTTTGGCCGCGTATGCCGGGCCGTTCTAGTATGCGGGAAAATCAGCACCGCGGATCGGAAATCGTGGAGCGGTTTCTGGATTCGACATTAGAAAGCGTCGACAGCGCCGAAGAACTCGCCCTGGGCGTAGCCGAACGCGCGGGATTTGATGAAGACGACCTGATGAAGATCGGTATGGCGGTTAGGGAATCCATGGTGAACGCGGTGGTGCACGGAAACCGGTATAGCGCACACAAGAAAGTCCGCTTTTCGGTGACCCATCACGACACCCGGTTTACAGTGCGGATCGCAGATGAGGGAGAAGGCTTCGATTTTGCCAACCTGCCCGATCCCCTGTCCGCGGAGAACCTCATGCGGACCTCGGGACGCGGCATTTTCCTGATCCGCTCGTTCATGGACGAGTTCCAGATGCGTCATCTGGAACTCGGGGGAACTGAAGTGACTTTGGTCAAGTACACGGTGTCAAAGTAGATTGAGCTTTCAGCCAGGAGGCATATTCAGTGAGCGTAAAGTTGAATACTCGGCAGGTGGGCGACGTAACAGTGGTGGATGTGGCGGGACGGATCACCCTCGGTGAAGGGTCCAGTGCCTTGCGCGACACCTTGCGCGAATTAGTGGGCAAGGGTCAGAAAAAGATCCTGCTCAACCTGGGAGACGTAACCTATATCGACAGCTCGGGCATTGGCGAGCTGGTGTCCGGCTTCACGACTGTCACCAATAGCGGCGGCCAGTTGAAGTTGCTGGGGTTGAATAAGCGCGTCAAAGACCTTTTACAGATTACCAAGCTGTATACCGTCTTCGACGTGCATGAAGAAGAAGCCAGCGCCATCCGCAGCTTCTAGGCATCGTTGCGAAATCTGGGGCAGGCCCTCCGCCCGCCCCGGTTTCGCGATCTCCCGGATCGAACATGTGTTCCGAAGCGCCCTATTAGGGACTCTCCAGGAACTGCCGCGCAAGTAGGCTGCCCTACTCCAGGTGCGGCGGAAGCAGTTCTTCGTCCGCGTATTTGCGTTCCCACTCTTTGGCCCGGATGAACCCGATCCTCTGGCGCGTGCTGTCGGTGCGCAGCACCCAGGCAATCTGCCGCATGTCCCACAGTGAGGGCTTGTTGCGATCCACGTAGCGGTTGCATTCCACCACCCGAGTGGAAACTTCACGCTCGGTGACCAGGCAGTAGATGTGCTCGTCGCTGTCCGCCGCGCCCCGGCGCACCACGCCGCTTTGGCAGGTATCGCAAAGACGGGGCGCATGCGCGGAACGCGTCCCGCTGAGGATTTTCAATTGAGTGCTCATGGCTTCTCCTGAAAAACGCTTCAACGCTGCCGGATGCGTGCCGGCTCACGGTGCGGGAAAAAGGATGGGTCCGGCTGGCGGGCCGCTAAATGCAGTGCCGCGGAATCAGGCCGCCGCCACTGGCCCGCATTTGGCTTCGGTGATGGTGTGCTGGGCTCCTGCGCATCGGCAACCTCCTTTCCACGGTGGTCGAATGACTGCCTGTCAGCCTATCACGAACCGCCTCGGGCCGCACAGGCTGCCCACATTAAATATTCTTCAACTGGGCGCTTAACCGCCGCCCACAAATTGCACGATTTCCACGCTCGCGCCGGCCTCCAGAATGGTCTCGCTCCAGCGCGGCTGTTTCACGATGCGCCGGTCCAATTCCACGGCCACGCGGGCCGGCTCAAGCTGCAATGCGCGCAGCAAATCCAGAATACTTTGGCCCGGCGGAATCGCCCGCCGCTCGCCGTTCACTACGATGTCGATGGGCATGGCTGGTTGACACCCCTGTTTTCTACCAATTATAGTCAGATTTAGACCCTTTTCACTCCTGAGCGGAATGCCCACTTCGTACACGGAACTTTATTTTCCCGTGCTGGTCCAGGCTCTCCTGGCGATGGCTCTGGCGGCCGGCCTGCTGACCGTGTCCCGCCTGCTCGGCAAGCGCGTCCGCAACCGGGTGAAGGACATGCCTTACGAATCCGGCATCGTGCCCACCGGCGATGCCCGCCAGCGCTTCAGCGTGAAGTTTTACCTGGTGGCGATGCTGTTCATCCTGTTCGATATCGAGGCCATCTTTCTCTATCCCTGGGCGGTGGTGTATCGCGAACTCAAGATGGTGGGGTTCGTCGAAATGCTGGTGTTCGTAATTCTGATCCTTTCCGGTTTTTTCTACATCTGGAAAAAGGGAGCGCTGGATTGGGCGGCGAGCCCCTCGGGTAGCGCCGGCCGGAGGGAGAGTGGGGCGCCTTAGCGCGCACCAGTCCCGGCAGCGAGAGCTGTAACGAATTCGAAATCATGTTACCTGACAGTGTGCGTGAGCACGGCGTAGCCGCGGCGGTGGCTGACTTTGACTCCAGCGCGGTGATTGCCGGCAAATACGACCGCGGCGAACTGACCCTGGAGATTGCGGCGGCCAAGATCGCCAGCATTTGCGGCTTCCTCAAGTACGATCTGAAGTTCGTTCGTTTGAGCAGTGTGACCGCCGTGGACCGCTTCCCTACCGAGCCGCGTTTCGAAGTGGTCTACCATCTGCACTCGGTGGAGCGCAAGGAACGCGTGCGCTTGAAGTGCCGCCTGCCGGGCATCGATCCGGTGATCGAATCGGTCACCAGCGTGTGGCGCGGCGCCAACTGGTATGAGCGCGAGGTATTTGACCTGTTCGGGATCCGCTTCCTGCACCACCCCGACCTGCGCCGCATCATGCTGCCCGAGGGTTGGGAGGGCCATCCGCTGCGCAAGGATTACCCGGTGACGGGGTCGAGGGTTTAGGGCGCATCGAGGGTTTTGGTTATGAGCGAATCGGAAGTTCTGCAACAGCCCGTCGCCGCCGAAAGCGAAGCGCCCCCCACCGGGCCGCGCCGCATGGTCCTCAACATGGGGCCGCAGCATCCCTCCACTCACGGCGTGCTGCGCCTGTTACTGGAATTGGATGGCGAAACCATCACCAGTTGCCAGCCCGATATCGGCTACCTGCACACCGGCATCGAAAAGGAATTTGAAGTCAAAACCTACCAGCAGGCGGTCACCCTCACCGACCGCGTGGATTACCTGGCGCCGCTCTCCAATAATCTCGGCTACTGCCTGGCGGTGGAGAAGCTGCTGGGCCTGGAAATTCCCCCGCAAGCGCAATGGATGCGCGTGATGCTCACCGAGCTGACGCGCCTCAACAGCCACCTGGTGTGGCTCGGCACCCACGCCATCGATATTGGCGCCATGAGCGTGTTCCTGTACTGCTTCCGCGAGCGCGAGGACATTTTGCGGATCTTCGAAATGTTCTCCGGCCAGCGCATGATGACCAGCTATTTCCGCATCGGCGGTCTGGCCCTGGAGCCGCCGCGCGGCTGGCGCGAGCGCGTGAAGAAATTCATCGACGCCTTCCCCAGTCACGTGGACGAGTACGAAAACCTGCTCACCAACAACCGCATCTGGATCGGGCGCACCCAGGGCGTCGGCCACATTGCCCTGGAAGACATGCTCGACATCGGCGTCACCGGCCCCATGCTGCGGGCCGCGGGACTGAAAATCGACGCCCGCAAAGACCAGCCTTACACGAGCTACGAAAAGTTCGATTTTGAAGTGCCCACCCGCACCGCCAACGACGTGTATGCCCGCTACCAGGTGCGCGTGGAAGAGATGCGCCAGAGCGCGCGCATTGTGAAGCAGGCCCTGGAAGGCATGCCCGAAGGCCCCTGGAAGGCGGACGCGCCGCACGTGGTGCTGCCCGACCGCGAGAAGATGAAGACCCAGATGGAGGCCCTGATTTACCACTTCAAAATCGTCACCGAAGGCTTCCGGGTTCCCGAAGGCGAAGTCTTCCAGGTGATCGAATCGCCGCGCGGCGAACTGGGCTACTACGTGGTGAGCGACGGCACTACGCACCCCTACCGCGTGCACATGCGCACGCCCAGTTTCGGCAATCTGCAGGCCACCTCTACAATGGTGGTTGGCACGCTGATCGCGGACGTGATCGCTTCCATCGGCAGCATGGATTTCGTTTTAGGAGATACGGACAGGTGAGAAAAAAGCTTGACGCGGAGACGCGGAGGCGCCGAGGAAGGCCAAGAGAGGTCGAAATGTCTTCTCCCCGAATTTCTCCGCGTCTCCGCGCCTCCGCGTCGAATTGCCGGCCCTGGGCTCTAAGATGACTTTCTCTCCCCAACTCGAAGCCAGGTTCGATAAGCTCCTGAAAAGCTATCCTCCCGGGCGCCAGCGCTCGGCCATGATTCCGATGCTGATGTACGCCCAGGATGAAATCGGCTCGGTTACCGACGAACTCATCGAGGAAGTCGCGCGGCGCGTGGGCGTCACCACTTTGCAGGTCAACGAGGTGCTCTCGTATTACTCGATGCTGCACCGCAAGCCGCTCGGCAGGTACCATGTCCAGGTCTGCACCAACATCAGTTGCCTGCTTAACGACGGCGACAAGCTCTTCGAGCACGCCTGCAAGAAACTCGGCATCGGCCACAAGGAAGTCACCGCCGACGGGCAGATTTCGCTCGAAGAAGTCGAATGCATGGGGGCCTGCTCGTGGGCGCCGGCCATCCAGGTGAATTACGATTTCGAGCATTTCGTGACTCCCGAAAAACTGGACCAGATCCTGGAAGGCCTGAGGAAGAAGCCATAACCGATGCTTTACAACGAACCTAGCCCGCTCGAAACCAGGGTGCTCTCGCGGCGCTTCGGCCTGCCCAATTCCGCGTCCATCGATACCTATCTCGCCACCGAGGGCTATCAGGCGTTCCGCAAAGCCGCCGCCATGAAGCCCGACGAGATCATCGCCGAAGTCAAAGCTTCCAACCTGCGCGGCCGCGGCGGCGCCGGATTCCCCACCGGAATGAAGTGGAGCTTCGTGCCGCGCACTTCGCCCAAGCCCAAGTACATCGTGGTGAACGCCGACGAAAGCGAGCCCGGCACCTGCAAAGACCGCGTGCTGATGGAAAACGATCCGCACCAGTTGATCGAAGGCTGCCTCATCGCCGGACTGGCGGTGGATGCCCACTCGGGCTACATCTACATCCGCGGCGAGTACCGCTACCTGATCGAATTGATGGATAAGGCCATCGCCGAAGCCTACGAGAAGGGCTGGCTGGGCAAAAACATCCAGGGCACCGGATTCGATTTCGAACTCTACACCCACTCGGGTGCGGGCGCCTACGAATGCGGCGAGGAATCGGCCCTGCTCGAATCGCTGGAAGGCAAGCGCGGCATCCCGCGCATCCGCCCGCCCTTTCCCGCGGTGGTGGGCGCATTTCAGTGCCCCACCGTGCTGAATAACGTCGAGACGTATTGCGCCGTGCCCGCTATCCTCCGTGACGGCGGCGCGGCCTTCGCGGCCCTGGGCGTGCCCAAGGCCGGCGGCACCAAGATGACCTGCCTTACCGGCCACGTCAACAAACCCGGCGTCTACGAGCTGCGCCTGGGCTTTCCGGTGAAGCAGATGATTGAGGAAGTCGGCGGCGGCATTCGCAATGGCAAAAAGCTGAAGGCCTTCATCCCCGGAGGCTCCTCCTGCCCGGTGCTCACGGCCCAGGAACTGGAAGGCGCCACCATGGATTACGATTCCATGGCGCAGCGCAAGAGCATGCTGGGTTCGGGCGGCGTGATCATCATGGACGAAGATACCTGCATGGTGAAGGCTGCCTTGCGCATCATGCGCTTCTACGCCCACGAGAGCTGCGGCTGGTGCATCCCGTGCCGCGAAGGCACCACCTGGCTGCGCAAGATTCTGACGCGCTTCCACTCCGGCGGCGGCACGCGCAGCGACATCGATTTGATCGGCGACCTCTCCAGAAACATGCTGGGCCGCACCTTTTGCCCGCTGGGGGATGCTGCCGCGATGCCTACCATTTCGATCGTCGAGAAGTTCCGCGGCGAGTTCGAAGATCACCTGAACGGCAAACCCTGCCCATACGAGCGGGCGGGGGAGATGGTGACGGTATGAGACGCCAAAACCCGACGCGGAGGCTGCCCCCTGGGCTCGGAGACGCGGAGAAAGTCCAAAATTTTCTCGGCGTTTTTCGCCGCGACTTCGCGACTCCGCGTCAAGGGGCTTATTGCTGAATGCCTGATTTGGTAAAACTCACGATTGACGGACGGCCCGTCCAGGCCGCTCCGGGAACCCTGGTGATCGACGCCGCCAAAACGGCCGGCATCGAGATTCCGGCGTTTTGCTACTACGAAGGTCTCACCCTCCAGGCTGCCTGCCGCATGTGCCTGGTGGAAGTCGAGAAGATGCCCAAGATGATGACCGCCTGCACCCTGCCGGTGGCTGAGGGCATGGTGGTGCGCACCGAAACTGCGGCCGTGGCGCAGGCTCGCAAGTATACGCTCGAATTCCTGCTCACCAACCATCCGCTGGATTGCCCGGTGTGCGATAAGGGCGGCGAGTGCGAACTGCAGGACATGGTTTTCCGCTACGGCGCCGGCGAAAGCCGCTACACCGAAGAGAAAGTCCACACCCCCGAAAAACAATTCTCGCCGGTGGTGTTTTTCGATGCCCCGCGCTGCATCCTCTGTTTCCGCTGCGTGCGCATCTGCAATGAAGGCATGGGCGTGGGCGCCCTCGGCGTGATCAACCGCGGGGTGGTTTCCGAAATCGCCCCCAACGAGGGCGACCACCTGGAATGCGACGAGTGCGGCGCCTGCATCGATATCTGCCCCGTCGGCGCGCTCACCAGCGGCACCTACCGCTACCAGACGCGGCCGTGGGAAATGCAGCACGTGGGCGCCATCTGCACCCACTGCGGGGATGGCTGCAAAACCACCCTCGGCGTCCGCAACAACCACATCATCCGCGGCAACAACCGCGACCGCTCCGGCATCAACGGCGAGTTCCTCTGCATCAAGGGCCGCTACGCCTTCGATTTCTACGACCACCCCGAGCGGCTGCAGGCCCCGCTGGTGCGCAAGAACGGCAAGCTGGAAGAGGTCTCGTGGTCGGAAGCGCTCGAAACGGTCGCCAACAGATTCAACCAGGTGCGCGCCGATGGCGGCACTTTCGGGGTGATCGGCTCCAACCACACCACCAACGAAGAGAATTTCTACCTGCGCAAGTTTGCCCGCGAGGTGCTGGCCACACCCCACATCGATCATCACCGCACCGGCGACGTCACCGCCCTGGTGGATGCGCTCAGCGGCAAAACCGGCCAGATGGCCACCGTCGCGGACCTGTACACCCGCAAGGCTGTGCTGGTGCTGGGCGCCGACCTGGCTTTGGAGCATCCGCTGCTGAGCTTCCAGATCCGCGCCAATTACCGCCATCACCAGGCACACGTCTACGCCGTGACTGCCGAGCCGGTGCGCGAGGACAAGTACACCGTCGCCAGCATCCGCATCCGGGTCCCCGGTGGCGCCCCGGCGGGCCAGCACGATGGCGATCTCGGCGTAATCCCGGGACGCGATGTAGGCGCGGTTTCCACGGGCCCCGGCTCAGCCCCCATTGGCGGGCCGGGCGGGGCCACGGGCGACCCCACGGGATTCGTGAATCCGGACAACGTGGCGCCGGGGCCGCCGGATTATTTCGAAGCCCTCGAACAATTACGCGACCGCCTCAAGGCCGAGCCCGAGCTGGTGATCGTCTTTGACGATTCCTTCCAGGGACCCAATGTCCACCGCCTGGTCGAATTCGGCGAGTCTCTCGGCATCCCCGTGCGCTACATCTGTCTGGTGGATTACTCCAACTCGCGCGGCGCGCTCGATATGGGGCTGGTCCCCGGCGAAGGCGGTATGCGCCTGGATCAAATGCTGGCCGCCGATCTCAGCGCCCTGTGGGTGGTGGGTGCCAATCCCATGAAAAACGGCGTCACCCGCAAAGCGGATTTCCTGGTGGTGCAGGACCTCTTCCTCACCGAAACCGCTCTCCAGGCGGATGTCGTCCTGCCCGCCGCCAGCGCCTACGAGAAAAGCGGCACCGTCACCAATACCACCGGCGAAGTGCAGCGACTCAAACACGCCATCAACACCATGGGCGCCAAGCCCGATCTCGAAATCATGGGCTTCATCGCCCGCCAGATGGACGCCGCCGCGGCGCTCGGCCCGTGGGTGCCGGAGACCGTCTTCGCCGAAATCCGCCGCACCGTGCACGGCTACGATATTCCGCTTCCGGTGATCGATACCGGCGGCGCCGCGCTGACCATGCCCGTCAACGGCCGTGTCTCGGGGACACCCGGAGCCGTCATCCACTCCGACCACAACGGGCTATTCGCTTCGGGCACGCTCGGGCGTTATTCTAAGGTTCTGAATTCGGTGCTGGAAGGTCGCCTGGACCGGTAATGGACTCGTTTATCGTCATCAGCCTGATCAAGGTGCTGGTCATCTTCGCCGTTTTGATGACCACCCTGGCCTACCTGCAATGGGTGGAGCGCAAAGTCATCGCGCACATCCAGGTGCGCCCCGGTCCCTATCGCGTGGGCCCGCACGGCCTGCTGCAACCCCTCGCCGATGTCATCAAGCTGGTCACCAAAGAGGACCTTCTTCCGCCCTACGTCAATAAGCCGCTCTACCTCATGGCGCCGTTCCTCGCCATCACCATGGCGCTACTGCCGATTTCCGTCATCCCCTTCGGCCCCGCCATCTCCGTGGACGGCTACAAGACCTACATGCAGCTTACCGATCTCAACATCGGCGTGCTGTTCGTTCTGGCGGTATCTTCCATGGGCGTCTACGGCATTGCGCTGGCCGGCTGGTCCTCCAACAACAAGTACGCGCTGCTAGGCGGCCTGCGCAGCTCCGCCCAGATGATCAGCTATGAGCTGCCGCTGTCGCTGGCCATCGCCGCTCCCTTGCTGCTCTCCAATACTCTCAGCCTGCATAACCTAGTGCTCACCCAGGATGGCGGTATCTGGCACTGGAACGTGCTGCGCGGCCCCTTCCCGCAGATCTTCAGCTTCGTGATTTTTCTGATTGCCGCGTTCGCCGAAACCAACCGCGTGCCCTTCGATCTGCCGGAGGCCGAAAACGAGCTGGTGGCGGGCTTCCACGTGGAATACAGCAGCATGAAGTTCGCCTCGTTTTTCATGGCCGAGTACGCCAACATGATCAC
>Ga0335074_10014967_pt1 | contig 10886 bp, 10 predicted proteins | sample Lox_Sample_23_FD_206715 | JGI IMG/M metagenome (GOLD analysis project Ga0335074, IMG submission 206715) | Soil microbial communities from Loxahatchee National Wildlife Refuge, Florida, United States - Lox_Sample_2.3 | ecosystem: Environmental > Terrestrial > Soil > Wetlands | place: USA... | reverse complement strand
ACCTACCCCACCTACCCCACCTACCCCACCTACCCCATCCGCCGCGACCCGCCGCGCGCTCCCGGCCGTGCCGACCTGGTCGATGGTCCGACGTACCTGCTCTAGGGGGGTTGTTCAGATCGCCCATGAGGGCGGGTTCACTGGTGCCGGTGTCGTGGTAGCCGTCTTGGCTGGGGTCGAGGATGGCGGGGACGGCGTGCAGGGTGGTGTCGGTGATCTCGGCGTGGACGGTGGCCTGGCTGGCGGGCTTGTTCCACAGCACGGCGATGTCGAAGGCGGCGAATAGCCGGGCCTTGAGCCGGGGCGGCAGGCCGGGCAGGACGTCCCCGGCGAGCGGGAGCATATCGAGCAGGGTGGTGTCGGCGGCGGCGGGGGTGGCCTTGGCCAGGGTCTTGAGCTGGGCTTCGAGGCGTTCGCGTTCCTCGTGGAGCTGGGCGAAGCGGGCGCGGATGCGGGCGCGCAGCGCGGCGGTGGCGGTGTCGGCGGGGGTGGCGGGCAGTTCTTCCAGTTCCAGGATCTGGGAGTTCTGCGCGGTTTCGATCCGGGCGATGCGGGCGTGGATGGCGGCGGCCTGGGCGTCCCGGTCGGCGGCGGCCTGGGCGTCGGTGGCGGGGAGCTGGGCGGCGAGCAGGGCGGCGCGTTCGGGGCCGAAGATGCGGGTGGCGAAGAACCGGCCGACGATCTGGTCCAGGAGCAGTTCGGGGGCCTGGACGGTGCGGGGGTGGTCGGGGTGGCTGGCGGCGTGCTTGGGGCTGGCCCAGTTGTGCGGGCACCGGTAGTAGGTGACCTGGGAGGCGATGGTGTAGGTCTTGCCGGTCATCCGCCGCTGGCAGTCCCGGCACCGGACCCGGCCCCGGTAGGGGTAGAACCGGACGGTGGCCGGGTGGGTGTTCAGCTCGTCCCCGTCCCGGCTGGAGCCGTGCCCGGCCCCGGCCTGCTGGGCGGCGTCCCAGGTGTCCCGGTCGATGATGGCCGGATGCACCGGGGCCGGGGACCACAGCCACTGGTCGGGGGGGACGGGGATGCGGTGCCCGTTGCGGGTGCGGTGCCGCCCGTAGACCATGTACCCGGTGTATTTGGGGTTGCGGAGCATGACGGCCAGGTTCTGCACCGTCCACCCGGTGACGGCGGCGGGGCTGGGGGCGGGGTAGCGGGCCGGGTCGGCGTTGAGCCGGGCGGCGATGGCCGGCAGGCCCAGCTTGTCCACGGTCCGCCAGGTGAAGATCTGGGCGATGACGGGGGCGCGGACGGGGTCCAGGACCAGCCGGGCTTTGGTGCGGCCCTGGGCGGCCTTGAACGGGACCGGGTGCGGGATGCGCTCGGCGGCGTATCCGTAGGGCGGGGTGCCGATGTTCCAGCCGTCCAGGGAATGTTCGATGAGGCCTTTCCAGATCTTTTCCTTGAGCTGCAGCCGGTACCATTCCGCGACGCCTTGCTTGACCCGGCGCACCAGTACCGTGGTGGCGTTGACGCCTTCGATATCGGCGGGCTCGTCGGTGGCGAACAGGGGGATGCCTTGGCGGGAGAGTTCTTTTTCCAGTTTCAGCGCGTTGAACATGTCCCGGCCGGACCGCTCGATGTCCTCGCACACCACGGCGGCGAACCGGGGCGCCGGGGCGGCAGCCTCGGCCAGCAGGTCAGCCATGCCGCCGTCACGGGGGATGCCGGAGTCGGTGAACTGCTTGTACGCGTCTCCCTGGCTGCGCTGTTCCAGGTCCAGGCCACCGGACTCGATGTCCCAGTAGACGGCCGCGATGAACCAGCCTGGCGGCAGCCATTCCTGAGCCGACCGGAGCTGGCGGCGCAGCGAGGCGCGGGGGTCTTGCAGGGCCAGGGTCGACGTGCGGCCGATGAACGCGACCGGGACCGGTTCGGCGGTGACAGGTGCGGCCGGGGCGGCGGCCACGAGCTTTACGGGCGTTCGGGGTGCTGGCTGAGCCATTGCAATACCTCCGTGATGACCGCTGCCTGCCGGGCGTCGATTTCCTTGCCGCGTTTCCCGGTGGCGATCCTGATCTTGTACCGGACCTTGATCCCGTCCGGCCTTTCTTCCTCACTCAAATTGTAGCTGATTACCCGGGCATTATGGGCAATCCCCGGTGAATTACCGGCCTGTATTTCCGGGCCTTTTCTGCTTTCCGGCATTAGGCGTCACCTCATTTCCTGCGCGCATTTATGCGTTCGGATGGCGGTGGTCGGCGGGAGCGGCGGGAGGTTGTTTGGCCGGTGTCCTGGCTGGTGCGGGGCCGGGCATGCCCGGGGGGCCGTACGCTGGCCGGGCGAGGCCGGGCCGTTCCTGCCCGGCCCTTCGGGGGTCCGGCCTGGCCCCCCGGGCTTGCCCGGCGAGGGACCCGCGCCTGGCAGGTGGGTAAAGAACCGGACGGCGCGGCACCGGGCACCTGCCGCTTTTGCGGTCAGCGGCGGGGCGGCGGGGCCAGGTCCGACCGGGCGGTCACCACGAACGCGGCGATCAGCAAGGCCACGTCGGCGGCGGCCGACGGTGTGCCGGGGATCAGCGCCAGCACCCCCAGCGACAGCCCGGCCGCGGCGGCGGCGCGGATGAGCATGCGCAGCGGCCGTCCATGCAGGATGCGGCCCGGGAACTGGGCCAGTGCGGCGAGGGGATGGGCAAACCAGAACGGCGGGGGCGGGATGATCACGATCTCGGGGGTGTCGCCGGTGACCGGGCCGGGGCCGGGGAAGTAGTCGGGGTAGGCGTCGCGCAGGCCGCTGGCCCAGGCCTGGTCCCGCAGGTCGGCGTAGGCTTCGCTGCGTCCCCAGGGGGTTTGCAGTTCGTGGTAGGCGGCGCTGGCCTGGGTGTAGCGGGCCAGGTCGCCGCCGTCGGGCCGGTCGGGATGGGTGGCGGCGGCAATCTGCAGCCAGGCGGCGCGGACGGTCTGGTCGTCCAGGTCGGGGCGTTCGGGCAGGCCCAAGATGGCGAACGGGTTGCTGGTCAGGCTCATGGGGTGTCTCCGGGTCCGAAGAAGGAGTCATCGATGACAGGAGGAAGGGGCTGGGTGGCGGCCTCACCGCCGGGCTGGGCCAGCGGGGGCGGGGCGGGCTGCGGCGGGAGGAGGGTGAGCGGGGAGGGGCGGGGCCGGGCGACCTGGACGAAGGTGGCGGTGTTGTGGGAGATGTAGCAGGCCTGCCCGACCCGCTGGCGGCGGATCAGGTCGGGGTCGGCGGTCCAGGCGTGCTGCAGCCGGGTGGTGCCCTCATCCCCCCACCTCGCGGTGCCGATGAGCTTGTGGGCGGTCTCCAGCACCCGGCGGGCGCCGGCCAGCTCGCACAGCGGCTGCGGGTAGGGGGTGTGCATGACCCACAGGCCGCCGTCGGCGGTGGCCGCGATCCGGTACCGCTCGTCCTCATCGCGGCCCAGGCCCTGCCAGGACTGGGCGGAGACCTGCACGCCGATGCCCAGGGACCGGCCCCGCTCGTACAGGTTCGACAGGGGGACCCGGCGGGACACGGCGGAGTAGTCATCGGCGGCCAGCACGATGGCCCGCTGCGGGCCGTCGGGCTGGGTGGCGGCGCGGGCGGCCAGCTCGGTGATGGCCAGGGCCTGCGCTTCGGCGACCGACGGTTCGCGGGTACCTTCCAGGATGAAGTACCACACGTCGGCGTCGGCCAGGGTGCCGGGCCCGTCGAAGGCGGGCCCGAGCCGGTCCAGCAGGGTGGCGTAGCGGAGCTGGATGTCGGCCAGGTGCCGGGTGGCGGCCCGGACCCGGGCCGCCTCAGCCGGGTGGCGGCCGTCGCCCCAGGCGGCCAGCAGCCAGCGCTCATCGAGGCGGTCCAGGAAGCTGGCCGCGCTGTCCGGGGTTCCGCCGGGGGCGGTGACAGCGAGGACGGTGACGGCGTACAAGATGTCGGCGTAGTAGGCGGCGTTGCCGGTCCCGGTCTCGATCATCTGGTACAGCAGCACGGCCAGGTCCGGGGCCGGGAGGTCCCACAGGGAGATGCGGGCCTCATCGGGCCACAGGGCCACCCGGCGGGCACCGGCGCCGGACATCAGGCGGCGGGTCCGGGCGGCTTTCTTGCGGGCGTCCCGGCCGCCCTTGCAGTCCAGCACGATCAGCAGCGGCCGGTTCCCCTTCCCCGCGAAAAACAAGTCGAGGGCGTTGGTGAACCACCCCGACCACAGCCGGATCATCAGGTTGGTCTTCCCGGCGCCGGTCGCGCCCACGATCACCATGTGCCGGGCGCAGTCCGCAGCCGGGATCGCGAACACCGGTTTCCACCGGCAGGCCACCGCGCGGATGGTGCCGCCGATCGGGATGGTCCCTTTGCGGGTTAGCAGCGGGACCGAGCCGGGCGCTTGGGTGCGGCCCTTGGCCGCTGCGACCTGCCGCCTCCATTGCCGGTTGTCGAAGCTGACCGGGGCGGAGGCCATCCGGCCGCCGATCCCGGCAGTAAGGGCGTAGTTCCGCCAGGACCAGATCCCGGCGGCCAGGATCAGCCCGGCCGGGACCGCGACCGGGCACACCAGCACGAACATCCGGGCCACCGCCACGGCGTCCCGGTGCCAGCCCGATGCCCAGGCCTGCACCGGGGCCAGCAGGGCGGCCCGCCCGGCATGCCGGCCCACCACGTCGACGGCCGCATAGACGGCGGTCCCGATCAGGGTCCCGGCGGCGGCGCGGCGCAGCCGGGACGGCGGCCAGCCTCGCCGCGACGCCGCCAGGTACCCGGCGGCGGTCACCAGCGTGACCGGCCACAGCGCGGCGGCGACGGCCACCAGCAGCAGCCACCCGGCCAGCCACACTGCCCTGCGGAGCAGCCACAACGACACGGTCAGCCGGACCCACGACATGACGGTCATGACGAGGTCTCCGGGGTGAACGCGGACGGGGGCAGGTCCCGGATCACGACCCGGGCGGGCTGGCCCGCGGGCAGCCCGGCCGCGGCCCGGGTCACCACCAGCCGGGCCGCCGGGGCGGTCAGGTAGATCACCTGCGCGTACCGGGGCGGGGACAGCAGCCCGCCCATGATCCGGGTGGTCCGGGCCAGCGGCTTGGGCGTCAGCTCGATTTCAACCGCCCAGACCTGCCCGGCGTACGGGCTGGCCGGGAGGGACGGCCAGTGGACCTCGGCGTCAGGCAGGTGCCCGATGCCGACACCGCCCCGGTGGGCGGCGCGCAGCCGCCGTTCCGAATGCCACCAGGCCTGGCCCTGGCTCCAGGCCGACCCGGCCTGGAGCCATAGCCGGGCGGCCAGCACCGCGCGGATATGCGCCAGCCGGGCCAGCGACGGGCGAGAGGCCGGGTAGCCCAGCCCGGTGGCGGCCATCCCGGCCGGGGTCAGCCAGCACCAGGCCGGGCCGGATGCCAGCCGCCCGGTGGCAGCGAACCCGGCCCGCCGCCACCGCGCTGTGATCCCGCGCAGCCGCGCGGGCTGGACAGCCAGCGCGGCGGCCAGCAAGTCATACGGTGCGCCGAACTGCTCGGCGCACAAGATCAGGCCGTCGACGTCGCGGTGACCCAGCCGCACCTGGCCGTAATCAGACCGGCGCTGGGTGGTGGTGACGGTGTCCTGGACCGGTCCGGGCATGGCTCCCCAGCCTCCTGTTGTCCTGCAACTCACAGAGGCCCCGGGTGCCCGTCTCACCACGGTTCGTGACGATTCTGCCGCCCGGCCGGTCGCGCGGCAGGGACAGTGAGCAGGCGTAAGCAGATGGTCACTATTTGCGGTCCCGCCCTGCCCGGGGTCTGGTCTGGGCATGGTGACGCCCCGGCACCTAGCGACACCGGGGCGTCCTTAGCCCGTCGTGACTTGACCCGCCAGGATCAGGGCGACGGGGAGCCTGGTACCTCCTCGGGCCGGGCGGCTGGCCAGCTCGGCGGCGATCGCGCTCATGCGCGCCAGGATCGGCACCCGGGCCGGTGAGCCGGGCCGGGTCAGGGCCAGGCTGGCGGCCAGCTCGCGGCGGGCTTGCTCCAGCTCGCGGCCGGTCAGCGTGGTCACGTCATGGTTGCGCGTCGGCCAGCCTCCGGCGGTCCTCCTGCTCGGTCAGCACGTCGTCCAGCTTGGCTTGCAGGCGGCGGCGGGCCGGGGGCACGGGGTCTTGGCGGTCGAAGAACGCGATCGCGGTCTCAAGCTGGCGGCGGTAGTCGCGCAGCTCGTAGGTGGTCAGGGCGTGCATCTGATGCTTGGGCGCGGCCACGGTCCCAGGCTCGGCTGGTCCGGTCGGCTGCTGACCGGGGCTGGTCACGGGGCTACCTCCCGGGAGACGGGGCGTGCCAGGTAGTCGGCGCGGATCAGGTCCCGCAGCGCGTCCGGGCCGGCGGCGGCCAGCACGACGGCGGGGTCGTCGCGGCGCTCGGCCTGGTAGGGACAGGTGGTGCCGGGGATGCGGGTGATCCGGTAGGCGCTGCCCCAGTCCTGGCACAACATGGCGTAGCTGTCCATTTCCGCGATGTCGGGCATGGTCGTTCCTCCTGCTCCGGGCGCGCCCGGGGGAATGATGTCCCAAGTCCCCGGGCGCGCATGACAAGGATCAGCCGGTGGCGTACCGTGCGCATTAGGTCACGGGCGTTCGTAAGCGCCCCGCCCCGGCGGTAAGCGGCCTGGGTCTGGTGTGAGGGGACGTGAGCAGGTGTCATCGGTCCGTGAGCGCGACTCGGCGGCGCTGTCGTTGTTCGCTGATGAGCTGAAAGCCGCCCGCGAGCAGCGCGGCTGGTCCCAGGCGGACCTGGCCGGGCACATCCCCTACAGCTTGTCCACGATCAGCATGGTCGAGGCGCTGCACCGGGTGCCGACCCGGGATCTGGCCGTGTACCTGGACAAGGCGTTCGGCACCCCGGGTACGTTCGCCCGGCTGGAGGGTCGGCTGCGGGACCTGCCGTTCCCGGCCTCGTTCCGGCCGTTCGCGGCGTATGAGGCCGAGGCCACCGCGCTGTACGTGTTCGAGCACAGCCTGGTCCCCGGGCTGCTGCAGACCCCGGAGTACGCGCGGGCGGTGCTGGCCACCCGGCCGAACACCGCCGAGGACGAGATCGACAACCTGGTCGCGGCCCGGCTAGCCCGGCAGGACATCTTGACCCGGGACGAGCCGCCCGCGCCGCTGCTGTGGGCGCTGATCGATGAGGGCGTCCTGCACCGTCCGGTCGCCCCGGCCGAGGTCATGCATGACCAGCTCATGTTCCTGGTTCAGGTGTCCCGGCGGCCTAATGTGACGGTCCAGGTGCTTCCGTACAGCGCGGGCGGCCACACCGGGCTGCTGGGCGCGTTCACGATCGCTGACCTGGGCAGTAACCCGGGTACGGTGAACGTGGAGGACATAACGTATGGGCGGGTCTTCGAGGACGCCGCTACAGTGTCCCGGGTGACACTGCACTACAAGTCTCTCCAGAGCGAGGCCCTGCCCAAGGGGGCCTCACGAGAGCTGATTGCGAGAGTGGCTGAGGAACGATGGACGGGAAGCGCGCCATAACCTGGCGCAAGTCGAGCTATTCCGGGAATAGCGGCGGGCAGTGCGTCGAGGTCGGCAACGCCGCCCGCGTGATCGCTGTCCGTGACAGCAAGGACCCAAGCGGCCCTGTACTGGCCTTCGGCCCGCAGGACTGGCAGCGGTTCACCGACCGGGTCAAGGCGAGCGCCTGATTCTTGCCTGACCGGTCGCCACTTCTAAGGGGCACTCTCGTGTCTGAGGGTGCCCCTCCGGCGTGTTTGAGGGCCACGACGAGCACAGCCCGGTCCTCGCATTTCCCCAACGGATAATGGGGAAACACCGCTCGTTACGGCATTCTTCGGTCATTTGCCCCAAGCGCCCGAAGTACTTTGCATCTCCCAGTCATCCGCGCGGCGGGCACTCTTGTTGCATTTGCAGCTTCCTTGGCCATGTGTGTGATGAGTTCCACCGTCAGTGCGTTTCCGGATTGGTCCCCCCTCCTGCTGGTCGTGGAGTAGAGCAGTAGTGTTCCCGACCTCGCCCTCGGGTCCCCTTGGGGTGGGGGTGAGGTCGGGAACACGGAGGCGGCGCGGAGCGAGCGCGCCAGCGCAGGCAGGAGGGGGGACCGAGACGAAAACGCCGCGCACAGCGCCCGCACACGCGGGCGCTGTGCTGTACGGTAAGTGTGCAGGCGGTGGTCAGGGTTCGTGTGGGGGCCGCGCTTACCCACCCCCACAATGAGCGTCTTATAGTAGCAGTCGGATCATCTAAGTGAGAACCATCCTGTTGGATATCGGAGTGTTCACCGTCCCCGCTATTTGGACATCCGGAGGCTGAATTATTCGTGGATGACTCGGCACGGCTTGGCGAGGATCGCACCCCAGCCTGATCACATAGCGTGACTGCCGACCCTAACGACAGGACGCTCGCGTATCCGCCTGCGCGTCTGCGGCGACCGCTTGCGCTGCTCAGTTGACAGAGAACATGCTCTTCTGGACCACGAATGCTGAAGCCGCCAACTGGGGCGGCTTTACTCGTCGCCCGCGTCCAGGAACGTTGTTCGTGTAATTGATCTTTAGCCGGGTGATTGCCAGGCTGCTGTCCGGGTGAGTTATCGGAGGTAGCCATGGGGCGTTCCCCTGAGGTGTTCGTCCGGCCGGTCACGATGATCGAGGGGCAGCGGCTGCAGCTTACGATGGACTCGTCCTAAGTTGCCTGGCGGCCATATGCTGGCTGGGTCGTTTCAACGACGATGAGTTGTTACCCAGGCGAGGGGAGGCAACGTGCCGGAGCAAAGACCACGTCTGACCCGGGCGGCAGAGATCGCGGGTATCGTCGGCACGATCGCAACGATCGTCGGACTCGTGTTCACGATTTACTTTGCAGAGCGCAGCCCGTCAAGGCCTGTATCACAAACATTGCCGACGACCTCGGCACCCAGCCCATATGAAGCGGCATCATCGCCGAGTGTGACTCAATCGCCTTCTGTGCAGTCCACTCCGAGTCCGAGCGCGTACAGCACTGCGGCGGTAACACCGTCCGCTAGCACGATGAAGCCCTCGGCGACGATTTCTCAACGGACGGCCGCTAGTACGCGGCGCTGGCGGCCGCCATGGGGTTTCACAATCGCTTTGATATACGCGGCATTTTGCTTGCTCGGCTCTGCCATTCTCGGCGCGCTATGCGGTTGGAGGAATGTCAAAAAGCCTTTTCGCTGGCTACTCCTTTTTTGGTTTGCTATTGCGGTCGGCTTTGTGGTGCAAACGCACGGCGACAAACAAATGGAGATCGGTTATCAACTGCTTGTGGCGCCAATCCTAATAATCAATGGCCTGCTATCACTTTTCTGGTTCATAGCGGCCGATATGAAGACGTCTAATTAGAGCGTCCCGGCCCGGGCCGCCGCGCATTCACGGGGCGGCAGCATCTACGGACGAACTAAGGTCGAACGCTAAAGTTCTGGCGCGTCATCACCTAGCTGGCCATAAATCTCGGCCACGTAGCGCCTAAGCAGTTCGGCGAGCTGCCCGGGCCGGTCTCCTAGTGCGCGGCCTTCAGTAAGTAGACGTCTCTGCGGTTCCGTGAGCAAAAACTGCTCGTACGGTGGTCCCATCTCCGGATCAACGAGATTCGCGAGAGAGTTCAAATATCGAGCGATGTTAGCCGCATCGCGTCCTTCGAGCCGAACTTCGTCCGCCATACCGTAGATGGTAGACCACGCAGCTGTGAAGCTTTCCTCTCCGGCTCATCATTCCTCCGTTCAGTTTTCTGCAGCCACTCGGGGGGCATGTTAGACCTGCGGGAAGATGATGATCGTGCCGTTCGGGTAGGTGTTCTTGCGTCTCTGGTTGGGACTACTGATCAGGTCCTGTCGCTGCATCTCAGCGAGCGTCAGACTCTTCACGTGATTGCTGGCGAAGGGCGTCGACGCGATGACATAGTCCACGATCGACTCGATTGTGATGGCCTGGCCCGCGAACTGGCGGAGCAGGTCGGCACGCAGCGGCCTGGTGTCGACTGTGTCGCCGAAGATGATGTCGTACCCGGCAAAGCGATCACGGAAGCTGAAGTCACCCAAGGGCGCGATCTTCCACATCGCTTGCTTCATGCGGTCCAGTCCGATTGGTTCCCGGGTGCAGTAGAACAGGTCGTAGACCTCCTTGCCGCGATCGTCGTACATTGCGAAGCCCTGGATGTACGGGAATTGGCAGATGTCGTGTAGTTGTCTCTTGTACAGATCGTTGAGGTACTGGCTACGCTGCGCGCCCGACAGGAGCGAAGCGTCTTTGTATTCGTCGGTACCGAACAGGTCGGTGAGCGCTTGGTCGATGTTCCGGGCACCAGGACTCCTGACATGGGGATAAAGATCATGCAGGGGTGGGCTTGACTTCGTAGCGCAGGACGAGCCGGGTGCCGGGGTAGCAGGCCTGGGCTTGGCCGAGCTGGTCGCAGAGCGCTGCGAGGGCCTGGGTACGGCGCGGAGCGGTGAGCGGGTCGAGCCGGATGAGCAGTTCGCCGGGGCCGGGGATGATGTCGCCGGAGCCGGTGAGCGCTTCGCGGATCAGGGCGTAGGCTTCGTCGCCGGCGCGGGCGTAGCGGCCGTCCAGGGCGCGGGCCAGGGCGGTTTCAGTGTTGTATGCGGCCATCCGGATGGCGTGGGTGATCTGCTTGACCTCGGCTTCCAGCCGGACCATGTCCGGGGCGATCTCGCCGAGACGGATGCGGGCGGGGACGGCCGCCGCGGCGTCCTGGGCGGCCTGGAGTCCGGCCCGGGCGGCTTCGACGGGGGCGTCCAGGGCGTTGATCATCTGGTTGGTGATGGTGACCGGCTGGCCGGGCGCCGGGTTGCGCAGGGCCGCCAGGCTGGCGTCGCGCTGGGCTTCGGCTGCGGCGGCGAGGATCTCGGCGCGGCGGACCTGGGCAGCGGCGGTCTTTTTCGCCGGGTTCGGGACTTTCCGGTCTGGGTCGTCGGGCGTGGCGGCGTGGGAGTCCAGGGCAT
>Ga0335074_10014966_pt1 | contig 10887 bp, 11 predicted proteins | sample Lox_Sample_23_FD_206715 | JGI IMG/M metagenome (GOLD analysis project Ga0335074, IMG submission 206715) | Soil microbial communities from Loxahatchee National Wildlife Refuge, Florida, United States - Lox_Sample_2.3 | ecosystem: Environmental > Terrestrial > Soil > Wetlands | place: USA... | reverse complement strand
CACGCCGGCAAGGCTGCCGGGCTGTCCATAATATTGGTAGTTCTGAGTGAAGCCGTAGTCGGCCTCGGCGCCCTGATGGTCGGTGAAGAAATAACGATAGGTGCCCAGCACGCCGGCGCTGTCATTCGATTTGTTCTCGATTCCGTTCTGTGTGGTGGTCTCCAGAAAGGTTCCGAATGCCTGAACCGAAATATCCTGCCTGGAAACCACGTTTTCTTCAGACTGCGCGAACCCGGGCACAGCCAGCGCAGCGACTGCTGCAACGAAGGTAATCATCATTTTCTGCCGAAACATTTTTTCTCCTTTTGTAGTTTTGGGTTTGTCGAACATTTTCGTTTCGCGATGACTTAGGGCACGCGGGGTTCCAAAAGGCCCGGGTGCGAAAGTATTCAAATCGCTGTATTCCCGTTCGCCATCGTCATTGCGTGGTGCCCGTTTATTGTCTTGTGCCGGTATCTCGTGACGAAAGGCCGGAAGAAGAACATCGTCAGGCATTTCGCCGCCAGAGCCGGAGCAAGCTGCCACCCTGCTCATCCGCCTTGTTGACGAAAGTGTCGGTGATGAGTTTGCGGTTGGTTACGCGAGCTCGAAGCGAAGGTTTCGCGCGTGTCGGACCGCAACAAAGCAGGATGAGCGCAGGTGCCATTATCCTGGCAACTGCCGGTGGACCGGAAAAAGGGCCTTCGAACGTCGCGATAGCGCGTTTGAGCGGGCTTCTCCAACCCGCATTCTTGACCGAAGCTTGTCATTTTGCCGTCGTCCCCTCGTCACCTGTCGACAAATGGTAGCGGCGCTCGGGACGTATATCCGTCGGACATTCGGCAAACAGGTGTGTGCTCCGCTATTTTCGGCGGATTTGCGGCCGGCGGAAATGCCAGCGGGACTATAGGTTCTCGTCGGTCTCATAGAGAGCGGCCTCTAAGATCGCGGGATGAGCGAGTGCCGGACCAGAGGAAATGTTTGATGTTACCCAACCGGCAATTGTGGCCCTGCGCGTGCGTTCAGAGTTGCCGACACCTCAAAGGAGGAACAGAATGTCTGGAGAAATGTTCGCGGATTTGCTGGCGCCGAATCTGGCGGCCATACGGAATCTCGTCAGAGCCAAAATACGGGTGCCCGGCGATATCGAGGACGTGGTGCAGCAGACCCTGATGCACGCGTTCGCTCATCGCGACCAATTGCGGGCGGAATCCAAATTTAAGAGCTGGATTTCGTCCATCGCGATGAATGAGATTCGAGGGCTGGCCCGCCGGACACGCATTTATTTTCCGCTTGATGAGGTATCGCCGATGGTGTCGCGCGACAGTTCTTCCTGTCCACATCAACTCTATGAGCAAAGGGAACGGGCCGAACGGCTCTACGCTGGACTCGCAGAACTTAACGATCGGGACCGCAAGACGATTTGTCTTGTGGATCTTGCGGAAGTTAGCGTAAAAGATGCGGCCAATGCGTTATCGGTGGGGCGGGCGGCGCTCAAAGCGGCTCACTTTCGAGCCCGCCAACGCCTGAGACGCGCGATTCGCCCTGGCCGGAAGGCTGCTCGCGGGACCTGTTAGAGGCGATCCGCGGTCGCCAGCACTGGCAGGGTGCCGAAAAAGGGGACAGACCGCTCTGTCCACGGCCATGGTCGTACGCGATATGAATAGCTTACAGGCGGGGACAGAGTAGTCTGTCCCCTTTTTCAGCACCCTGCTACCGCTGGATATAGCGCCCATCAGGGCCGATAGACTCGCGCTCGCCCTCCGAGACGCCGGTCATCAGCGGAAGGTTCAATCGCCGACCGCCCGGACCGCGGCGCAGGTTCGCGCCGAAAACTCGGATGGGTAAGTCAGCAAATCTATGGTCATCTCTACGAAGGTCGCGGCCATTGTCGAGGGAAAGCTCATTCCCGGTTTACAAAATGCGAACGGGCCTGTCGCAACAAATGACCGTTTGCTGGTCAGAGCTTGTCGAAGATCATCAGGCAGAATGCCAGCGGAGCGTAAATGATGGACACCATCAGCAATCGCTTTGCAGCACAGTTGGATCTTTCAAGAGCCAATCGTCCGCTGTAGTAGAGGTAGACCGCGCTCGCTATGCAGGCTAACACGCGATAGGCGGGGCCGGCGCCGGCGATCAAGCTGACTGGGATGAGGACGAGCGAAGGCAGCATTGCCTGCCAGGACATAAATTGCGCATCATGCTCGCCGCGGGGAAGGACTAAATATCCAGCCCGAGCGTAATCGTCGCGATACATCCAGGCAATCGCCATGAAGTGTGGGAACTGCCAAAGAAACAATACTAGGTACAGCATCCAGGCCTCCGGGCTTAACCCCCCGGACGCCGCAGCCCATCCTATCAGCGGAGGCATCGCGCCGGAAAAAGCACCGGCCACCGTACACCATGGCGTTTTCCTTTTGAGCGGTGTGTACAACATTAAGTAACTCGCCAACGTAATTACAGCGAGCAGGCTCGCGAGAACATTCACAGCCAAGGCCAGATAAATGGCGCCCGCGAAGGACAACAGAAGTCCGAACCGGAGGGCCGACGCCGGCTCCAGCTTGCCGGCCGCCAGGGGCCGTCTTGCGGTCCGCCGCATGCGGGCGTCAAAGCGCCGCTCGATGAATTGATTGAGAGCACTCGCGCCGCTCGATACCAGCACGGTACCCAGAAGGGTGTGAATCAGCAACGGAAACGGGAAGCCATGACGCTCCGCCGGCAATCCCAGGTAAAAGCCCGCGAAGGTTACAAGCGCAATCAGAACGTTGATCTCCGGTTTCGTCAGCGCCCAGTAGTCGGCTGTTGCCGCAGCGGACCGCGCGGGGTAAGGTTGCGCTGCGGTTGTTGCGGTACTCATTCGACCTCCGCGTTCAGAGCGCGCCGCTGCGGCGACAGCATCTGGATTGTGACCACAGTTGCGGGAGCCAGATACACAAGCGTGACCCAAACCCACATCAGCGCGCCCGCACACTGCTGATCTCCGAGAGGTGAGATATTGAAGAGCCGATGCACCGAGAGATAATGCGGATAAACAACGCGGCCACAAAACGTAAGAAACGCGGACAGGGCGTCGCATGGTAAGGTCGCAAGGAAAAGGTATAAGGGTACGCCCCAGGTGGACCACCTCGCGAGGCTTGGCCAAGGCTGGACTACCGGCCACCAGAACAGAATGCCGGCGGCGAAAAAGCACGCGTACTCGACTTCATGCCACCGTGCAGATCCCATGCCCACTTCGAATAGGGCGGGAATGTGCCATGCGATCACGGCCACAGTGCCAGCGAACCAACAGAGCAGCGGATGCGTAACCATGCGTCCAAGCGCGTGCGCAGGCAAGCAGCCCACTAACAGCCCTGAAAGGAGGCGCCCGAACGGTTCCGGCAACCCATTCAACAGGACGATCACGGGTGCTCCGAGCAGAGTTAGCGGAGCACTTACCGTCATTAGAAGGAGGTGCTGCGCCATATGGGCCGTGAGCAGGTGATGATCCATGGCGGAGAGCGGAGATCCGACAACCGCCCAGAGCAGAAGTAGCCCGCAGGAGAAAGCTGCCAGCCGCCATACGGAGAGCAGGTGAGGAATCGCCTTACGAAGGCGATACCAGCCCCGCAGGTACACGAATTCCACGGCGATGAGTGCCAGCGTGACGAGTGAGGACCACATGGTTGTCCTATGGGAGCGCTCCAGTTTCAGTGGCGCGAGAGGCGTCGCGCGCAGGCGCCAGTCTCGCCGGGTGCAGTGTCTCGAGGAACGACACGAGGGCAGTCGTTTCGGCGGGGCTCAGATTCTTTCCATAGGCTGGCATGTTGCCGCCACCCTGAATCACCTGACGTATCAGTTGGTCCTCGGTGAGCTGAACGGCAACCCGATCCAGCGCGGGCCCGCGCTTTCCTCCAGCACCGCCCAGCGCGTGGCAGTTGTGGCACTGCTTGGCTTGAAAAACGAGCGCCCCCTGGCGTTCCAGCGCGGTCCGGCCCTTCAGATAGGTTTTGGGAATCGGCTCAGCGCTGCCTGCATCCATCACCGGACTCCAAGGCGCATTGCCGGCAAGATGTGTGAAGGTGCCGAGTGAGACTGCGACCAGCAGAATCGTAAGAACGGCGATGGGCCTGCGCTTCCAGCTCTTTTCGCCTTCCCCTGAGATAAAGGGAAGAGCCAGAAGGACGCCCAGCGCAATCACGGGGCCGATCAGCAGTGTTGGAGTTTCCATCGAGGGCGGCAGCAGGGATAGCACCGCATAGAGCCACAGGAAGAAGTAATCTGGCCGGGGCGCGGTCTGGATGATGGTGGGATCCGGCTGCCCGCTCGGTCCGAATGGGCCGAAATGCACGGCGCATACGGCGATCGCCAGCAGGATAAAGCCCGAGAAAAATATGTCCTTAACGATCGCGCCGGGCAGAAACGGAACGCCGTCTCTCCGGGTCAGTTCGTGATATTCCTTGACATACGTCGCACGGCGAACGATGCGCCCGGGCATGGGCCATTCGTTAACTCCAAGCCTCAACACCAGGAGCAGGTGCACGCCAACAAATGCAATGAGCGACGCCGGGATCACAAACACGTGCAATGCGAAGAACCGCGAGAGCGTAGCTCCTGCTATGATCGGTCCTCCTAACAGCAGGTTTACGATCCACGGTCCCAGAACAGGTACGCGGCTTGAAATCGACGCGCCGATGCCCAGTCCCCAATAGGCGTCCTGATCGAATCGAAGCACCTGACCGGTAAAGGCCATTCCGAGGGTCATGAGGAGCAGAAGAATACCAACCACCCAGGTCAGCTCTCGAGGGAATTTGTAAGCTCCGAAAAGGAAGACTTGCACCATATGGATCAGCACGATCGCGATCATGAAATTCGAGCCCCAGCCGTGCAAGGCGCGAATGAACCAGCCGAGTGCGACCTGATGATTGAGAATCTGCAGGCTGTTCCATGCTTCTCCCGCGGAGGGCACGTAAAGGAGGGCGAGGAGAATTCCAGTGACCAGCTGGAGCGCGAATACAGTGAGCGCCGCGCTGCCAAAGACGTACGCCCAGCTTGCGGATTCCCGCGGAACCTGGTGCTGCATGGTCTCGCGGATCGGTGTAGCAAGCTGAAGGCGCGCCTCGAACCAGGCTCCCAAAGTTTTTATCAGACGCATGGCTTTTTACCGGTAGAGATGTTGATCAGGCGCGCGGTGGGAGCTCCCGGAGTGGGCATCTCGCCCGCCTGGATTAACAGGTTCCCCTGCTCCACCTTGTAGCGATATTCGAACAGGCCGCGCTCCGGAGGTCCGGAGGCGCGCGAGCCGTCGGAATAGTAGACACCGCCGTGACACGGGCACATGAACAGGCCCGACTGTGGGAACCAGCGAACCGGGCACCCCAGGTGCGCGCAATTAATCGCAAAAACCTGGAAGTTCTCACCGTCCACGTGGCGCACCCAGCAGGGAATATTCGCAGTTTCCCCATCCGACGGATTCGCAGCCGGGCTTCGATAAGTCGCCAGGCGCGTTTGCCCTTCGGGAAATTGACCGAGCGAACCAAGCGAGAGCCAGGATTCATACCCCGGCCTCCGCTCTCGAATTAAGGGAGAAAGGATGTAGCGCACGATCGGCACCGCCAGAATTGCACCGACGATTCCGTTAAAGAGCATTCCGATTTTCACCAACATCCTGCGTCTGGAGAGTCCATCTGGCGCGTTCATCGAATTCCTCCTTCCGCCTGCAGCACGCTCGAATAGGGCTGTCCTGGGAACTGCGTTCGCTGCGCGACGAGCCACGCAACCACATCGGACACATCCTGCGGCGACATCGGCTTTCCCGGTACGTCGCCGCGCCAGTCGGGAGCCCCCAATTCGCGCCTGCCGACAATCACGGTGGTGCGAAGGTTCTGGTCGCTCACCAGCGCGAGATAGGAGCCGTCGACAATGGAACTCGCCCGCTTGCTTCCACGGCCGCCGGCGCCGTGGCACGACGAGCAGTAAGTGTCATAGACCTCCGCTCCGCGCTGCGGATCGCCGGGACCCTGAGCTGCGTAAGGCGGAGCCATGGCGCCATTCAGAGCATCCGGCCGGGCCCAGCGGGTTCGAATCCCGTGGATGATCACATCGATCTGATCGTCGGTCAGCATTCCGCCCGAGTGTTGGGCAAAGGCCGGCATGGAAGTTCCGGCAACTCCGTCGGCGGTTGCACGGCGAATCGTGGCATCGTCGGCGATGGCGAGGTAAACCGGGTCGCCAAGGCCGATAGCGGCGCCGCCCGTTCCATTGGGACCATGGCATCCGGAACAGTTTCTCGCATAGAGGAAACTGAAGTCCAGAATTTTGCTCGGCCGGATGACCGGTACATCCGCTGGATTGCGAGTGCCACAAGCCGTAGTGACCGCCAGGGATACGGAGAGGACGATGGCCCCGCATCTCATCGGTTTTCCTCCTCCATTCCCGAAGCTTCCATGCCTGAACGGACGGCGAGGGGCAGGCGCTGCCAGGTGCGTATCCGTTCCTGCCGTGAAACAATGATGCCCGCCACAATCCCAAACGCTACCTGCGAAGCCACAAACCAAAGCCAGTGAATACGCTGATTGAGTATCGGATTCACAATTCCGAGAATGCTGTGAAGCAACCCAGTCCAGAACAGCGGCGCGATGAATCCACCGAGCAGGATAGGCCGCCGCGGAAGCATCGGGAGCACGGCGCCATAGAGCAACCCAACAAGCAGCGATGTAATCAGGTGAATCGCCAGGGCGATAAGAAAGACGCTCAGATTAAATGCGGCGAGCTTAGCCGTTGTGTCCGTCATCGCGGCCGGGAGAAAACCGGCGGCCAGCAGGTTAACGGGATACCAGATGCTGTGTTGGCTGATGAGACCGTACAGCATCGCCACAACCGCCATCGCCACGCTCCCGGCGAGGCCGCCCTTGACACCCGCGGAAATCGGATAGATTTCGAGTGGCAAATAAGCCCGCTGTAATTCATTCGCGATCGCCATTCGGGACACTCCGCGCCTCGCGGTCATGACCGCCGCCGCTTCCGGTATCACCGCGACCTCTTCATGAGCTTCATGCGGCAGAACATCGCGGAACCACCCAACGGCGCCGGCGATGGCGACAATGGCTCCGAGCACGCTGACAGCCTCGCTGGTTACCATTCCCGCGAACAGCAGCGTTATTCCAAACGCAAGCGCGATCGGCCATGGGGTGGGCGCCGGCATCCGGATGGTGTCCGTTTCGGATTCGCTGTGGTTAACCGATTCAACAGCCATTCACTTTCTCCTTCCTTAACGCCCGACGATGTACACCACCGTAAAGACCACCACCCACACCGCATCCACGAAGTGCCAGTACATCGACAAAACCTCGGCGCGTTCCGCGTGCTGCCTTCCCACATCTCCACGCAGCGCGAATACCATCACCGTCGCAAGAGCAAGCAGGCCGACCGTTACGTGAAATGCATGCAGGCCCACAAGGGAGTAGTAGGTGGTCCCAAAAAGGTTAGTCTGGATCGTCAGGCCCTCGTCGTAGATGAGGTGACGCCACTCTCGAAGAGTGCCCAGAAGAAATATCGATCCCAAGGCGATGGTCAGAAGCCACCACAGGCAAAAGGAAATAATTTTCCCGCTCCTCAGCAATCTCACCGCGAAGTGAATGGTGACGCTGCTCGACAGCAAACATATCGTCAGGAAGATCGGAAGGCGGAGCACCTCGCGCGGTTGGGGTCCGGTCAGGCTCTTGCCGATGTAAAAGATGTAAGCGACTACAAAGATGGTGAAGATCGCGGATTCGGCGGCAATCAGGCAATACATTCCCACCGGGCCGCGCGCGGGCAGATCCCAGCGGCGATCCGCTTCCTGGAGGGTTATGGACGATGTGCTCATGACGTTACTCGTAATGCCAATCGGGGTCTTCGGGGTGCTTCAGGTCCCATAGCGGCCGCCGGCTCCTGATTTCCGGGATCTTCGCGAAGTTGTACGCCGGCGGCGGCGAACTGGTGGACCATTCGAGCGTCCAGGCGTCCCAGGGATCGCTTCCGGCCGGCACGCCACGCAAGTATGACCAAAGCATGTTCCAAACGAAAAACACCACGCCCGCGGCCTGAAACAATACGCCGATGGTGACAATGAGATTCCAGATGTCCCAGCCGCGTCCCGGTTCGTAAGTATAGATTCGACGAGGCATCCCGAGAATGCCGGGGATGTGCATAAAATCGAAGGTCAGATGGAATCCGATGAGGAAAAGCCAGAAATGCAACTGGCCCAGTCTCTCGTTGTACATTTTTCCGGACATCTTCGGGTACCAATAGTAAAAGGCTCCGAAGATCGCGAACAGGATGCCGCCGACGATCACGTAGTGAAAGTGGGCGACGACAAAGTACGATGCGGTGAGTTGCCAGTCGAAAGGCGCCGCGGCCAGCATCACTCCGGTCAGGCCCGCGATCAGGAACTGAAACAGAAATGCGATGCAAAACAGCATTGGAACCCTGAAGAGAATCTGTCCTCCCCACATGGTGGCGAGCCAGTTGAAAATCTTGATCCCGGTGGGAACGGAAATCGCCATGGTGGACAGCACGAAGAACGTGTTTGCGCTCGAACTCATGCCCACCGTGAACATGTGGTGAGCCCAGACGCTCATGCTGATAAATCCGATGCCCACCGTTGCCGCCACCATGATCGGGTAGCCGAAAATCGCTTTGCGGGAGAAAACGGGAATGATCTCCGAAACAAATGCGAAAGCCGGAATCACGAGCACATACACTTCTGGGTGTCCGAAGACCCAGAAGAAGTGCATCCACAGCACCGCTGAGCCACCGGCCTGCGTATCGAAAAAGTGCCCACCCAGGTAACGATCGACGAGCAGCATCAATTGCGCAGCCGTAAGCGGGCTGACGACGAGAAGCACCAGCCACCCCATCGTGAGATTGAGCCACGCCAGCAATGGCATCTTTCCCAATGTCATTCCCCGGCACCGCAGGCACAGAATCGTGGCCATCAGGTTGGTCGCGGTTCCGATGCTCCCGATGCCGGAAACCAGCAGCGACAGCGTCCAGAAGTCGGTGCTGTGTCCTGGCGAAAATGCCTGCGCGGTCAGGGGAGCATAGGCAAACCACCCCACGTCCGGAGCGTTGCCGGCGCCATAGAGCCCGTCGCCACCGACAAAACTGAAATAGAGGAGCAGCCCGCCGAAGGCCGTCATCCAAAAGCTGAAAGCGTTCAGACGCGGAAACGCCATATCCCGCGCGCCGATCATCAGGGGAACCAGGTAATTTGCAAACCCAAATACAAGCGGCATGGCCACGAAGAAAATCATGGTCGTCCCATGCATGGTGAACATCCGGTTGAACACCTGAGGAGACACGAAATTATTAAGGGGACGGATCAACTGGATCCGCATGATGGTCGCCTCAACTCCCCCGATGACCAGAAATATCAACGCATAAGAGATGTAGAGGAGGCCGAGGCGCTTGTGATCGACGGTGGTCACCCACTGGTGAAGCTGCTCCACAAGAGAGCGCTGCGTCGCGTCCGTTCCGGGAAGGGCGATGGATTGAGTTGACATCAGCGAAGAGTCTCCATGTATTTGGTCACGGCATCGAGTTCCGAATCGCTCAATCCCATGGCCGGCATTTTGCACCCCGGTTTGATGGTGTTGGGATCCTGAATCCAGCGCCGCAGATTTACCGGTGTGTTCAACGCCGCGCCGGAAGCAATCGTGTCGCGGCTCATCAGGTGAGTAAGGTCCGGGCCGAAATGCCCGTCCGCGGCGGTTCCGCTCACGGTGTGGCAGTTGATGCAGGCCGTCCGCTCGAAGATCTTCTGGCCTTCCGAGATGGCGCCACTGGTGTGCGCCGGTAGCCTCTGTTCCCGAACCCAGCGGTCGAACTCATCCCGCGTCTGCACGTACACGCGAATAAGCATCAAAGCGTGTTGGGTTCCGCAGTACTGGGCGCACTGTCCGAGAAAAAGCCCGGTCTCATGCGGGTCCAGCCACATGCTGTTGGGGTGATTCGGTATGAGGTCCGTCTTACCGGCCAGGCGCGGCACCCAGAAGCTGTGATCTGTGTCCGCGGAAAGTAAAGTAAGAAAAGTCGGCGTTGGATGTGCCGGGTCGCTTACGGGAATGTGCAGTTCGTTCGCAGTCACCACCTTCAGCGACGGATATCGAAATTCCCACCAGAACTGATGCCCGATGACCGTGACGTCAATGGCGTTGTCAGGTTTCGGGGCGTTCTGGATACTTGCAATCACGCGCGCAGCCGCCAGAAATAAAACCACCACAATGAGCACCGGAACCACGGTCCACGCCAGTTCCAGTTGAGTACTGCCGTACACCTGCGCGGGTTCGCGCCCATCCGCGGTCTTCCTCTTCCTGAACTTCACCACCGCGTACGTAAGCAAAGTGAATACCACCAGGAATATCGCCCCGGTAACCTGCAGGACAAAGAGAGAAAGATCATAAATCGACTGGGCCGGAGTAGACACGGGAGCGAATATGTTCGTCGGACTCAGGAAGGCGCCGGCGAGGAGCAACGCGGGGATGAAGGAAGGTTCCATGAGATGTCACTGCCCCGAAGCTCGTCCGATCGTTTGCTGGCATTCCGGCCGTGCCGGCAACAGCAATTCCGCCCGCGCTTTGTAGCCGGCCGACGACGCCCGCCGCCGGGTGGCGCGCCCGCATGCTGTCGCGATGAGGAGCATCGCGCCCTCTGCCAAGAACAACGAACTTTTCATTTCACTTCCTCCACGGATTTCACATATTGAGATGTCAGCGTCCTGCCGGTAAGCAGCAGAGGTACCTCGTCGCCGCCGGCCAGTAGCACGGCCCTCAAATGCCCAGGCATGGGCGGCGTCGGTAACGAAATGTTCGCCAGGTTCATCATCGTGCCCGTCGCACCCGGCTCTGTGAGTTCGAACGAAACATCGTGTTTTCCCCGGATCACCATCTT
>Ga0335074_10014965_pt1 | contig 10887 bp, 5 predicted proteins | sample Lox_Sample_23_FD_206715 | JGI IMG/M metagenome (GOLD analysis project Ga0335074, IMG submission 206715) | Soil microbial communities from Loxahatchee National Wildlife Refuge, Florida, United States - Lox_Sample_2.3 | ecosystem: Environmental > Terrestrial > Soil > Wetlands | place: USA: Florida... | reverse complement strand
GGAACGGGTTCCAGGCAGGCCCGTGCTTCCTCGAGGGCGGTGAGCGCGCGGCCGAGATCGGCCGCCCCTCCGGTGTGCTCATACCTGATGAGCAGCGCGTAGCCGAGACAGTACAGGCACCGGGAGCGTTCGCCAAAGGTATCCAGGGCCGCCGTCCGCAGTGCGTCGGTCACCAGGTCGATCCCCTTGCCGATGTCCTCCCGCGCATCCGACGGCTCGGCGTTGGCCGGCTCGGCGTTGGCCGGCTCGGGGTTGGCTGGCTCGGCATAGGCCGGCTCCGCATAGGCCGGCTCCGCGTGTACGGCGTGCGCTGCCGCGGCCCGCAGCACGATGGCGGCCCTGCGCGGATGCGTGGGCGAGCACTTGCTGACCGCGGCGCGCATCGACCGCAAGCCCGCGCGGGACGTGTCCGGCCGGCCGACGGCCAGATACGCGAGGCCGAGATCGCTGAGGGCGAGCGGCAGGCGCGGGTCACCCGACGGCAGCAAGTCAGTCACGCGCGTCAAGGCGCCGATGGCGGGTGAGAGCTCGCCAGCACCCGCGGACCGCCGGGCGCCGGGGAGTATGGTGCGCAACAGGAGCCCTGTGCCGATGACCGCATCCAGCCCCAGCCGGTAGGAACCCTCGGCGGGCTCGGGTCGCTCTGCGAGCAGTCCGGCGAGCAGTGGCGGGCACGCGGCGGCGAGCAGGGAGTTCAGCTCGCCGGGCTCGGGCTCGCCGTCGGCACCGGAACGGAGTTCCCGCAGCAGCTCAACTGCCGCGTCGACGTCGGCGTAATCACCGTGAACCTGGGCGCGGTCCAGCAGCATCCCGGCGAGCAGTTCGGTCAGCCGGGCATGCAGCGGATGCGGGCGTTGCAGCAGGCCGATGGCATCGCGGACCTGGCCGAATGACTGGTTAAGATCGCCGTACGAGCGCTCGCGGAGCCAGCGGGTATACAGCGCGAGCCCGAGTACCGCCCGGATCGCCGCTTTCCGCGTGGCGTCGCGCGGTGGCCGGGCCAGCAGCGACCCGGCGACTTCGGCCACGCGCCCGTCCGGCGCTGCCAGCCGTCCGTGACTGGCGGTCCCCAGCACCGCCAGGGTACGCACGCTGAGCAGTTCCCCGGCTGCCGGGGGACGGCGGGCACCGACGGCCTCGGTAGCGCTGTATCCGCCGGTAGCGCTGTGTCCGTGCTTGGCCGCGGCGCGGAGGGCGCGGAATGCGGCATAGCGCTCGGCAGCCAGTACAGCTATTTGGTGTCCGCTGGGAAAGAAGCCGAGTACCTCCTGGAAGGCCGCCGCCACTTCATCGGCTAGGCCATCGGGAGCCGTCCCCCGGCGCACGCGCTCCGCCCCGGTGATCGCCGCCTCGAAGAGCAGGGCGGCGCGCGCCGCGGGCGCCGCGGCGAAGGCAGCCGCCGCGGCGCGCTGGCGCTCGTATGTGGCGGTGAGCTCATCATCGGACAGCTCGCCGCCCGCGCGGATCTGGGTGGCTCCGGCGAGCGCCCCCGACAAGAACGGATCGAGTCCACGGCCATCGGCGGCCGCGAACCGCTCAAGCAGGCCGATCATGATGTCGAGATCGGCATCGGCCGAGGGCGATAGCTGCGGGTCCGCAACGAACGGGTCGATGACACCGGCAGGGGATGCCTGCAGTCGCTGCGCGAGGACCACGAGCAGGAACGCGCCGCACACCCGCTGGTAATGCGGGCTGAGGTTCGGTTGGCCCATGACGATCCTGCACAGGTGGCCGAACTCGCGCAGGTCCTCGTCCGCGCCGAAGGCGAGATATCGCAGCGCCCGGGCACCGCACAGCGCGCCCACGAAAAGCGGCTGCGGCTTGCCGGACAGGTCCAGCAATCCCACGGCCTGGGTCAGTGCCCGCACAGCGCAATCCAGGTCACCGCCTACGCCTGGCACCCTCGTGATCGCTTCGGCTATCGCGGCTGGCTGCAGCGACAGCATGGTGACGTTCAGCGCCAGCGCCCATGGATCTCCGATGAGCCGCATGACCCGTTCGATAAGCTGCAGGCCGCTCCGGCCAAGCGCATAGCCACGTCGCGGATAGTCAGGCGTCACGTCGGCTATCAGCCGGCGCGAGATGGACGCCATGGTGTCCAGGTCTTGGGCCAGCGGCCGCTCGCCACCGCGCTGGTAGTAGGTCTCCAGCAAGCCGAGGAGGGTGTCCAGCAGGTCCGTGGCCCAGGTCTTGTCCGAACGGCGGCCGCGGCACCCGAGTTCGGCCAGCATGTCGTCGAACTGCTTGATCGCGGTAGCGAAGGCGTCCCAGCTGGGCGTTCCCGGTTCCGTCCGGCGGTGAGCACCCCGCAGTTCGGTGCCCTTGCTCGCGTACTGCACGGCGAGGAGTATCCGCGCCCGCCGCCGGTCGCCAGACGAGAGGCCGCGGACGCTGGTGGCCTTGCGCAGCCACGTGATCGCCAGGTCGATATCGGCGGGATCGTGCGTGTGGTCGTACAGCTTGTCCACGGCCAGGGCGTAGGGGTACAGGTACCCGGCGGGTGCCTCGTCCGCGGCGCCCGCGGCCGCGAGCAGCGCGACGCCCGGCGCAACCTCACCCGGACAGGGACACGGGTCCGCGCACCTGGTCTCGTGATCGGCGATGCGGACCGAACCCAGAGCGAACGACACGTCCGCGCGGCGCGGGTCGTCCGCGTCGAGTCCGCGCAGCGCTAGCCCGAGATAGTGCTCGGCGTCGGCACGGTCGGCATCCGCGGGCTTGGGGTAACGGCCGAAGTAGCGTGCCTGAGCCTCGAAGCCGAGTCTGGCCCAGACCTTTGGGTCATTCGGCTCATGTTCCTCGGCCAACGCACACTCCTCGGCAGGGTTACCTTATGGAGCAAGCGTGCCGATGAGTTCTACCGTTTCTATTCCATAGATCTGCCCGTGCCCGTACTCGCTCTGCCCACCTCGGCCTGGCCGGGCTACGATTTCCGCGTAGAGAGGCTGGTGTGGCCGGTGGCTAGCGAGAACCCCGAGATCAGCGATCTGAACTTGCAGGCGGCTCGCGAGGAGGCGGCCATCGCATTGACCGAGGCGCTCGCCTGGACGCTCACCGAATCCACGTGGGATCAGGTAAGCCGTACTGTCGAGGCCATCGCTTCGGCAGCGGAGGCAGGAGACGCGGACGTACTCTGGCAGACGGCCGGCGACCTGGAACTGCAGGCGCCGCTGCGGGTCATGGGGCGGCTCGGCGACACGCCTCCGCTGCCGGCACCGAAGGCCCTGCGGGAGCGGATTGCCGAGCTGGTGGAATCACTGGGCGGTCCGGCACCCGACGATACCGCGGGAGGCAGCCGTGGGCGGTGACGGCCTCACGTCACCGGCACTGCTGGCTCACCTATTCCTGGTCACAGGCACCAATGGCAGCTGGGACCGTTTGCGATCTGTCTGGTCCGCTGCTACCAGCCAGTTCGGTCTCGATCACGCGATCGGGGTCCTCGCCGTTCCCCGCGACCTGCCGGCTGAATACATCGGCCCCTACGATCAGCGAGGGCTAATCGCGGCGGCGGAGAGCACCTCGGAATCGGTGTGGCAGGCGCTGGCCTGGACCAACCATGACCTTCTCTGCCTCACCGCCATGATGGCCCCGCCCCACGGCGCGGCCTGCGCCCGCGCCTGGTCCGACCTGGAGCAGGGCTGGGAGCGCCTGCTCTCGGCCGGGACACCTGGCCGAGAGCTGGGCCAGGCGCGGCTCTTCCTCGCCCTGACCGGTGGCGCCGATCCTCTCGACCTGGTGCGCGCGCACGCCCCGGACCCGACGCAGCCAGGCTGGTGGCAGCACTGGGACGCGATCGAGTTGCCCGGCCCGGGGACGGCTGAGATCCGGTTCTGGGAGATCGGACCGGACGCGCGTGACACACGGACGTTGCGCCGGATCATCGCCGTCGCACCCGGGCATTCAGAACGCCGCGTTGACCTTTTTCTGTGGACCAGCGGCGACGGTGCCCCTGCCCCGTTGACACGGCATCTGGTACACGCGGCGAGGCTGCGCCATCAGCTCAGGGTCTTTGACGACGGCGAGCCGTCACGTCGGCTGCGGGACGAACTCGACCGCGAGGCTGGGCAGGCATCCGGCCTGCCGCGGCCCGCGCTCGAGGCGGTCGGCATGCGGACGAAGCTGGCGGCCATGCGCCACACGGTCGGCATCATCGATCAGAACGTGCGGCAAGCGCTGAACTTGCCGACGCCAGCCTCAGCGGTGGGGCCACTGAGCGAGGATCTGCGGCTGGCGACGTGGTTCGAGGAACGGCTAGACGACGAGATCACCCGGCTGGATCTGGCGGCTAGTCGTAGCCGCGACGCCGGCGAGGTTCTGGCCGCGGCGCGCGTGCGGAGCCAGACTGGACCGGCCCGCGTGCGGAGCCGGACTGGACCGGCCCGCGAACGCGAAGCCGAGCCATGGGTGGTCATCTGTACCGCGCTCGAGGTGGAGTACGCAGCCGTCAGGGACTATCTCGACGGCCCGATCCGCCAGCATGAGGAGCGGGGCAGTCTATACGAGCTGGGCGCACTGCCGGGGGTGGCCGGTTCCTGGCAGGTAGCGCTCAACCAGACCGGGCCCGGGAGCACCACGGCGGGGGTGCAACTTGAGCGTGCCGTCCGCACCTTCGAACCCCAGGTCGCGCTCTTCCTCGGCGTGGCTGGCGGGCGCAAGGACGTAAAGCTGGGTGACGTGGTCGTGGCCGAGCTGATCTACGACTACGAGTGGGGCAAATCCACGCTGGAGGGTTACGAGCCGCGGATGCGGATTCAGCGTCCGAGCCATCTCCTGCTGCAGCGAGCACGACTGGTCGCCAGGGAAAAGCAATGGCAGCGGCGTATCCGGCCGCAACCACCAGATCCGCCGCCGACCTGCTTCGTCAAGCCCATCGTCACCGGCAGCAAAGTGATCGCACACGACAAGTCGGCGGTTGCGGAGATGCTTGACCGGTACGCGAGCGACGCCCTGGCCGTCGAGACGGAGGGCCATGGCTTCCTCGAAGGGGCATATGTGAACCCGGGCCTCGACGCGCTCGTCGTCCGCGGCATCTCCGATCTGCTCGCCGGCAAGGACGCCGAGAACGACAGCCGCTGGCAACCCGCCGCCAGCCGGCACGCGGCGGCGTTCGCGATCGAACTCCTGCACGGCCTCGGCCCGTTCGGCCCGTTCGGCCCGTTCGGCCCGCTCGGCCGGCGGTAACGCCTGAGCGGGGCGCGCCGGACCCAGTATGATCCGGCGCGCCAGCGCCCCGTCTAGTCCGGTACGCAGGAGTTGGTGAGAACGTCCCAGTTCGATCCGGCGGGACAAACTGGGTCAGCGACCGCGGTGCCGGTGTGGATCGCGCTGTTCGCGATGATGCTTGCCGGAGCGCCGACGAGCGCGAACGCGACGGCGAGGGCTGACAGGCGGTGGCGCCAGGATGCGCGCATGGCCATTCCTTTCGGTTGATGTCGTGGAGGGATTGCTTGACGTCCTCCGCCGCCGGCCGGCAGTGATAGAGGCGTTATTAATGTCAATATGACAATAATCGTTCTTCCAGCTTTATGTCAATCAGACATTAAGCTAGGCTTCCTTACATGACAGATCGCGTGCACCTGCTGCTCAACCTCGCCGTCGACATCGCGATCTTGACGGTCAGGGAGAACGAACTGAACGTGCTGGTCATCGAGCGGGGCAATGAGCCCTATCAGGGGCAGTCCGCGCTACCCGGCGGATTCCTGCGCGCCGGGGAGGACTTGCAGGAGGCCGCGGAACGCGAACTCGCCGAGGAGACCAGCTTCGACGGCAAAGGCTTGCACTTGGAGCAGCTCGCCGCTTACGGAGCACCGGACCGTGACCCGCGGGGCCGTGTGGTCAGCATCGCCTATCTCGCGATCGCGCCAGACCTGCCCGTGCCCGCCGCCGGCTCGGACGCCCGAAGCGCTCGCTGGGCGCCGGTCAAGGATGTGCGCGCCGACTTGGCGTTCGACCATTCGCACATTCTCGACGACGCGGTCGAACGGGCCAGGAGGCGCCTGGAACTCACCACGCTCGCCACGGCCTTCTGCGGATCAGAATTCACCATCGGCGACCTGCGCAACGTGTACGAGGTCGTCTGGAACATGAAGCTGGATCCGCGGAACTTCAGCAGAAAGGTCGCGAACACCGAGGGTTTCGTCCAGCCCACCGGAAACAAGCGCCTGCCAGAAAGCGGTCGGCCCGCGGCCCTTTACACCAGCGGCACCGCGCAGGTACTCAACCCACCGCTGCTGAGGGGCTCCCCGGCGTGACGGACGGCGGCCGGTGCACCCGGTCAGACTCGGGGAGTTCGGCATCGGCGTAGAGTCGCGCGATGCGGGTCCACGCAGCCGCGGCCTCTGCCATGACACCATGCTCCGCGGACGCCTCGGCGAGCTCCGCGAGCGCCCGCACCTCCAGATACGTGGCACTGCATTCACTAAATGTCGCCACCGCGTTGCGGAGCGCCACGAGCTGGTCTTCGGCCTGCCCTTGCGCGCGGCACAGCGCGGCTATCGACAGCCACACGCGTCCCTCGAGAACCGTGTCCGCTCCGTCGTTGGCCAGTTCCGCCGCGATACTCAGATGCTGATGCGCTACGCCGAACCTACCTTGGCGCCACGCCAGGTCGCCAAGCCCGTGCAGCGCGTAGGCGTGGCCGATGCCGGTGTCATCGCAGAACACGTCGAAGACGGCGTCGAATGCGGCCTGGGCTCCGCGGAGATCGCTTCCGGCCAGGCATGCTTGCCCGATCCAGTAGTGCACCTGCGCGAGCAGCCGTGGGCCTTTGAAGGTGGCCGCGATGCTCTCCGCGATCCGCAGCGAGTGCAGCGCCGGCCCCGGGTTACCGAGGTTGAGGTGAGTCTGTCCGATAAACCGCAAGGCCTGGCACTGTCCGGCCATGTCTCCGCTCGCCTTGTAGTGCTCAGCCGCAGCGTTGAACAGCTCGAGAGCGTCGGTGAGACGCCCTCGGCCGCGCATGGCGTTGGCCAGCGCGCGCAGTGCTATTGCCTCGCCATGACGGTCCCCGCTTTCGGCCAGCAGGTCCACGGCCTGGCGCAGTTCGAGCAGGCCGGACACCGTGCTTGAGCGGCGGCTGGCCAGCAGCGCGGACTGGTTCAGGCAGACCAGGACGATCCCCACGCCAAGCCGGTCATTCGCGGCCCGGCAGGCACGAAGGGCGATCGTGTGCGTGACGTACCAGTCGTCGAAGTAACCGCGGATCGTATAGAACTCGTGCGTCGACACCGCCAGGTCCCAGCAGATCGAGACCAGGCCCAGGCTCGCGCAGTGCTCGACCGCGGCCCGGATGTTCAGGCGTTCCCTTTCGAACCAGTCGAGGGGCGCCGCGTCGATTTCGGCAAGCACCTCCGGTGGTGCCCCCCAGTCTGGTACGGCGCTGTGAACGACCTCGAAGTCGCTGCCGTAAAGGTCGGCGTGGGCGCGCCGGACGAGTGTCAGCAGCGCCAGGTAGACCTTGCCGGGTGCCTCTGTCTGGCTAGCGGACAGTTCGGTCAGCGCGCGGTGGCGCGCATACTCTCTGGTCAGCTCGTGGAAACGGTACCTCATATCGGCATCCATAGACTCGACCATGAAGCCGGCGGCGAGCTGGGACATCGCCGTGGCAGCCGCGTCCGCGCCAGCGCCGTCGAGCAGCGCGGCCACCGTCCACAGCCCGAATCCGGTCAGCCGCAGCAGGCCCAGCTCAAGAAAGAGCTGCTGAGCAACGGCGTCGAGTTGCTCGAAGCCGACGCCGATCGTGCGTGCGATACTCAGGTCCCGGTAGACGAACGCGGCCGGCCCCTGCCTGGCGAGGCGATTCGCCAGTTCCATGGCAGATCGCGGATAATCATGGACCTGCAGGGCGGCCGCTATGCGCACGGCAAGCGGCAGTCCAGCGCACAGCGCCACCACCTGGCCCGTTCCAGCCGCGTCGCTGTCGAGATGGATGCCGGCGTCACGGACCACGCGCATGAACAGTTCGGTAGCGTGCTCCTGGTCCAGCGGCCGCAGTGGCGGGAGGTGGTGCGCGCCGCATACCTCCGGCATCCGCCGGCGAGCCGTCACCACGACCGCACACCCCGGGCCGGCTGGCAGGAGCTCGCTGACCTGCGCGCCATCCGCCGCGTCGTCCAGGACGATCAGCATCCGCCGGGAAGCCAGCACGGTCCTGTACACCGCTAGGCGTTCCGCGGTGGTGTCCGGGATACGAGGCACGCCGAACGCGTGCAGAAGCTGGCCGAGGATCTCGTTCGTGGCCATGGCGTCGCCCGTAGTCCCGTGCAATTCGACGTACAGCTGCCCGTCCGGGTAGTGATCGATCACGTGGTGGGACACGTGCAGCGCGAGTGCCGTTTTGCCGATACCGCCTGGCCCGGAGATCACGATGACCGGGGCCGCTAGCCGCCGCGCGGCCCGCAGCAGTCCGGCGGCTTCGGCTATCAGCTCATCCCGGCCCACGAGATCGGTGGGCCGGGGCAACTGCATGGGGACGGCCGGGGCGGGACGCGCCGGAGCCCCCGCGCGATTCACGATGGCGGATTCGGCCGTGGCGATGGCCGTCTGGTCTCCGCGCGCTATGGCGAAATGGAAACTGCGCAGCAACGGATCCGGCATGCCGCCGAGCTCGTCGTCCAGCCGGTCGCGATAGCGTTCGTACGCGACCGTCACGTCAGTCAGATGCCCGCAGCGGTATTCGGCGGTCATGAGCTGTTCGCACAGGCGGCGATCGGTTGGGTAGTAGCCGGCGACAAGCATGATCTCGTCCAGGATCCGCTCGTGATTACCGCGGGCCAGCTCAAGCCCGAATAGCCGGACAGCTGCGCGTTTGTGACGCTGCTCAAGCGCGGCTGTCTCCTGGAGAAACGGCTGTCCAGGGATGTTCGCGAGCGGGTGCGGGCCTCTCCAGAGGCTCAGCGCACGGCGCAGGTAGTCGATCTCATCGTCGGTACGCCGTTCCGCCCCTGCTTCATCCGCCGCGTGAATCAGCCGACGGAACAACAGTGCATCGACATCGTCCTCGGCGACGCGCAACTCATACCCGTACCGGGTAAGAGTCCTTATGTCCTCGCGTCGGCCGATACTCGCGAGCGCCTCCCGCACCGCCATAACTCGCTTGTGCAGCTGCGCTTCCCTGACCTCCTCATCGCCCCAGGCGGCCCGGATCAAGTCGTTTTTGGAGACCTGGCGGTTAGCGTTCAGCAGGAGCGCGGCAAACAGGACAAGGGTCGGGCCAGCCGGCAGGCTCAGCAGCCGACCGTCCTTCCGGATCTCCAATTCACCAAGCATGCCGTAAATCACGAGCGTGCCTCCCCCCCGGGACGCATCACACACCAAGAATTCACAAGTGACGCCGCAAACACTACGCCACAATCATCACGAAAGCACGTGTAGAAATTAAAATGGAATGGTTTGTGACGATAACGCCAGACACGTCGCAATCATAGTGTTGTCCGGTTAACCACTGCGGCGTGGAGTCTCATGGCTCTCCTTGGCCAGGGAGACATCCTGCCTGCGCACCTTCATCGCTACCAGCACACCATCTCATAAACAACATTAAATGAACGCTTTCGCTACGCGAAGCCAGTCTGGTTCTTCGGATGCCGACCTGCGCGTGGCAACCTCCAGTCTGTCCGTTGCGCTGAACGTGACTGCATCCGTTATCGCCGGTGGGCCTGGGTTATATCCCGTAGCTGGTAGGGGTGGTGATCCTGGTCAGCCCGGCTGGTGTGGCCCAGATCAGGACACCCGGTTCCGGCTGTTCGAGTTTCCACCCCTGAGCTTGCTTGATCTGGTGGTGTCGGCGGCAGAGCGGTGCGATATTGCACTCGCACGTCAATCCGCCGTCGTCCCACGGCACCGTGTGGTCATAGTCGCAGGCCGCCGCGGGCCGCCCGCACCCGTACGCGGCGCAGCGCGCATTCCTGGCTCCAACCAGGTGCCGCAGCCTGCGGGAAGGCCGGTACCCCGGCTCGGCGTGCGCGTGATCGCACGCACCCCTGGCGACCGGCTCCAGATCCGCGCCGAGCGCGGCGGCCAGGTCCGCCGCCGTCCAGGTCCCGCCGGCGGCCTGGCCGGCCGCGATGACGGCGTCCAGGGTGCGCGGCCCGGCCAGGCAGCCGTGCGCGGCAGCGGTCCCGTCCGGCCCGGTGGCCGTCAGGCACCACCGGCTGTCCGGGTCCTGCCCGGCCGCGTCCAGCAGCTCCATGGTGTCGTCCTCGTCGAGCAGCCCGTACCCGGGCAGCCCGGCCGGACCGGACGGGCGGCCCAGGACCGGATCCCACGGCACGACCAGCACCGGGTTCACCGCCCAGCCACCGCGCCCGCCGCCCCGCCCAGCCGTCCGCGCGTTCTCGCGCGCACTGACGCGCGCGTTCTCGCGCGCGTTCTCGCGCGCGTTCAGCCACGCACGGGTCATCTCCCCGTCCTCATCCTCATCCCAGACGCCGTCATCATCCTGGTCGTGCGCGTCCTGGCGCGCGCTCCCGTCCGCTCCGCCGTGCGCGTCCTGGCGCGCGCCCTCGTCTACGTGCGCGTCCTGGCGCGCGCCCTCGTCTACGTGCGCGTCCTGGCGCGCACCCTCATCCGGCCCGGGGGTGGCACGGCCCAGCAAGAAGTCCAGCATCGCCTGCACCTGCAACTGACCGGTGGTGCCCGCCATTCCGGCCGCGTGCAGGTCCAGCGCCCGCCGCTCGATGTTCTGCCACGCGACCTGCCCGTCCCCGTTCGGCATCTCCCGCGCCGACAGCCCCATGTTCCCTGAATCTTCCTGCCACACCCGCACCGAGGCCTTGCGCAGCGCCCGCTCCTTGCGGCGCAGCAGAGCCTCCGGGTCCAGCCGGGCTACCTGACGGCGTGCGAAGTCGCGCAGCGCCGCCGGGTTCCGCACCATCGCCGCCGCGGCCAGCA
>Ga0335074_10014964_pt1 | contig 10887 bp, 9 predicted proteins | sample Lox_Sample_23_FD_206715 | JGI IMG/M metagenome (GOLD analysis project Ga0335074, IMG submission 206715) | Soil microbial communities from Loxahatchee National Wildlife Refuge, Florida, United States - Lox_Sample_2.3 | ecosystem: Environmental > Terrestrial > Soil > Wetlands | place: USA: Florida... | reverse complement strand
ATATGGCGAAGCAGCTTCGTCCCGCTTTCTTCCCCGGCGCCGGCGACGGCAGCCCCGATCCCAGTGAGCATGATCATTCCCACTCATGGGCTCGCAGGGGAACGACCCAGTCGTCTTTCGCTCTGGCTCGCGGCGTTGAAGAGAACGGCGCCGAGTGGGATCGCACCCGGGTTGCGCTGGGCCGGAACTCCGGATCGACCCGGCCGAGCTGGCGGTGCGTGCGGCCGGTGGGGCTGGTGCGACGAGTGGGCCGCCCGCAGCCGGTGCCACTCCGGTCATGCTCCTGGCCGTGACTGGTGTGACGAGTGAGCCGCGATGGAGGCCAGGCAGCGCCCCGCGGCCTGGACACCGCACGCGCACCCGCCTTCCTCGGCAAACGTCCCGGCGCCGTCCGCACCGCTGGCTACCGCGGGCTGTGCACCCTCGCCCACCATCTCGCACAAACCGGGCAGACACCCGCGAACAGTACTGATCCGCACTGAGCTGCTCGTGGCCGCTCGCCACACACGGGTAGCACGGAAAGCGGGACCGGTCCCTCGGAGCGATGGCAGGGAACGGTCCCGCGCTGCAGATTGCACCGCATACTGGTCCGAAGGCGGTAACGCATCGCTAGCGTTTGGCTAGCGTGGCGGCAAGTGACGGCGGGATGGGGGAGGCGGGTGAGGCAGGCCAGCGTCAGCCAGGAGGCCGCACGCCTGCGCCGCCCTAGGTCCGCGGCAGGCTGAAACCCCAGTTCAGGACCTTGGCGGCGGCCTCGGCCCCGGCCGCCGGGCTGGTGGCAGGGCTGCCTAGGACAACGCCGATCAGGTTCAGGCCGTGGCGCGAAGCCGAGAAGAGCAGGCAGTGCAGGGCGGCGTTGGTGTAGCCGGTCTTGATGCCGGTGGCGCCCGGATAGGTGCCGATCAGGTCGTTGTCATTGTCCCACCAGTAGGCGTGGTGCCCGGGACCCTTGTGCAGCTGGTAGAACGGCTGCGCCACGATCGATCGGAACACGGCCGACTTCATCGCCGCCATGCCCAGCGTGACCAGGTCTTTCGGGGTGGAGAAGGTCGAAAACTCGGTCGGGTACGGCAGCCCGTCCGGGCTGGTGAACCGCGTGTGCAGCATGCCGAGCTGCTTGGCCGTCTTGTTCATCTTGGCCAGAAACGCCGGCATACCGGGGCCGTAGGCCATGGCCAGGGTGTAGGCGGCGTCGCAGCCCGACGGAAGCAGCATCGCCTCGAGGAGTTCTTGCGCCGTGACCACGTCACCGGGAATCAGGCCCGCGCTCTCCCCGCCGTATTTGGACACATACGCGATAACGGACTTTGGTATCCGGATCTCCCGGTTCAGGTCCCCGGCCCGGATGACCACCAGTGCGGTCATCACCTTGGTGATGCTGCCCATGGGCAGCTCGGTGTTCAGGCCACGGCTCCAGAGCACGGCCCCCGTGTTGGCGTCGGCCAGCAACCCGGCCCTGGCCTGCACGCCGGTCGGAGCACCGATCAACCGGACCGGCGGCGTGGCCGACGGGGTCGCGGACGGCTTGGCCAGGCCCGGCGCCGAGCGGGCCACGGCCGCGCCGACGTCTCCCGCCGCCGACGCCGTTGGCGGCGAAGACGCCGCGGTCCAGGCGATGATCGCTGCGGCAGTGACGCCGCCAGCTATGGCGATGATGGCCGTCGCTCGGACGGGGATGCGCATGCGGCTTCGGTCCTTATCGTCAGAAAGTTACTGCACGACCCTATCGCTACTGACCACCGCAGCGACCGCCCAGGCGCTCGCGCTGGCCGCAGGCCTGGGGCCATCTTCAACTGGCCCATGCCAGCGCGCCGCGCTGCGCATACTGATCCCATGCCAGTGACACTGCACCACGTCGTGGTGGACGCTCATGATCTGCCCAAGCTGGCCCGGTTCTGGTCGCAGGCGCTGGGCTGGAAGGTCCTGTCCGAGCGAGAGCGCGAGATCGTCATCGGGCCCGATGTGAACGCGCCGACGGGCATGTGCTTCATGCCGGTGACCGATCAGAAGACGGTCAAGAACCGAGTTCACGTCGATCTCACCACCAGCGCCGCTGACCGGGATCAGGAGATCGAGCGCCTGCTCGCGCTCGGTGCCCGCCGAGTGGACATCGGGCAGACTGGCCAGGAATCGTGGACCGTCCTGGCCGACCCCGAGGGAAACGAGTTCTGCGTGATACGGCCGAAGACGACGCTGATCGACTGACCAGGTGCCCGGCCTGGCCGCGCCACCAGCCGGCGCCGCGGGCCTCGAACGCGCATGGGCCCCCCAAGGGGGTCCCGTCCCCCCAGAGATATTCGTCTCTACCCGGGCACGACCGCGATGGCCTAGCCTGCCGGTGGTGCAGAGCTAAGTCCCCACGTCCTCTGCCCACCCCGGGGCCGCCGTTCGGCCTCAGCATGCTCCTTCCGGCTCTTCACGCTGCACCCAGCCATTACTCGCCTCCCCCACACGCGAGTAACCGCATGGGCGAGTAGCGAGTCGACCGGGCAGCGACGGGCCGTCTGTGATGGCAGGTGTGCCCGTCGCTGCCCGCCCGGCCCAGGTCGCGTCTGGTCGCATCACCCGCTGCGGGTGATGCCAGGGTGGCTCCGCGGCGATCAAATGGTTGGAAGACGGTCAAATGGCTGGAGGAGGTTGCCTGCCATGACCGGAGGAGTAGTGGCCCCAGCCGTCATCGCTCCGATGGCGTTTGTCCTGCTTGCCATATGGCTCGCGCTGGTGTTCTGGGCCGACGACCACCCCGCGCACAGAGAACACTCCGCGCACAAGGGCTACGGCGCGGTGTCCAGGGCGGACGCCGTTCGCGCCCGCGAGGAAGCGGCTCGCTTCCACGAGGACGAGGCTCGCGCTCGCGAGAACGAAGCTCGCGCCCGCGAGGACGCGGCAGCGGAGGAGGAGAACTGGGGCGGCGCACAGGAGCCCGAACGACCAGGCCGTCGAGCCGCGTAGGCCGACGGCAGCACAGGCCCCGTCACGCCAGCGCGGGGAACATCTGCTTCGCCCGCCCCGACGGCGTGCTGCGTGACGTCCATGTTTTGGCGGTCAGGTCAACGCGCGGCCGACGTTAGGCGTCTATCAGCTAGACGAGATAACAAGAGCCAGCACCGGTTAGGGAGTCAGCGCCGGGCCGTTCCCAGGGGGAGGGGGACGGCCCGGCGCTGCGTTACCGGTTGCCCGGACCGTCGTACACACCGCTTGCGCGAGCTGTCGCTCGCCAGTAGTATACCCAGTATGATTCTTAGTTATATACCGTCATGAGTATCCGGCACGCCCTGCTCGCGCTGCTGAGCGAGGGTCCCAAGTACGGTCTCCAGCTCCGCCAGGAGTTCGAGGAGAGAACCGGCGAGGTCTGGCCGCTCAACGTCGGCCAGGTGTACACGACCCTGCAACGGCTCGAGCGTGACGGGCTCGTCGAATCCGACGGCACCGCCGACGAAGGGCCGCAGAAGGGTTTCCGCATCACCGCCGACGGCGAAGGCGAGCTGGCCGCCTGGCTTCGCACGCCGCCGGACCTGAGCCTGCCCCCGCGCGACGAGCTGGTCATCAAGATCCTCGTCGCCTGGCGGGTGCCCGGCGTCGACGTCCACGAGGTGATCCAGGTGCACCGCCGGTACCTGGTGGAGCTGATGCAGCAGTGGACCCGCCTGAAAGAAGACGAGGCCCAGTTCGACCTCGGCTTCGCGCTGGCGGTCGACGCCGAGCTGTTCCGCCTGGACTCGGTCGTGCGGTGGCTGGATACCGCCGACGGCCGCCTCAAGCGAGCCGCGTCCGAGCCGCTCACCCCGGTTTCTCCAGCCATGCCCAGGCTGCGACGCAGAGTAGGAGTGCGGCGATGAGTTTCCTAGAGCTGCTCCACGTCTCCAAGATCTATGGCGAGGGCCAGAACCAGGTGCAGGCCATCCAGGACGTCAGCTTGTCGGTCGCGGCCGGCGAGCTGGTCGCGGTGATGGGCCCGAGCGGATCGGGCAAGAGCACGCTGCTGACCATCGCCGGAACCCTCGAGGAACCGACCAGCGGGCAGGTGCTCGTCGGCGGCGCGGCGGTGTCGAAGATGTCCCGGGCGGACAAGGCCAGGCTGCGGCGGCGCACGATCGGCTACGTGTTCCAGGACTTCAACCTGCTGCCCGGGCTGACCGCGGTGGAGAACGTCTGCCTGCCGCTCGAACTCGACGGGCTCACCGCCAGGAAGGCGCGCGCCATCGGCCTGCAGGCGCTTGACGAACTCGAGCTCACCGAGCAGGCGGAGCGCTTCCCCGACGAGCTGTCCGGTGGCGAGCGCCAGCGGGTGGCGATCGCCCGTGCCGTGGTGGGGGACCGGCGGCTGGTGCTCGCCGACGAGCCGTCGGGTGCGCTGGACTCGGTGAACGGGGAGGCGGTGATGCGCATGCTGGTCACCGCGGGCCATCGGGGTGTGGCCACGGTCGTGGTCACCCACGACGCTCAGCTGGCCTCGTGGGCGGACCGCGTGGTGTTCATCAGGGACGGCCGCATCGTTGACCAGACCACACCCCCGGCGAGCCCCGAGTCGCTGCTGCAGCCCGGAACCCAGCCAGGGCCGGGCCGATGACCGCGGCGCTGCGGGAGCGGCCGCCCGGGACCGCCGCCACGAACGGGGGAGCGCCAGCGCGCCGGGCGGTGATGCGCTGGGCGCTGCGGCTGTTCCGCCGCGAGTGGCGCCAGCAGCTGCTGGTGCTGACGTTGATCACGGTCGCGGTCGCCGGGACGATCTTCGGCGCGGCGGTGGCGACGAACACCCCGCTGCCCGCCAACGCCGGGTTCGGGTCCGCGAACGCGCTGATCAACCTGCCTCCCAGCCAGAACCTGGCGACCAACATCGCGGCGATCAGGGCCCACTTCGGCACGGTCGACGTGATCGAGAACCAGGTCTTCGCGACCGGCCTGGTCAGCGGCGCACAGCTCCGCGCCCAGAACCCGGACGGCGCGTACGGCCAGCCCATGCTGGCCCTGGTCAGCGGCCACTACCCGCACGGGCCCGGCGAGGTCGCTTTGACCAGCGGGCTGGCGTCATCGTTCAGGATAGGAATCGGAGATACCTGGCACGTCGACGGCCGCGCGCTTCGCATAACCGGGATCGTGGAGAACCCGCAGAACCTCCTGGACACGTTCGCTCTGGTCGCGCCCGGGCAGGTCACCGCGCCCACCCAGGTGACCGTGCTGCTGCACGCGACGCCCCTCGGCGCCGCCACGTTCAACCTGCCGCGGGGCGCGACGCTGCTCCAGCCGCAGCCGCCCACCGGGCTCACCCCGGCGTTGATCGCGCTCGCCTTCGCCATAGTGGGGCTGTTCTTCATCGGGCTGGTCGCCGTGGCTGGCTTCACGGTCCTGGCTCAGCGCCGGCTCCGCTCGCTCGGTGTTCTGTCCTCGCTCGGCGCGACCGACAAGCACATCCGCCTGGTCATGGTGGCCAACGGCGCCGTCGTCGGCGTGATCGGCGCGCTGCTCGGCGGCGCGATCGGTCTCGGCGTCTGGATCCCCTACGCCCCGTACTTCGGGACCCATGCCGACCATCGGGTCGCCTGGTCCAACCTGCCGTGGTGGCTGGTCGGCCTGGCCATGGCGCTGGCCGTGGTCACCGCGATCCTCGCCTCGCGGCAGCCTGCCCGCGCCGTGGCCGACGTTCCGGTGGTGGCCGCGCTGTCCGGGCGGCCGGCGGAACCGAAGCAGAGCCGCCGGTCGCCGCGCCCCGGCCTCATCGTGCTGGCTATCGCCGTCGCGCTGCTCGTGTTCTCCGGCGGGACGCAGGGGGGCAGCGGGTCGAGCGTGTTCGACACCCTGGCCGGCCTGCTGGCCGCGATCGCCAGTATCGTACTGCTCGCCCCGGTGATCATCGGGACGGTGGCGGCGGTGGCCGCCCGGCGGGTGCCGATCTCAGCCCGCATCGCCCTGCGCGACCTGGCCCGCTACCGGGCGCGGTCCGGGGCGGCCCTCGCCGCGGCCAGCCTCGCCGTATTCATCGCGATGCTGATCACGCTGCTGACCACCGACCGCTACACCGAGCCCGTCGACTACGTAGCCCCGAACCTGCCGCCCAACCAGCTCGTCGTCTACACCCCGGGCGACAACCCGGCGAACACCAGCGGCGAAACCCTGCCCAGCGCGCGGCAGCGCCAGGCCGGGCAGGCCACAGCGGCCAGGATCGCCGCGGCGCTGGGCACCCACGACGTGCTCCCGCTCACCTCGGCCGTGGCGCCGACCGACACCGGTCTGCAGCAGGTCGGGCCGGGCGGCGGGCAGGGCACGATAGACATCTACGTGGCCACGCCGGCGCTGCTGCGGCACTACCGGATCAAGGCGAGCTCGATCAGCCCCGGCACGGTGCTGATCACGTCCCGGCCCGGCCTGCAGGGCACGCCCAACCTGGTGTTGCAGTACGGCAACTTCAACTCGCCGAACGCAGCGCTCAAGTTCGTCCCCACCCCGGCGATCCAGACCGTGAGCAACCTGCCCACCGACGTGTCCGACCCCAACCTGCTGATCATGGGCTCGGTCGCGGCCAGGCTCGGGCTGCGGCAGGCCACCGTGGCCTGGCTGATCCAGGCGCCCCGGTCGCTCACCCCGGTGCAGGTCAGCAGCGCCCGGAGGGTCGCCGCGGCGGCAGGCCTGACGATCGAGACCAAGAACGGGACGCCGTCGCTGGATGAGGTGCGCGACACGTCGACCGCCGCCGGGATCCTGGTCGCGCTCGGCGTGCTCGCGATGACGATCGGGCTGATCCGCAGCGAGACCGCGGGCGACATCCGGACGCTCACCGCAACGGGGGCGAGCGCCCGGACCCGCCGTGGGATCGTCGCGGCCACCGCGGGCGCCCTCGGCCTGCTCGGCGCGCTGGCCGGCACGGTCGCCGCTTATCTGGCCGTGCTCGCGACCTCCTGGCGCCAGCTGCTCGCCGGCCACCTGAGCGTGCTGCCATGGCTGGACCTGGTCGCGGTCCTGGTCGGCCTGCCGGTCGCGGCGGTCGTCGGGGGCTGGCTGCTCGCCGGGCGCGAGCCGCGCGCGATCGCCCACCAGCCGCTGGAATGAGCGGCCTCTGGAAGATTGCCCACGCGGGTAGCCAGGGCATGGGGCGCTTGACGCGCTTGGCCGCGCAATATCCTGGTCAGTAAGGCTGGATTGATTCCTCGTGCTGCAATTCAGTGATATATTGCATTCCCCGCGACCTGATCAGCTCACTCCTGACGACGGTGGAAAGCTCCGTAATGAAATCGTCTCGATCCTCATTCACGAGAATGTAGTCGTAAACCCACGCCCAGGTTTGCTGCAGGCTCCTGATCCGAAGGCGATTGTCGGTGTCGAGCGTATGACCCCGCTCGGCGAGGCGCGTTCTGAGTTCAGTCTCTGTCCTCGTCGTGACGAAGATGCCGATCACGCGGCGCGCGGACATCGCCCGGACCTTGACGTAACCCGTTGGCTCGAGTTCCGCCGCGAGAGGGGCTGGGTCCTGGCTGTCGAGCAACTCGCGCGGTGATCCGTAGTAGCTGTCCGAATAGGTGCGGGTATATTCGATCAGCTGCCCTTCCTCGCGGAGTTTCGTGAAGGCCTCATCGCTGACAAAGTTGTATTCTATCCCATTTCTTTCCGTAGGACGGGGAACTCTAGTTGTATACGTGGGAACTCGCCGCACCATGCCCGATGCGACCATCCAGTCGAGCGCGGTGCCCTTGCCGGCGCCGCTCGGGCCAGATATTATGAATAGAGGTGACCTAGCATCCAATTCTGGTCCTCAATTCAACCTTGTCGCGTCGGGCCCCAGCACATATCAGCCGCAGACCTGAACTTACCGTGTCTGGTCTCCAGCGAGGCACTGGCCTGCGGCGGCGGGCGCATCGGGTCCCGCGGCGGGCCGGCTGGGCCGTACGGTGGTCACCGTGAGCGAGAGATTCGGCTGACGTGCTCGACGAGATCGTGCCGCCTGCGGTCATCGCGGTAGAGACATTCGACGATCCCCCGGATGTGCACCTTTACCCGCAGGAGGAGGCGCTGCTGGGGAAGGCGGTGGCCAGGCGCCGCCTGGAGTTCGGCACTACGCGGTGGTGCGCACGGCGGGCACTGGCCAAGCTCGGGCTGCCTGCGGCACCCATCCTGCCCGGCCCTCGCGGCGCGCCGATCTGGCCTGACGGGGTGGCCGGGAGCATGACCCATTGCTCTGGCTACCGGGCGGCCGCCCTGGCGCACAGCACGGACATCGCCGCGATCGGCATCGACGCCGAGCCGGATGGGCCCCTGCCGGATGGCGTCCGGGACCGGATCGCCGGGCCGGAGGAACTGGCCGCGCTGGGCGAGCTCACGGCGGCCGCACCCGGGACATCGTGGGACAAGCTGCTCTTCAGCGCGAAGGAGTCAACCTATAAGGCGTGGTTTCCGCTGGCCCAGCGCTGGCTGGGCTTCACGGACGCCTCCATCGGCATCAACCCGGCCGACGGCACGTTCATCGCCCGGCTGCTCGTTCCCGGAGCGGTGCTGGCCGACCGCCAGCTGACCGAATTCCACGGACACTGGCTGGTCAGGAACGGGCTCGTGGTCACCGCTATCGCCGTGCCGACGGCCCCGGCTTGAGCGTTGCCACCGCAAGGGCCGCTGCCCGGGGGTGGGGAAGACGGCGCTCGGGGCCGTTGACCGGTGAGTCCAGGCCGGTCTGACTTCGGCTAGTCAGCGCAGGCATCCGGATATTTGACGTGTTTTTTCTGGCTATGAGCACCTGACCCGTCCTAGCATCGCTACGGTAGCTAGTTTGCCTTCACCGTGGCTTGCGAGGCGATCATGTCCAAACTGAAGATCTTCGTTGCTGCTCTGGGCGCGACGGCGGCGGTCGTGGCCATGACGACCGCAGGCGCGAGCGGCCCAGCCGAAGCGTTAACGAAGCCAGCAGCCACGACGCTGGCCGGCAGCGCCGTCCCGTTCACCAGCCACACCCGGTCCACCGGTGACGTCGCCGGTTCGCTGCGGCTGACGATCGAGGTGTGGCTGAAGCCGGACCTGGGCGCAGCCGAGGGTTTCGCCACCGCGGTGAGCACGCCGGGCAGCCCGCTGTTCCGCCATTACCTGAGCCCGGGCGCTTACACCGCCCGGTTCGGCGCGTCCAGCGGCGAGGCAGGCCGGGTCGAGTCGTGGCTGCGAGCCGAAGGCTTCACCGGCATCACGACTGACTCTGGGCGTAACTATGTGCAGGCCACCGCGCCGGTGTCGAAGATCAACGCCGCGTTCCGGGTGCGCCTGGAAACCTACGGGGCATCCGCGTCGGTGAACGCTGGCGCCTATCCGCTGCACGCCAACAACCGCGCGATCTCGCTGCCCGCATCGCTGGCCGGCAGCGTGCTCGCGGTGACCGGGCTGGACAACGCCGCGCCGATCATCCCGCTGGACAAAGCGACCGCTGCGCCAGCCCACGGGACCGCCCGCACGGTCGATGCGGGGCCCGAGGCACCCTGCTCCGAATACTACGGGCAGCACATGGCCACCGGCCTGCCGGAGATGTACGGCGTCACGTCGTTCCCGACCTTCGTGTGCGGGTACAGCGCCAGCCAGATGCGGTCGGCCTACGGCGCCAGCTGGGCCAATACCGGGCGCGGGCAGACGATCGCCCTGGTCGAGGTGGGCCTGACCCCGGACATGTTCCTCACCCTGCAGGACTACGCCAAGGCTAACGGCATGCCCGCCCCCTCGCCCGAGCGGTACGCGGAGCTATCACTCGGCAAGAACACCTGCGGTGACCCCTTCAACATCGAGGAACAGCTGGACGTCGAGTCCTCCTACGACATGGCCCCGGGGGCGAACCAGCTGGTCGTGGGCGGTGACAGCTGCGATCAGGCCGAAGAGGGGAACCAGGCCGCCTACAACGCGGACATCGCGATCCTCGACGGGGCCAGCAACCACCCGCTGGCCACGGTGGCCTCCAACTCGTGGGAGAGCGGGACCGAATCCCAGCCTTTGTCACAGACCAAGCTCGTGCACGCGTACCTGGTGCGCGCGGCCGCCGAAGGCGTCGGCATGTACTTCTCGGCCGGCGACGGCTCCGGCATTCTCGAGCCGTCGATCGACCCGTTCGCGATCGCGGTCGGCGGCACCACGCTGGGGATCGGCAAGACCGGTAACCGGCTGTTCGAGACCGGCTGGTCCACCGGGGCGTCCCAGCTGAAGAAAGGCGCCTGGGTGTTCAAGGGCGAGGACGGCGCCTCCGGCGGTGGCCCCAGCGTGTACTGGCCCCAGCCGGCCTACCAGAAGGGCGTGGTCCCGACGTCCCTTGGCACCACCCGCAGCGCGCCTGACATCGCCGCCGACGCCGACCCGTTCACCGGCATCAACGTGGGCATGCTGAACTTCAGCGGCAAGCAGCCCACGTTCTTCGAGGAAAGCATCGGCGGGACCAGCGAGTCCTCGCCGCTGGTGGCCGGGATGGTGACCGCGGCCCAGCAGGGCCAGGAGCCGTCGTTCGGGTTCATCAACCCGGCGATCTACAAGCTGAACGGGACCAGTGCCTTCTACGACACCCTCCCGCTGACCAGCCAGAGCCCAGCGCTGTACCGCGGGGTCGAATGCGACCTCCTTGAGTTCTTCAACATCTGCCTGGGCCCGAAGACGACAACGAACCGGATCCCGAGCCTGACCACTTTCGACGATCAGAGCCCGAGCATGCAGGGCTACACCGGGCAGGTCACCCTGCCGGGCTACGACAACATGACCGGTCTCGGAACGCCCGACGGGCCCAACTTCATCAGGGATCTGCGCCTGCTGGGTTAGGCGGTGCCAGCGGGCGCGACCGGGCAGCTCAGGGCCGCGGCCGCGGGCTGACGCATGGCCGCGTAGCGGTGGGCGGGTACCCGCGCCTGACGACGGCTGCCCGGGCAACGCGGGGCCGCCTGCGGCGCC
>Ga0335074_10014963_pt1 | contig 10888 bp, 9 predicted proteins | sample Lox_Sample_23_FD_206715 | JGI IMG/M metagenome (GOLD analysis project Ga0335074, IMG submission 206715) | Soil microbial communities from Loxahatchee National Wildlife Refuge, Florida, United States - Lox_Sample_2.3 | ecosystem: Environmental > Terrestrial > Soil > Wetlands | place: USA: Florida... | reverse complement strand
GCCCCGATTCCACGAGCCCGATCGGCTGACGACAGGTGCGGGCGACCGACAGGAGCCCGCCATTCGATCCCATCATGAACAGCGAGCCGCGATACCCACGGGCGGTCAGATCCTGTTCGAGGCGACGGATATAGGTGTTGACCTGCGGCCCGACATAGGCGTTTGCCGCCACCGTCGAGCACCGCTCATATTCATACCATTCCCGCGTCAGCTCGGTGCTGCAGGTCACGTAGGCGGCGGGAAGCAACTGCCTCAAAAGGTCCGCCGCGCGCTGTTCATGCGCCGGGTCGAGATAGGAGCTCATGAAAAAGACCGCGACCGCTTCGATCTCGAGCCGCTTCAACTCGTCCGCCACGCGATGAAGCGCGGCCAGGTCGAGCGGCGTCACCACCGCGCCTTTCGCATCGACGCGCTCGGGCACCTCGAAGCGCAGCTCGCGCGGGATCAATGGCTCGTCGCGCTGGTAGTGGAGATCAAACGGGTCGGGCCGATTGGCGCGCGCGATCTCGAGCACGTCGCGAAATCCGGCCGACGTCACGAGCGCGGTCTTGGCGCCGCGCCGCTGGATCAGCGAGTTGATGACGAGGGTCGTGCCGTGGTTGAAGAAATTCGCCTCGGCCGGCTCGATCTTCGCCTTCGCCAGGCAATCAAGGATTCCATCGACGAAATTGGCGTAAGTCGTCGGGCTCTTGGTGTAAGCGACCTTCCGCGTGTCATGATCGAAGGCGACAAGGTCGGTGAACGTCCCGCCGATATCCACCGCAATCACATAGGCCATCGCACCGCCCACTCTCTCAACTGATGAAGAAGGTCACTCCGCGGCTTTTTTCGGGCTCTGGGCGTATTTCTTCCAGACATCGTGATGGTCGGCATCGGGCGGAATCACCTCGGAGACGACGACGATGTGCGACATGTCGCAATGGGCGCGATCATGCACGACATGGATGGGCTCGCGCCCGGCGCGGACATCCTCGATCGCCGCGAGGAGTTGTCGGCGTGCCGCCACGATGCAGACATCGGTCGTGCCGAGATGCTCGCGCGACCGGTCGTGGATCGGGCCCGGCGTTTCCGTCGCGAAGGCGTCATGGGCCGGGAAATAGTTCCCCATGCCCGTATAGTTGGAGGTCCTCATCAGCGCCCGATCCTGCAAATAGCGGTTCCGTTTGGTGCGCACATAGTGATTGTCGACGATTTCCGTCGCGAACTCTTCCTCATACCGTTCCCGCGCCACCGGCCGGACGCGGTTGAACACGATGTCGTAGCGCCAATGGGTCTCGTCGTCGGCCGGTACGTGCCAATGGCAGGAATAGCCTTCGCCCACGCGGCCCTCGTTGCCGACGATCGCGGCCTTGTTGGGCATGATGAAGTTGGTGACGCGCACGTAGCGCTTCCCCTCGCCCGCGCCGCGGATCGAATAATTGCGGATGCCGAAATCGGTCCGTTCCGGCTCTAGCTTTGGTCGTCCGTCCTCGCGATAGAACGTGTCGGCGGACTTCTCGCTACCGGGGACGTTGCGCCGATCGATGCGCGTGAGCGGGCGATGGAGATAGGAAAGATGCGCCGGGTCCATCTCGCCTTCCAAGGCCTGCAAGTAATTGCACTCCATGAAGGTCTTTTGCAGGTAGAGATGCTCGGGCGCTGCGCCAAGGAATTCGTAGTCCGGCAGAAGCGGTGGCGCGCCTTTCCCCAAATAGGCGAAGACCAGTCCGGCGCGTTCGATCACCGGATAGGCCGGATGCCGGATTTCGTCCTTGTATCGGCTTTCCGGCGGCTCGCCGGGTTGATCGAGGCAACGTCCGTCGATATCGAAGAGCCAGCCATGGTAAAGGCAGCGGAGCCCGCCATCCTCGATCCGTCCATAGGACAGGTCGGCACAGCGATGCGAGCACAACAGGCCGAGGAGCCCGAGCCGGCCCGCATCGTCCCGAAACAGCACCAAATCCTCGTCGAGAAGCTTGATCGGCAAGGGCGCCCCGTCCGGCGGCAGGTCTTTCGATAAAGCGATGGGATGCCAATAGAACCGCATGAGCGCGCCGCCAGCCGTGCCGGGGCCGGTCAAGGTGATGAGCGCGTTTTCCTCTTTCGTAAGCATGCCATCGCCCCCGCACGCGACATCCGAAACCGCGACCAGAATCCGAGATAAGGCGCGGCCAAGCCCACTGTCAATCGCGGCCCTTGCGCTCGCTCGTGGGCGAATTGGCCCAAAATCATGAACCTCGTCAAGGTTCTGCGGCCGGGGATTGAGCCCGCTTGTCAGGTTCAAGGAAAGATGAAATCCTGATCGGCAAAAGCGTCGTCAAAAGGGACGGAGGGAGATCATGCGAAACAGCCGTGACCGCATCATCACGAGTCATGTTGGCAGCTTGTCGCGCCCGAATGACCTGATCGAAGCCAACCGCAAGCGCGAAGAGGGCGGCTCGACCGACGAGAAGGCGTTCCAGGCGCTGTTGCAAACCGCCGTCACCTACGTGGTGCGCCGACAGAAGGAGCTTGGCGTCGACGTGCCGAACGACGGCGAATTCGGCAAGTCAATGGGGCACGCGATCAACTATGGGGCCTGGCTCTTCTACGCCTATCGTCGGCTGGGCGGGCTTCAGCTCAAGGACCCGCCGCCGGCGCCACCGCGGCCCGCGCGGCCCGGCGACTTCACGATCGTCGGCCTGCCGGACCGGCGCGACCGCGCCAAGTTCGCTGCCGCCTATTCCGACCCACATGCGGGCATCACTACGGGGTCTGGCCGCCCCGCGCAGCCGGTCTGCACTGGGCCCATCACCTACACCGGTCAGGATGCGATCAAGGCCGACATCGCCCGGCTCAAGACGGCGCTCGCGGCGAACGGCGTGAGTGAAGGCTTCATGACGTCGATCGCGCCGGGAAGCCTCGCCCGGCTCGGCAATCTCCACTACAAGACTGACGAGGAGTTCATGTTCGCCTGTGCGGACGCGATGCGCGAAGAATACAGGGCGATCGTCGATGCCGGGCTCGTGCTGCAGCTCGACGATCCCGGCATCGCCGAGAACTGGGACGCGATCGTGCCGGAGCCAAGCGTCGAGGCCTATAAGCGTTTCACCATGGCCCGCGTCGAAGCCCTTAACCACGCGATCCGCGATCTGCCGCAGGACCGCATCCGCTTCCACCTGTGTTGGGGCAGCTGGCACGGGCCGCATGTCACCGATCTGCCGATGCGCGACGTCGTCGACGTCATGCTGGAGATCAAATGCGATGCCTATTCATTTGAGGCAGCCAATGTCCGGCACGAGCATGAATGGACGGTTTGGGAAGAGGTGAAGCTTCCCCAGCACAAATGCATTCTGCCGGGCGTGGTCAGCCATGCGACCAACGTCGTCGAACACCCCGAACTCGTCGCGCAGCGTATCTTGCGGTTCACCGACAGCGTCGGCCGCGAGCGGGTCATCGCGTCCACCGATTGCGGAATGGGTGGCCGCATTCACCCCGACATCGCCTGGGCCAAGTTCGACGCTCTTGCGCAAGGGGCACGGCTCGCCAGCCGGAAATTGTGGCGATAGACGACTGCCGCGCGACGCGTCCCGTCAGCGACGGGTCAAAGGCTTCCTCAAACCGGCTTGTTCCATGAGCGGGACGACGTCGCGTATGAACTGCGGCAGTTCTTCCTGGTAGTTTACGAAGGAGAGCGCGGTTCCGTCGATCCCGTTGCGCGACATCATCAGCAGCTTGTCCGTGATCTGCTCCGGCGTTCCGACCAGCGGAAACCCCGCCCAGCCCGCGATGAAGTGAAATTTGAACTCCTCGAGCACCTGGGCCGGCAATGCCAGCGATTGCAGGCCGAAGATCCGAACGAGGTTCTCCACCGCTTCCCAGTCGCCCTTCTCCCGGACATAGTAATTGAGGTAGTCCTTCGCCTCCTTTTCGGTCGGCCGGCACACGACATAAGAACTGTTCCAGACCTGGACCGGACGCTTGAACTCGTCGTAAGCGAGTTTCCGGAGGGAGTCGACCCGGTTCCTGACGGTCTCCTCGTCGTGCCGTTCGAGGCTGACAAAGGCGATATCGGCTTCCTTCGCGGCGAAACGCTGACCGATTGGCGAACCACCCGCATTCATGATCGCGGGAAACGGCTGCTGGATCGGCTTCGGCTGATGGAATCCTTTCTCGATCCGAAAATACTTTCCTTCGAAATCGAACTCATCTTCAGCGGTCCAAAGCTTGCGCAAAAGATGAAGCCATTCGCCGGCGTAAACATAACGCTCGTCATGTTCCATGATCGGCGCGCCGAACATCTCGAGCTCCGGCTGGAACCACCCGCACACGACATTGAGGGTGAAACGGCCGCCCGAAATGTGATCGATCGTGGTTGCCTGCTTTGCCGCCATGATCGGGTGCACGGTCGGCACGTGCGACGTCCCATGTATAGGTTTCAAGGCATGTCCCGTTGAAGTTGGTCTTGCCGCCGAACCCCTTCCACCTCGCGACCGGGACCAGTGCCTCGAAACCCGCGCGGTCCGCGGCGGTGCAGATCGTCCGCGTATTGGGCCAACTCGTCTCGAGTGCGCCCTCGGCGGACGTCATCGCGCAACCGTTGCTCACGTTGGGCCCGAAAATCCCGAGCTTCATCTTGTTGTCGTTCCACAAGGGATTTCGCCCGGCATCGCGATCCATGGAAGCCATCCCAACCTCCCTCAGCTTACTTCTGGGCCTCGTATCATTTCACCGCCGCTGATTCCGCCAACGGCACCCGCGCTATCTCATGCCTTTGCAGGCGCAGCAGGATTTCGGTTCCAAACCGGCGGATCTGATTGAGGAACATCTCTTGCGGCACGGCACCCCGGTTCATGCTCACGAGAATTGTGCCGGCGCCGAGCGCGTCGGCTTCAGCGATGATCTTGTCGGCGACGTAGGCCGGCGGTCCCCAGGCCGCGGCTTCGCCTTGCTTCACGATCTCATCCATCGTCATGTCCCGGGCGCGCAGCGTGTCATCGAACGCCGTCGCCCGCAACTCGGGCCGAAGATGTCCGGCGGCGCCCTCCGAATGATAGGCCCCGACATCGCTGAACCGGATATGGTCGAAATTGAACAGGACGTTGTGGAAATACTGGACATAGGGACCGTATTCGTCGATCGCCTGTTGCTTGCTGTCAGCGATGTAGGCGTCGATCGTGATGTTGATATGGTCGGGCGTGATCCGTCGTCCATGCGAGGCGAGACAGGCGGCATAGTATCGGATCGTGTCCTCGCGCGCCGGACCGGCGCCGATACCGGGCGTGATCGGAATGTCGTTGGCGGCGGCCCATTCGATCGAATCCTTGGACCGGCTGACCGGCATCCAGACCGGCGGATGGGGCTGCTGCACCGGGCGGGGCCAGATCGCGACATCGCGATAGGAATGAAATTGGCCCGCGAAAGAGAAGCTTTCCTTCGTCCATGCATCGCGCATGATTTGATAGCATTCGTCGAAGCGCGCGCGGGATTCATCGAGCGGAATGTTGAACACCCGGTACTCGCGCGGCGCCCCCCTCGCGATGCCGCAAATGATGCGGCCATTCGATAGGCAATCGAGCATTGCGATCTCTTCCGCAAGGCGCAGCGGGTCGTGCAGCGGCAGCAGATTGGCATACATCAGAAGCTTGAGCTTGCTGGTGCGCTGCGCCACCGACGCGGCGATCAGGTTCGGCGAATTCATCAACCCATAAGGGGTGACGTGATGCTCGTTGAACGCGACGCCGTCATAGCCCAGCCGCTCCAGCTCGACCCAGGCATCGAGGTGCTCGGCATAGGTCTTCACGGCGACGGCGGGATCGAAATATTTCTTCTCCATCGGGTAGGGCAGATGCCCGTCCGCCCGCAAATGGTCGAGATGCCTCGCATAAGGGACGAGATCGAACACGAACACCTTCATGAGGCCACCCTCGCTAGAATTTCACCGGCACGAATTGCCGCGTGACGAGCTGATCATCCGTGGGCTTGTTCCGAAGGAGGCCCAAATCGACGAAGGAACCTTCGAGCACGTCCAAGGCCTTTGGATCGAACGAACCGTCATCGGACAGCATCGACACCTCGTCGTCATAGGCGCGATCGGCCGAGGACGCGCATGGCGACGGCCGACGTCTCGGGCTTGTTGTCTTTCATGAAAGCGATCGAGGCGAAGAAGCCTTTGAGGAACCGTGCGACCAGGTCAGGCCTGTCATCGATCAACGTGTCACGGGCAAAGAGCACGTGGGCATGAAAATGCGGCGCATATCGGCCCAGCCCCACCAGGATCCGGCCCTTGTGCTGATCGGCGAGTTGCCAGCCGAGTTCGACCGGATCGACGATCGCGTCAACCTGATGCGTCAGAAGCGCAGCAACATTGGCCTGAACCGACCCTTGCGCCAATGTGCGGACGCCATCCTTGCCCCAGCCCTCGGCAATCGCCATTTGCCACACGAGCCACTGCGCCACGGATGGCGCGCCCGGCATCGCCAACAGCTTGCCCTTGAGGCCGGCGACGTCATCGATCGGCGAGTCCGCCGAGACGATGATTGTTACCGTGCGCGGATCTTTGGCAAAGGCGGCGACGCCCAGCACGGGAGAACCCTTCGCCGCGAAAGCGAGATCGGTCCCCGCCGCCAGACCGAAATCGACGCTGCCGGAGGCAAGCGCCTGTTGCAGCTTGTTGCCGTTGCCGACATCGCTGATCTCGGGATCGATGCCGTACCGGGCAAAGATGCCTTTTTCCACACCAACATCGACCGGCAGGAACGCCCAGAGAGAGCCCAATGCTTTGCCGACGCGCACCGTGTCGGCGGCTTCGGCCGGCGACAGGACCGATAAACACGCGACCACGCCAAGGATGGCCGACGCGATCGGCGTCCTCATCTATCCCAGCACTTGGTCGACGAGCGCACGATAGTCTTCGACCGACGGATGATGGGGTGCCGTGACATTGAAAAAGCTCTTGTGCGAGTCCTCGGCCAGCTCCGCCGGATCGCCGCCGCGGTATCCGAGCTTGCGAATGGTGTCGGGTATCCCCAGCCGCCGATTCATCTCGGCCACCGCCTCAGCCGGGGTTCCGGATTTGATGCCGATTGCGTCCGCGAGCTTCCCGGTCTTTTCGGGATACCGGCCTTCATAGCTCCGCAATACGGCCGGCATGGCGATCGTCACCATGGCGCCGTGATGCAGGCCCTGATCTCCGAACGTGTTGGCAAGCGCGTGGACCGGCCCCAGCCCCTTGCCGCACATCATGGCCTGCAATGCCGCCATCATCATGTGCCAGCGCGCGTCCTTGTCGTTGCCATCGGCCGTTGCCCGCTCGATGAAGCCAAACACACGGGTCGCGGCGTCGAGCGCTATCGCGTCGCCAACGGGGTTGCCGCCCTTGGCGAAGAAATTCTCAACCGCGTGGCCGAGGGCGTCCATGCCCGTTCCCGCCGTGAGACGGGAAGGCAGAGAGAAAGTCAGCTCCGGATCGCAGATCGCGACCCGCGGCACGATGAAGGGCGAGTTGATGCCGTGACCACGGCTCCTGGCGTCGGCGTGGATGCCGGCGCCGCGCGAGGCCTCGCTTCCGGTACCGGCGGTCGTCGGCACGGCGATCAGAGGCGCCGTATTCGACCTGATCTTGTCCGGTCGGCCGAAATAGTCGGTGATCTTGCCCTCGTGTGTCGCAAGTACCGACACCGCCTTGGCGGTGTCGATCACCGACCCGCCGCCAACCGCGACAACACCGTCGCAGGCATGGGCCCGATATTGGGCCGCCGCTCGCTCCACCCCATCAACGGTGGGATTTTCCGGCGTCTCGTCGAACACGGCGAGATCGGCGCGGCCGCCCATCGCGCGCTGCACGCTTGCAAAGACGCCATGCTGCACGACGCCCCGGTCGGTGATGAACAGCGGCCGCTTGACGCCAAGGATCTCGAGCTCCTGCGCCAGGAGCTTGATCGCGCCGAAATCGAACTGCACGCGCGGATAGACGAGAGTGAGTGCCATGATGCGCGATGCCCCCAGGCTGCGCTAACGCCGCTCGCGCGGGACCGGCACGACGTGATCGCGGAACTCCGGTTCCTCGTAATAGGTGCCCCCGCACCGGCCGCGCGCCCAGATATGCGGACCCTTGAGCTCGGTGATCGTCAGCCGCTCATATTGATGCTTCTTGCCGGGCTCGAAATCGAACACCATCCCGACGCTGATCGGCCCTTCATATCGCCGTTCCAGCCGCATCGGAACGGGACGCGGCTTCGCGGGCGCCGTGGCCCAGACAAACACGGCCAATCGCCGAAAGTCCGCTTCCTCGTGGAACGTCTCCCCGCACCGCCCGCGGGCCCAAAGCTGCGCGCCGACCTTTCTGGTAATGGTAAGCCGCTCGTAATGGTGCTTCTTGCCGGGCTCGAAATCGAACACCATTCCCGGCTCGATGGGACCCGCATAGGACATGCCGGCGGCCCTTTCCTGCTGCGCGATCAGACCTTGGCAAGCTCCTCGACGCGCTTTTCGTCCTTCATCTCGACCTGATCGCCGCGCGCTTTCACGGCAGAGGTCGAGATGTCGAACTTGTTGCCGTCCGCGTCCTTGCACGCATCTTCGACATAGGGGCGGCCCGGCGGCGGCTTCATCAGCCAGGCGTCCCGCTCCTTGAGTCGGCGAAACACGCCTTCTTTTTCGGCCGGATCGATCGTGATGCCGAAATGATGCACGCCTTCGGGCGCAAGCTCATGGTTGCGCTTCAGGAGCGCGATATCCATGTAGCCGTCCGTCATCCAGACCGACCCGTCCTTGTCGCTCCTGCCCTTGATCTCCATGCCGAACACGTCGACATAGAACTTGGCGAGATTCAACGGGTCGTCCGAGAAGATCGCGATATGCTGGATTCTGGCTGCCATCTTACCCTTCCTCGCGTCAAGAAGCGTGGACTCTTATCTCACCGCCCCCATTTCCTGTCAATTGAGCGCCCTCAGGCGAGGACCGGAAGCTGGATCCAGCATTCGCGGCCGCCGCCGGTATGGATCGTGTGTTCGCCATCATACTTGTCGAGAGGCCGATCGACCGGATCGTTGTGCAGAAAGAATCCCGAATTGGACGAGCCCGGTCGTCCGGTGCCTTTGTAGTCCTGGCCCGAGAGAATGAGCGCGAGCCGCGAGCCTTTGGGCAGGAACACGGCGGTCGGCCACACTTCAACCAGCGCCTCGACCACTTCACCGGGCTTCAATGGCTGCGGCTCGTCGAAACTGTGCACCGGCTGCCAGTTCGATGTGCGCGCCGCATCGAGCTTGCGCAATGCGACGCGGAGCCAGCCTTGCGAGATGGGAATGGGATCGAAATTGGTCGCGAAATTGATCTCCCGCCCGGACGGGTCGAAGGCGAGGAGCGTGCACATCATGTCCATGTCGGGCTTCGAGCAGGACACCTGCAGCTTCGCCATCAGCGGGCCAGCGATCTCCATGTCGCGGTCGAGCGGCGCGGACGTGAAGGTCGCGCCCTCGCTCAAGGCCGGATAGCGCGCTGTCGCCGCGGCCGAGGGCGACTTCCATTCCAGCGTATTCCCGGACGCGTCGAGATGCATCTTGACGAATTTCGTGCCTTGGAGCGGCCAGGTCGTCGACGTGACGTGGCGATGCACCTTGTCGTCGGGCGAACGAACCACCACGTCGACCCGCGGCTCCTGTTCCCAACCGTTCTCCATGTCCTTGAGATAACGGTCGAAAAACCGCCGCTGAAGCGCGACCGAATCAGGAGCGAAGAAGGTCGCGAAATAGGGCCCGGTCTGCACCTTCAGCCATTTCTCGCGCGACGCGATGCCGACGAAGCCCTGAATTGTGCCGCGCAGATGGAGGCCAAGCGCGCCCCAGTTCGAGACCACCAGCGCTGGTACCTCGATCTTCGAGAGATCGGCCGAGCGTGCCTGGTACCACGGGTCGAGAAGCGGGTGCGCACGCACATTGTCGATATAGTCGAACCGGTTCGCCTTCAATTCCTCTTGTGTCAGGCTCGCCGGGCCGGTCGATCGCTCGCCGTTGATGAAATCGGTGAGCGTCGAATCGGTTTTCCCGTGCTGATTGTTGAGGACGCTGTTCTGCCACCACCGGCCGACGAAGCCACTGCAGAAGATGCCGCCATGCCGCGTGCGGTCACGGTAGAAGTCACACGTACCGGCCCACGGAAGGATCGCCGCCAAGTGCTTCGGCCGGTAGGAGGCGGCCATCCATTGGCCCGCGGCGTAGTATGATATGCCCAGCAGTCCGACTTTGCCGTTGCACCACGGTTGCGCGCCGGCCCATTCGATCGCTTCCTTGAAGTCCTTGAACTCCTGCGGCGAGTTGACGTCGAGCTTGCCGGGCGAGCGCCCTGCGCCGCGGCAATCCACCTGAACCAGCGCATAGCCGTGAGGCACCCAAGATTCTGGGTCGGGCCGCTCAAACACCATATGCTGGCCCGTGGAGTTGGCCACCATCTCGGGATGGCGTCCCTTAAGCTTCGCCCAGCCATCGCCCATGAACTGGCTGATATGGGAATCCTTGCCATAGGGCCCATAGGTCATGAGCACGGGATATTTGCCGTCGGGCACCGGCCGATAGATGTCCGCGCGAAGCACGGCTCCGTCGCTGAGCCGGATTTCCACATCCTTGTCGAGAGCCATTTCCTGCCCGCCAGCAGCTTTGCGCAGCACTTTTGCCATCCCAACCTCCCTCGCGGCGCCGTTCTGAACGGCGCCAGTTCAGCGCCGGAAGTCCGCGCACGCAAGGGTGCTTGGGAGGCTACGCCGAACCGAAGAACGGAACGGTCGGGGTGGGTGAGGCCCGCGCATAAGCGGGCCTCACCCAAGCGGTCAGTTGATGCCTTGCAGGGAGGCGACCCGCACCGGCTCCCGCGACGGGCGAGCCTGATCGGCCCTGACCGAAATGATCCGGGTGGGCGGCGCCACGGGTGCGATATA
>Ga0335074_10014961_pt1 | contig 10888 bp, 14 predicted proteins | sample Lox_Sample_23_FD_206715 | JGI IMG/M metagenome (GOLD analysis project Ga0335074, IMG submission 206715) | Soil microbial communities from Loxahatchee National Wildlife Refuge, Florida, United States - Lox_Sample_2.3 | ecosystem: Environmental > Terrestrial > Soil > Wetlands | place: USA... | reverse complement strand
ACCTGGACATAGAGGGGTTTGTCTTCGCCACAGCGATCGTGGGCCGCCTCACGTTGCTCGCACGCGCCGAACCGATCCATACCCTGCTGCAACCACTTGGTCTGCTGCTCGAAGACCCGTACGGGCCATGAGGCCGCTTGACCTCAGCGGTGCAACCGATCCCCCGGAGCCAATTCGGCCGTTGCGGGTGCTTGCCCTGTCCGGCGGTGGCTATCGCGGTTTTTTCACAAGCGAGGTGCTCGTTCGCCTGGAGGCCGAACTCAAGTGCCCGTTGCGCGAGGCCGTAGACCTGACGATTGGAACGTCGGCCGGTGCCCTGGTGGCAGCAGGAATCGCTCACGGCATCAGTGCTGCCAGCATTGCGAACACCTTTCGGGAGTTCGGCCCACGCATCTTCCCCGCATCGCCTCTCAACCGGGTGAGCCAACTCATCTTCGCGGCTCCTTACAGTGCTGAGCCACTGGCACAGGCAATCGACCAGTTGCTGGGTGAAGCGGCCACGGCGCTGATGAGATCATCCCCTGGGAACCTGGCCGTTACTGTCGTCAGTCAGACTGCTTCGGAAGCGCGGATCTATACCTCCGGTGAGTTTGCTTCGGTTGGACGTGGGGATCTGACGATCAAGGAAGCGATCCTCTCCAGCGCCGCGGCCCCGACTTACTTCCCGCCACGGCGTCCCGGCGCCGAAACGCTGGTGGATGGTGGTATCGTCGCCAATGCCCCCGAGCTCGTCGGCCTGGGGCTGATCCACAAGCTTTATGGCGGCGCTCTCGATCGAGCCCGCATCATCGCGGTTGGAACGGCCTGCCCCCCCGCTGGGCGACCTGCGTTGCTTCCCGGCGCATTCAGCTTTGCAAGCTGGATGAGGCCAAGCCGCAATCTTCTTTTGCTGACCCTTGAGGCCCAAGAACATCTGGCAGCGACGATCGCGGCTGACTTGCTCGGTTCGAACTACTGCAAGGTCGATCTCAAACCCACCGCTGACCAAGCCACGGTAATGGGAGCGCTGGACGCTACATCGAAGGCGGCAACCGAGACCTTGGCTGCAATGGCTGAAATCGCCTGGAACCGGAAGCGGGCAGAAGTGCTGGCGCTGTTGACGTGAGCGGGGGGACTACCGATCGTGCGGCCTGGATGCCACAGATTCTGCCAGAGTACAGCACCCGAATCGGTGCGCGGGGCGGTGCCGAGCATCTATCATGTGGCGGCCCGCGCTAGATCCGGAGCCGACGGGCGCGAGGTGCCAACCTTGCTGACTCCGGCAGTTTGGAGCGCAATCATCGAAGAGTGCTATTCACCGTGCGTTGCGAGGTAAGGCTACCGTCCCAGCCCATGGCCACTCGGATCACGCCATGCAATTCACGGAGCGTGAAGCTCGCCGGCACCAGGACGCGCCGCCACACCATCGGACTGATCCCGACCAGCCACGCCTTGACCTGCAGGACCGCGCCGGCGTCCACGGCGCCATCCGAGGAGGGGGTGACCGCGGCCGGCGGATTCAGCCGTCGTTTCATCCGGCCAGGTTACCGCCTCCCACGACACCCGTCGCCGGGCACCCCAGGCATCCTGATGCTCTCCCGAATACGAGCGGACATTGGCGAAGCTGGGGGCCTGGTTGCCATATCGCCGTGCCCGGCAGTTCCGTCAGAATTCTTCCCGATCGGCGATGACCTACCGTGGCGGGAGACGATCCGCCGCCGGACCACGAAGGTTGGGGCGGGCCTCAACGTGAAACCCTGTCGCGGGCGGAAATGCCGCGACGGTGCCGCTGCCGCCCGCGGAGACGATGACAGTATCGATCGACGCCGGGCACGTCCGGGCGGCGCGCGCTCATCAGGGCAGGACATTCGAGGTGATGGCGGCCCGGGTGAGCAATGACGATGGAAAGCAGGTCCTGTTCAGCGGCGTGCCCGGCGATGCCGACCAACAGCGCATGCAGCTGAATGGCGTGCTGACCGGTCTCGGCATGACGGCGGATACGGAGGCGACGATACTGAGTGACGGTGCCGACGGCCCCCGATTGCTGGGAGAGGCCGCGAGCATCGGGACCGTTTATCATGTACTCGACTGGTTTCACCTCGCGATGCGTATCCGGCACGCCGCTCAATGTGCTGGTGGCTGGCCGGCCAACACCGTCAACGACTGCCGGAACCGGGCCGAATTCAGTATCCCCCCGCCGAAGGCCGCCTTGCCGGCGCGAGGATGCGTTTGATCTAAACGGCGCTTGTAAGAACGCCGTTAAGATCAGAGGCAGCCAGCAGGATGGAGATCATCACCGGGGTTGAACGTCGGCGGCGTTGGAGCCCTGAGGAGAAGCTCCGGATCGTAGCGGAGGCCGAGCAGCCTGGCGTTGGCATCGCGGAGATTGCCCGAAGGTACGAGATCAGCCGCGGGTTGTTATGGAACTGGCGCAGCCAGATACGCAGCGGTGCTCTCAAGCCGGAGCCGCCGCCGATATTCTATCCGGTACAGACCATCAGGGAACCTGCGGACGGCAATGGGCCGAGGCCTGTTGAGCCGTCGCCGGCGGCGAGGCAGGAACAAGTGTCCGACGGCAAGATAGAGATCACGCTGCCTGACGGGACATCGATCAAGGTCGGGCATGATATCGGCTTGGCGACCCTGCGGCGCGTGTTGACTGTGCTGCGTCGATGATTGTTCCGCCGTCTGGTGTTCGCGTCTGGCTAGCGACCGGAGCGACGGAAATGCGGCGAGGGATGAACAGTCTTGCCTTGCAGGTTCAAGAGGCGCTGCATCGGGATCCGCACGCCGGGGATCTTTACGTGTTCCGCGGGAAACGCGGTGACCTGTTGAAAGTTCGTTGGCATGACGGCGTCGGGATGTCGCTCTATGCTAGAGCACTTCCAGAGTGACTGGAATCGGGGGGCTCGCGAATCGCCGCCGATCTGTGATTCATCGGACTCCGGTCAACCACACCGGAGAACGACATGCTGTTGCGTCGCGGCCAAGCCCATCCCGATGCGCTTCGGGCACGCGTCCTGCTGTGCGCCGATCAGGGCCTGCGCGTCGGCCAGATCGCCAGGCGATTATGCGTCAGCGTCTCCTATGTCTCGAAGGTCCTGATGCGGCGACGCAACACCGGAGTAACGACGGCGTTGCCGCAGCGTGGCCACGTGCCACCCCGCCTGAGCGGCCTCTCTGACGCGATCAGGGCCAGGATCAAGGACAAGCCTGACGCCACTCGCGGAGCTGCGGGCCTGGCTGAGCGCCACCCATGGGGTGGTCGCCAGCACCGGATTGATGGCGAAAACCCTGCGCAAACTGGACCTGACCTTTAAAAAAAATCCCTCCGCGCGGCGGAGCAGCAGCGTCCGAAGGTCGCCGCGGCACGCGAGGCATGGCGCGCGCAGCAACCGCAGCTCGATCCGGCCAAGATGGTTTTCATTGACGAAACCTGGACCAAGACGAACATGACGCGGCTGCATGGCCGCGCGCCCAAGGGCGAGCGGCTGGTTGCCGCGGCGCCGTGGGGGCATTGGAAGACCTCGACCTTCATCGGCGGCCTGCGCTGCGACGGCCTGACTGCGCCAGCTGTGTTCGATGGCGCGATCAACGGCGACGCCTTCCTGGCCTATGTCGAGCAGACGCTGGTGCCGACGTTGCGCACGGGCGATGTCGTGATCATGGACAATCTCAGCGCGCACAAGGCCAAAGGCGTGCGCGAGGCGATCGAGGCGGCGGGGGCGATGTTGCTGTTCATTCCGCCCTACAGCCCGGACCTGAACCCAATCGAGCAGGCTTTCGCCAAGCTGAAATCATTGCTGCGCGCCAAGGCTCTGCGCACCGTCGAGGCGCTGTGGCAGGCCCTCGGCGACCTCTGCGACTGTTTCTCACCACAGGAGTGTGCCAACTACCTGCGCCATTGCGGTTATCGCCAGTCAGCGTGAAAATGCTCTAAAAGACTGGAGCGCGGCAAGTTCATCTGGCCATCACCGACGGATGGTGTCGTTCCGATCTCAGCTGGCCAGCTCGGCTATATGCTCGAGGGGATCGATTGGAGAAATCCGCAACGAACCTGGCGTCCGGTGGCAGCGGGATGAGGTGAAAAACCCTGCCTGAAACGCAAGATATTGGTTGTCGCACACGAGCGTTGTGTGATTCCCTGCGGTTGTGGACGATGACATCGCGGCCCTCCCGGACGACATCGACGCGCTGAAAGCGGCGCTGACAATTGCGCGCGCGAAGATGCGGGAGGTGGCTGCAGAGCGTGACGCGGGTGCAGCGGAACTGGCGGTGGCACGGGCCAAGGCGTCTGAAGACCTGGCTTTGATCGCGCATCAGAAGCTGCGGATCGCGAAACTGGAGCGCCAGCTGTACGGTCCTCGCTCGGAGCGATCGGCCCGGCTGATCGAGCAGTTGGCGCTGCAGTTCGAGGAGCTGGAGGCCAACACCACCGAGGACGAGCTGGCGGCGGAAAGAGCCGTCGCCAAGACCACAACAGTGGCAGCCTTCACGCGCAAGTGCCCCGAACGAAACACCTTCCCCGAGCACCTCCCTCGCGAGCGCGTGGTGATCGCGCCGCCGACGGTGTGTGATTGTTGTGGCGGCACACGACTGCGCAAGCTGGGCGAGGACGTGACCCGAACCCTGGAAACGATCCCGCGCCAGTGGAAGGTGATCGAAACGGTGCGGGAGAAGTTCACCTGCCAGGACTGCGAGAAGATCAGTCAGGCGCCGGCCCCCTTCCATGTGATCCCGAGGGGATGGGCCGGTGCCAATCTGCTCTCCATGATCCTGTTCGAGAAGTTCGGCCAGCATCAACCCTTGAACCGGCAGGCCGAGCGCTATGCCCGGGAGGGTGTGCCGATCAGTCTGTCGACAATGGCGGACGCCGTGGGGGCGAGCTGCACGGTGTTGGACCCGCTGCTACGGCTTGTCGAGGCGCATGCTCTGGCGGCTGAGCGCCTGTATGGTGATGACACCACGGTGCCGGTTCTGGCCAAAGGCAAGACCGATACCGGTCGATGTTGGGTCTATGTCCGTGATGACAGGCCATTCTGTGGGACGGCGCCGCCGGCAGCGATGTTCTATTATTCCCGCGACCGCAAAGGCGAGCATCCGCAGGGCCATCTGGCCGGCTATGCCGGCTTGTTCCAGGCCGACGCGTTCGACGGATATCGCCAACTTTATCTGCCTGACCGAAGTCCGGGTCCGATCGTCGAGGCAGGGTGCTGGGTCCACGCCCGCCGCCCGTTCTTTGCCATGGCTGATCTCGAGGAGAACGCGCGACGGCAGGCAGCGGGCAAGAAGGCTGTTGTACTCTCTCCCATTGCGATCGAGGTTGTGCGACGCATCGACGCGCTGTTCGACATCGAGCGGCGCATCAATGGCAAACCTGCGGGGGAGCGCAGAGCCGTTCGCCAGGAACAGAGCAAGCCGCTGGTCGAGGCGCTTCAGATCTATATGCGCGAGCAACGCGCCAAGCTCTCCCGCGGTCACGACCTCGCCAATGCCATCGACTATATCCTCAAGCGTTGGGCGGCCTTCACCTTGTTCCTTGACGACGGGCGCGTGTGTCTGTCGAACAATGCCGCGGAACGGGCGTTGCGTGGCATTGCCCTGGGCCGAAAGTCATGGCTGTTCTGTGGATCCGATCGCGGTGGCGAGCGTGCTGCTGCCATGTACAAGATGAACGACGTTGATCCGCAGGCATGGCTGGCTGACGTCCTGGCCCGGATCGCCACGTATCCGGCACATCGGCTGGACGAATTGCTGCCGTGGAACTGGAAGCCCGAGGTGCTCGCCATGGCTGCCGCGGCGGCCTGACCTTGCCCCCAACCAACAAGGTTCATCATGTCCATACCATCGCCCGGGTGGCTGCAATGCTCGGCGAGGACCAGGAATGGCTGTGGGACATCGCCAACGAAATGGATCAAGAGGACGGTCTGATCTGGGTTTACGGTCCTGATGACGACGGCATTATGGCGTTCACCGACTTTGGCATCGAAACCCTCACCGGACTTATCGAGATCTACAAGGCCGATCCTGATTTGCTCAAGCGGCCAACCGATCCCAAATAGCCACCCTGTGGCCTACGCCGAATGCTTACTGACGAAGCGCCCGTGCCTGAGTTCGACGACCCCGCCGTCGCCCTCCGGCCGATGACGGCCGGCAGTGAGGTGGTCGAGGACTACGGCCATGTCGGGCTGACCTTGCGCCGCCACCCCGTCGCCTTCTTGCGCTCCGATCTCGCCGCCCGCCGGATCGTCAGTTGCACCGAGGCAATGGAGGCGCGCGATGGCCGCTGGCTCGAGGCCGCCGGACTCGTGCTGGTCCGCCAGCGGCCGGGAAGCGCAAAGGGCGTCCTATTCATCACCCTGGAAGATGAGACCGGCATCGCGAACCTCGTGGTCTGGCCGCAGACCTTCGAGAAATTCCGCCGCGTCGTGATGGGCGCCAGCATGCTGGCGGTGCGCGGCCGCATCCAGCGCGAGGGCGAGGTGGTCCACCTGGTCGCCTATCAGCTCGCCGACCTTTCGGCTGAACTGGCCAGCGTGGGTAGTCGTGATGCGATCTTCCCGCTGCCGCACGGTCGCGGCGACCAGGTCACCCACGCCGGCGGCGGCCCCGATCCGCGGGAACTACCGCCCAAGGGTCTGCGCACGCGCGACCTCTACACGCCCGATCTGCATATTGCTACGATCAAGGTGAAGAGTCGGAATTTTCACTGACGTCGGAGACTTCTCGCGGGAGTTGGACGATGACCGAAATCACGCTCTCGGCCGACCCAAGAGGTAACGGCTACCAGGCGACCGTCACCTTCCCGGGCGGCGTCTCCATCAGCTCGGCGGAGACCTATCCGACGATCGCGGAAGCGATGACCGCCGCCGCGCTAAAGCTGCTCGAGATGCCCGATCGTCTTGAAGCGCTCGACAAGACGGAGGCTAACCCGGGTGTTTAGCCGGCAGTGCTCGCCGTAACCGATCATCTCCACTCAATGATGGGCCTGTTCTCCGGCGTCGTGATGATGGTGCTCCATCGGATGCTTGTATGCGACCCAGAATAGGTACGCGGCCACGGCGCCCAGGAGGAGGTTGAGCCAGAAGGTGTAGTTGAGGCTGAAGTGTGTGATATGGCTTCGCAGATCGGACGCCGGCGCAGGGACGAGGCCGAGGACGGTGAAGCCCAAGTCCATGATGATCGAGGCAATCACCATCGTCGCGTAGAACACTCCGCCGATATAGGCCGCCATGCGCCAGCCGAAGTAGCGCCTGTAGACATCCAGCAGCGGCAGCACGATGAGATCGGCATAGAGAAATGCGAGCACGCCACCGAAGCTGGCGCCACCGGCCCAGAGGACCGCCGCCAGCGGTACGTTGCCGATCGAGCAGACGAACGTCAGCATAGCGATGATCGGACCAAGCAGCGCGTTCAGCGGGATTTTGAGCCAGAGCGGCGCGTGCGTGACGAAGAGCGCCTTCCAGACGCCATCGGGTACGAACGCTGACAAGAGGCCCCCCACGACGAAGCCGATGAGAAGGTCCTTCCAGAGCATCGACCATTCCATGGCGAAGTTCTGTGCGACCTTCACACGCGTCTCGGGCTTCATCAGCTTGGAGCGAAGGCTCGGTCCTTCGACCGTCATGGACATATGCCGGTGCCCATCGCTCGCTTCCTCGTGCGTCCGCGCCGCCTCGACGAGATTTCTCGGATAGGTAAGTTTGACCGAAATGCTCATGACCGCGACGAGGACCAGACCGCCGATCCATTCGCCCGCGGTGAATTGCCAGCCGAGGAGGATGTAGAGGATGACGCCGAGTTCGAGGACCAGGTTCGTCGAGGCGAACAGGAAGGCGAGCGACGTCACCAGCGCCGCGCCTTTCTTGAAGAGCGTGCGCATGATCGCGGCCGAGGCGTAGGAGCAGCTCGACGACGCGGCCCCGGCCGCGCTCGCGAGGGCGATCTCCTTGAGCCCGTCCCGCCCCAGGGCCTTTTTCATTTGATCAGTGGAAATGACCGACTGGAGCACTGCGGAGATCGCGAAGCCAAGGACGAGGGTCCAGGCTGTCTGCCACGCCATTCCGGCCGTCATGAGGAGGGCTTGTTCTAGTTTCGGAAGGATCGCATTCATCGTCCGGCCTCAGTGATCTTCGATCTTCAACACCTCAGCTCGCGGGTCGGCGAAATCGCGCGCCGCACCTCCGGCCTCTCGCGGCGTCTTCAGGCGACCTGCTCGACCGAGAGCGAACCGGCCGGAAGCGGCTTGATGAGGGACTTGGCGGAAATTGCTGGGTTCAGCCAGTCGGCCCGTAGGCTTTTGTCGAGGATGACGATCTGACGGTCGTGATAAGGCGCGATGTCCGGTCCAGGCTCCATGGTCAGCATCGTGAACGCCTCGCCGACGTCCTTGTTGGGCCGCCAGATGCCGGCGATGCAGAAGATCGGCTCGTCCTTCTTCGTGAAGAGCCACTTGTCCTTACGTTTCTTCTTCTTGTCGGCCGGATCGGTGAATTCGTAGAATCCGTCGGCGATGATCAGGCAGCGACCAGACGTGAGGCCGCGCCCGTCGGAGCGGAAGTTGTAGACGGGCTTGCCGCTCGGGCCCGGCCAACTCCACCGTCGTTGCACCAGGTCGCCGCCGCCCGACTCGCCCTCCATCGTCCGGACAATGGGCGCGCTGTCGGTGATCTTGATGTCCTGACGAGCTTGGATGTTCGGCGTGCCTTCGGAGAAGCGGATCCTGATCTTCAAATCGGCGAAGTCTTCGAAGATCGCCGCAGCCTCCACTTCCAGACGATAGTCATTGCACATGCGGGTCTCCGGACGGGATTCAATTGCGGGCACTGTTCCCGTATGTTCGCGACAATGAGCGCAGCCCCATTCGATCTGGAAGCACCGCTCGGTCAACGCCGCGCTATCATACGACGGGACGGCGAAGGCGTTGAGATGGTCGAGGCGGCCTGGGGCCTGTGGCCCGGCCCGAACGCCGAGCGTCCCTACACCGTCATCCGCCCTGCGCGACCGGATTGCACCGTTCCTCTCATGTCAGTAGATCGGCATTGGTAAACATCTTGGTCCTACCGTAGGAAACGAAGTCCGGCCGAGAGCCGCTCGAACGTCTCCAGTGCGGCGCGTTCGTGCCGATCGCGTTTGGTACGAGAGAGGCACAAGGATAAGGGTTTCCGGGCCGGCGTCCTTTGGCGCCTTATCGAGCAGAGGAGACGGCAGGCTCCGGTCGAGGTCGGCGCCTCTCGCGGCTGTATTACTGAAGGAACTCGCCAGACAGACAGCAAGAGCAATGACTGCGGCAGCTGCCGCCCTTCTATGGACCGTCGAGGAACGCAAGTGCGGTGTTGATCACGCCTTCGAGAAGGGGACGTTCAGGCCGGACCCGGGCCAGGACACGCACGCCCATCAGCACCCCGAGCAGGTGCTGTGTCAAGCCGACGGCCGGCACGGCGGAGGTTATCGTCCCATCCGCCTGGCCCCTCTCGACGCAATTGAGGAAGAATGCCTCAAGTCGCCTGAGGGTCTCGACGATCGTCTCACGAAACTCCTTGTCATGAGGTGCCACCTCGAGGGCGCAATTCACGATCATGCATCCCTTGTGCTCCCGGTCACTCAGCGAACGGCGCAGGATGTCCTCGAAGAACGCTCGTATGGCCTCGCGGGGCGCCAGGGACTCACTACGATGAAGTCGCGCTCCAATGCTCTTTTCGATGTAGTGATCCAACGCCGTCCGGAACATCGCTCGTTTGTCGCCGTACGCGTTGTAGAGACTTGCAGCGGTAAGGCCGGTCCTTTCGATCAGATCCTTAACCGACGTCGACTCATACCCGTGTGCCCAAAAGCACTGCATCGCGGCATCCAGCACCGCCCCTTCGTCGAACTCCCTGGGTCTCGCCATCCTGCCATCCACTCCAAGCGCCATCGGCATCTTGCCATCGCCGATGGCATCCGTCATTTTGGAACGCATATACCACAACGCCGCCCAGGAGTGTAGTGCCTTGGGCCGGCCGCGACGCGTTGACCAAGCATAAGGGTATACCGTCATGGGGCTGGAACAACAGCTTGATGAATTCTCAGCTTGCGTCTCCGCCAGAACTCGCTTTTCAGGTGATCTATCAGGGCCTGTTCATGAGCTGTCTTGCGGTCGTGGCGTTCAATCGCGCGGTCGCGCTGCTCAGTCCTTCCGCCGCGACAGCAATCATCGCGCTGCTGCCAGTGGTAGCCTCGCTTCTCGCAATCCCGGTTCTCGGCGAGGTACCACTGCCGGCCCAATGGATTGCGATCATCGTCATCGGGATGGGCGTCTGCCTGGCCGCGAGACGTCCATCCGTGCGTTCCGCTTTTCTGCAACGTCCTACTCAAGGGGAGTAAACCATGATCAAGTTCTATTTCCATCCGACGCCGAACCCCGCGAAAGTCGCGCTCTTCCTCGAAGAAGCCGGCCTGCCCTTTGAGACGGTGCCGGTCGACACGAGCAAGGGCGAGCAACACTTGCCGGCCTTCCGTGCGATCAACCCGAACGGCAAAGTGCCGGCAATCGTCGACACCGAGGGCCCGGGCGGCAAGGAAGCACGGGTGTTCGATTCAACGGCGATCCTGCTCTACCTCGCTGAGAAAACCGGCAAGTTCCTCGGCGCGCCGGAAGACCGGCCCGAGTTGCTGTCCTGGCTTTTGTTCATCGCTTCCGGGCTTGGGCCGTTTTCGGGCCAGGCCGTGCATTTCCAGTTCGCGGCCCCGGAGGGGCTGGGATACGCCGTCAACCGCTATCGTCGTGAAGCCGAGCGCCACTACCAGGTGCTGAACGACCATCTCGCGGGGCGTGAGTTCATCGTCGGCAATGGATACACGATCGCGGATATGTCGGCCTGGGGCTGGCTCGACCGGGCGTCGCGGGTGATGAAGGGAGCAGAGGATCCGC
>Ga0335074_10014960_pt1 | contig 10889 bp, 13 predicted proteins | sample Lox_Sample_23_FD_206715 | JGI IMG/M metagenome (GOLD analysis project Ga0335074, IMG submission 206715) | Soil microbial communities from Loxahatchee National Wildlife Refuge, Florida, United States - Lox_Sample_2.3 | ecosystem: Environmental > Terrestrial > Soil > Wetlands | place: USA... | reverse complement strand
CCCTTCATCAACAACAAGCTGCAACAGTTGCTGGCGAAGTGGGCGTTCAAAGTTGCAACCGGCGGTGGTTTCCGGATGCCGGCCTTCGCACTGGCGGACGACGGATATCTGTTCGTTCATAACGGGCAGGTGTTCGCGGGTTCCGACTGGATTCCGGAAGAAACGGCAATCAGCTCCCTCTCAACGGCCCGGGGGCTGGTAATCCGCTATCCCATCCGGATGAAAGAGGACTTATTGCCAGTCGAGATGCTCTCGTTCCAAGCAACGGTCGAACGCTTGGAGCAGATTCTTCTCCGGACCGGCTGCAAGCTCGCCACAACCCAGATTCCCGACCTGGTCGAGCGCCAGCTCCGTCTCGATGGTACGTTCCTGCTTCATTCGAGGACGGCCGAGCGGAATGGCGGGGATTTCGATTTCGACCTGGTTGCGGTTCTTCAGGACTCTGATTTCCCCCGCTTTGTCAAAAGCCGTTTTGATATGAGCGAAGGGTATCAGAAAAAAAAGGACAAGAAGAGAAAGATCAAGTCGCCTTGGTGGAACCTGGCCGACGTCGCGATGAAGGCACGCGGCAATCAAATCGGCAGGATCACGAACCTGATCAGCGATTGTATCGCGGCCGGGCGGAGCGATTACGCTTACGAACTGGTGGATCAGTTGCAGAATGCTCTGGACTCACTGAAGCACAATGTCCAGGTGGATCAGGAAGTGATCGGCAGAATCCGCAAAGAGGTTCCCAAGGCTGCGTGGCTTGGAACAAAAGACGCCCGGCGCATTTCCGAAATGCCAATGGAAGTACCCATGGGCAGCGCGGATATCGTAGGGCAGCTTTACAACCACGTTCGCAAAGAGATCGGCCTTCTCTTCGAAGAAACCCTTCCGCTACGTGATTTCGGCGGGATGATTCGAGGAGAGACTTTTGACCGTGACATGTTCAAGGAGTGCCGGAAGATCAACAAGACTTTCGGCGTGCTTGTCAGTGATCTCGCAAAACGAACCGAAAGGTGCCAGGCTGCAGTTGCCGACGCACAGGCGAAGTTCGATGCAGTGAAGGATCACAAGAATCCGGATGTCCGCAAGAATGCTTCGAGGAAGCTCTCCCGCGCCAAAGCCGCGCTTCGAGAAAACGAAGAATGCTGCCGGGCCGAGATGAAGGACTTCCACCGATTCCTCGGCGAATGGGGAAACGGCAAACGGGAAAACCGGAGAGGTTGGTGCCAGGCGCTGCACTCGATCGCGACCGCGTCGCGACACGACAAGGCAACTGGCGCTATTGTCTTTCATGCTTTCCCCCAAGAGGTCCTCGACATGCTGATTGAAGAGACAGGTGGGCACCCGATTCAACTTCATCTCCCGGAAATGCCCGACTCCGAGATTGTTTTCGACGACACGGGGAATGTATACCGCGTCGAGAGAATCCGTCTGGAGGGAGGCTTAATCCAGGAGCGGCGCATCTTCCTGTTCCAGATTTCGGAGCAGGGGAACATCATTCTCGACGGCGTGCGCGTCGATTCCGTCCAGCCCTTCGCCATGCAACCGGGATCGGGAGAGATCCGGAATGGCGTTGTAACTTTCGAGAGTCTTCCGCAGCGTCCTACAGTTCGTGGTGGCAGGCCGCCTGTACTTCGCAACCGGGAAGACCGGTGCAGGTTTCTGTCGGCTTGCGAGCAGAAGTTCGGTGCGAGTTTCGCCGTGTTTGTCGACGGTGATCCAGGAAGTGTACGGCAACTCAACACCGATGAAAAGAGGCAAGCGTTCCTCGATCAAGCGCCTATGCGCCCTTGGGAAGCACGGGCATTTGAGCGAGCGTCCGTACAGCAGTAACCAAATCGCCCAGGGGCCGCTCGAAAGAGGGGCCCTTGGTGGTTTGAATGAGGCAGGAAAGGAGATCGACAAGATGAAACAACTTCGGATAGGAGTTCTAGCGCTAATAGCGGCGGCAACCCCGACGCCAGCACAGAAAATTGACACGGAAACAGCATCGCGCGAGCATGTCGTCCGGGTGCAAACAGCAATGAACCACCTGACGGTGATTGAATTCGCAGAACCTGTGACGACGGTCGCTGTCGGCTCTCCTCAAGCGTTCCGGGTGGAGAGGCGCGAGAACAAAGTGCTCATCGAACCGCTGCAGGAGAATGTTGCTACCAACCTATTTATATGGACGGCTTCGACTCGGCTTAACTATGAACTAGTGCCGGCGGTGAGTGACGCCGGTCAAATGGACTTTGCGATCGATTATCGCCAATCACCACAAGCCCAGATCATTCCGCAGAAGGCCGCGGTCGCAGCGTCCACGCCGCCCGGTGTCCCGCCCGAAATGCTCCTTAACAGTACACCCATTCGAATGGTTGGCGGATCGACAGCGACGAACACCACGTTGGGAGTGTTAATCCGAGACGTGTACCGTAAGCAGGACGTACTTTTCGTGCGGTATTCCCTTGAGAACCGCTCAAGGCAGACGCTTCGCGCGGGCCGCCCCACGGTCGTATCTCTCAACGGTCTGAAGTTTGGTCAGTCGCTTTGGAGCTATCAAAATTCTCAATTGGGCGCAGAGTTCACCGCGCGGTTGAAAGCCACCGGCGCTCCGACGCCGGTCGAGGTGACGCAATGCGAACCAGGAATTGCTGAAGTCTCGCCGGGCCAGGCACAGACGGGCCTCATTACATTGCAGCTTCCAGCAGCGAACCCGGAGGCCACCAAGGCCCAACCGACCGTCCTGCAGATCCTGTTTCCAGTCGATCGGCTCGGAAATCTGACGGCAACGCTGGTGTTGTAGCCTTCCCGGGGACCTAGCCATGGCAATCGAGTATCAAACCGTTCCGCAGATCTATGGGCGCCTGCAGCTAATGATTCGCCAACGCGGGGACACAGGTTTTCGCAGAGCAGTCGCCGACGCGACACTCCAGCCTCGAAATCCGTTCGAGCCAGCAACCAAACGGAGACCCAAAATCGGCCTCGCTTTGACGATCGGTCTTCTCCTCACCCTAACCGGCATTTTCGTGTTTTTCAGTTTTCGTGGTGGGAGGTAACCATGGAATTGAATACCATCGAGAGGCCCACAAATCCGCCAGGTGCTGAATGCCTGGAGCAATCAGCCGAGGCGTTGCGGTTCCCTGGAACTGGACAGCTGATTTGTTACTGGGCAGCCTTAGTTCTATTGACAGCCGCTAGCGTATACTTGATCCATTCGCAATTCGCGTATCCCGGCAGGTGCGCCCAGCCGGCGAACGACCCCTTCGGCATTGTCACGCCTCCCTGGCTGATGCTGCCAGTGCCCTCGCTGGGAGCGGTCGGGTCTTTAGGACACGCGTTCTGGCAAGCCATGCGTGGGAAGCAATGCTGGAAGTGGATCCTCGCAGCCGCTGCCCTCACAGGTTTGCTCGCGTCCGGCGAGTTCCTTAGAACCTGCGCGTAGTTCTCCGACGTCTGCCCAAATCCACAAATCTTGGGACCAGTTTCGAGGTGTCTTTATGCAACCATCCGATCGCTACCGCAGAAACATTTCCGAGCCGGACGCGCAACTGGCGCTCATGCTCCTTGTCTTCGTTGTCCTGGGTGCCTGTCTGTACCTGGTAGTGGCCCGATTTCACGTCCGCGGCGCACAGTTGTCCGAGGCAGCGCTCTACTTTCTCGTGATCGCGGCTGGCGTGGTTGCGCCCCTCGTCAGGCGGTTCACAACCAGAGATTCACGCAAGAAACGTGCGCCATTCGTAGTCCCAATTGACAAGGATGAGCGGGAGATCGAAGCTGCCTGGAAGCAGAACGCCGTCCTGCTCGGCTACGACATGGACGAGAGACCCTGGATCTGGCCAGACGAGGTTCGGGTCATGCAGGGTATCGTTCTCGGGATGACCGGTTCCGGTAAGACAACCCTACTTAAGAGCATCATCACGCAAGATATTGCGCGTTTCACGGGACCGCCGGAAGACCGCCACCGGATTCCGATGGTTATCTTCGACGGGAAAGGTGACCTTGAATTCTTCGAGCAGCTGCTGCCGCACATCCACCGGGCGGGACGGCTGCATCAGCTACGCTTGTTGAATCCCTCTCGCGCCGACCTATCCATTCTTTATAACCCGTTCTTTACGCGCGACGACAATTACATGGCGCAAGTGAACATGATCTTCGGGTCGTTCAATTTGCACGACGAGTTCTTTGCCAAACACCAGCTCAACTATCTAGGGGACGTTGTGCGTGTCCTTTACTACACCGGCGCCCGTTACAACTTCTATGACGTCATCGTAATGCTGCTTGACGAGCAGATATTGCACGAGCAGATTGACAGAGCCACGCATAGGCTCGATCGCGACTCCGTAGTGAGCGCCCAACAGCGACTGAACTTCGAGATGAGCGTTAAGAATCTAATGCAGTCGCTCGAGGACCGCGAACGGGTTCCCAAGATTCAAGGACTGATTAACGAGTGCATGACGTTCCTCGACGACGAGCTTTCTGCCGTCACCGGCCAGTACGACGACCTGCTCTCGATCGAGGACATCATCGACCAGGAACTGATCCTCTTTGTATCGCTGAATGCCAACAAGAATACGGAGCCTGTGCGCTCGCTCGGGAAGATGCTGCTCCAGAACATCCAGCTCACGGTCGGCAAGCGTTACGAAGATCAGGCGGACCGGCGACGGCAAAATAGGCCTATCTTCTCCGTGGTGCTGGACGAATTTGCGCCCTTCGGTTACCGGAACTTTGCCCAGATCCTGCAAACTGCGCGCGGCACGAACACGGCGTTCCTATTCTCGATGCAAAGCCTGCCGCAGTTAATGCAAGTGGGGCGCGGATTCAAGGAGGAGGTTACGTCGGCACCAAATACGACGATGACACTGCGGACACGGGATGAGGAAACCGCCAAGTACTTCATTAATGCGTCAGCCGAACAGATCGTAACGCGGCGCAGTGTACAAAAGGAGCGCGGCTTGTTCGGGTGGGGACGCTATGAAGAAACCGGCCGCGCAACGGAGAGCGAGGATCGCGAAACCCGCTCCCAGGACGAATCGATTAAGAATTTGCCGAAGGGGCGGATGGAGATCCTCATGTCGGACGACACGCGGGGTACGTTGCACTCGTTGGTGCAAGTTCGTCCGCCGGACGAAGTCGTTATCCCAGGTTTCCAGCCGGTCATATATCCGCGTTTGGTGCACTCCCGGGCGGAATCGAGTGGCGCCAACCTGAGGTTCAGGGATCCGGAGTTGGCGCGCAAGTACCGCGTCCCAAATCGGTCACTCGGAGGTTACCGAAGATGAGGCCTAAGACGGTTTTGACGCTTCTGATTCTTGGTGCGCTCGCTTGGGGACAGGACGAGCAAAGTACGCCGGGGGCGGTCGAACAATCGAAAGCGCAACACAGCGTCCACCAGCGACCGTCCTCCGCGCGGCGGTACGTAGGAAAGCAGGATTTCATCCATTTCGCCACCAAGCAGGTGAACCCGACCGACACGGACTGGGGAGCCTGGATCGAACAGCGGCGCCAAGCATTTATGGAAGCGATGGTGGCGAATCCGTTCTTCTGGTACAGCGCCTTGGCGACTGCTCTGCTAATGGTGCTTATGGTCGCTTATGGCGTGCGCGTCATGGACGAAAAGCGGAAGCTATGGCACGCGGCCGAAATCTTAACCGACGTTTGGAACCAGGAACAATACTCCCAATCCGTCGCGCAAACGGCAACCGAGAGGTACAACCGGCACATGCTTGATTGCAACCGGGTGATCGAGGCGCAGGTCAGCGGCCGCCCGAGCCCCGGAATGTTTGAAGCTAACGATGCACGAGAGCAGTTAGAGAGATTGCGGGCTGAACGCGACAACCTCGATAGCGACAACCGGAAAGTCAAAGCGGAACTCGAAAAGCGTGAGGGCATCATTCAGAATCTGTCGGCCCGGGTCAAAGATCTGGAGCCGCAGCTTGACCAGAAAGGCTCCGGCGCACAACAGCAGGGCGGCTCCGATACCGAACGCCGGCTCATCGCCAAAGTGAACCAGTTACGGCAGGAACTTGAGACCGAGAAACAAAAGAGCCGCGCGTTGAAAGGAGGGTAGTTGAGTGCTGGTGACAATCAAGGGGTTCGGAAGCATTTGGGAGCGGCGTTTCAAACGAGACGCTGCTGGCGACGTTTGCTACGATCGTGCGGCTTTCTATAACACCACAGGAGTTTTGGTAAACGGCAGGGTACGCTACCGCTGGCGCATCGGCGGCAAGATCCGACTCAATGGGGCGGGAGGATTCACGCCATGTTGTCCGCGTCGATCTGTGGACCGAGTCTTCGAGTGTGGCGATCCTGAGACCGGGAGGCCAGGCTGGACGCAGATTCTATTTAAACGGATGTTGAATGGTCCGCATCGCCCGGACTTCTACCTGTTTGTCGTGACGAGCGAAGACACAGGACGGTTGGATATTGAGTCGTCAAGCTGGAAGGCCCAGCCAGTTCGGGTTGTGGCGCTCAGTGAAGGCGCTCACCAACATGAGGCAATGCTGCTCATGCCTCCGTACTCATGGATTCGTGGCGAACTGGGAACCTTCTTTGTCGAACCGTCACAGGGCAGGGTCTGGTCAGCAGACCTGCGCCTGGATCGCGTCGATTAGGTGGACGGATATGCGCTACGAGAGAGGCTCCATCAACATTAACCCGGACCGGGACGTACCACTGCTGCAACATGTCTTGCGGTCCAGCTTCATTACAGGCTCGCAACTTTTCGAATTCCTACAGCTGGAAAGTCTGGAACGTTCCGAGCGGGCTTTTCATCACCGCCTGCGTCGTTTGATTAAGCACGGTTTGATTGAAAAGCAAAGAGTGATGATTCACGGCCGCGGACCAATATACGCGCTGACAACCGCGGGACTTTCGCTGCTGACTGATTCAGGCGAGTTGTACGCCGGCCGGAGCGGAATCGAAAGTGCCAACGACGGGTTCCTCCATTGGCTGGAAATTAACGATCTACATCTGGCTCTGTTGAGAGCCGGGGTGCTTGCTCATTGGATACCGTCGACCGAAATCTGTTCACAGAATGACCTGACCACCTTTCGGTACGCGAAAGATTACGACGCAGTAGTATCGGTCCGATGGAAGGGATCGGAATTCCGGTTTGCCTTTGAGTACGAACGAACCGCCAAAACTCTGACGAGGTATCTCGGCATTTGCGACGCACTCGAGTCCGACATGCATGTCAACGTGATCCTCTACGCAGCCTCGAATTACCACCTCATGTGCTTCCTTCGCGACAACCTTCAGTCACGCAAGAAGACAGTCTGCATCGGACTAATGAACGAACTGCGCGACCAGTCGTTGGGTGCGCCCGTCATGGTCGGAGGTACTTCCCGGCCTGCTGCACCGTTCCACGACATTCTTATGAGTTGCGTCGGCGCTCGCAACATTCCACAAATGCGCTAATTTGTCGTTGGCATGGTATTGCCGTCCCTTTGCCACTTGCTTTACCGTTTTTATGCATTCGATGCATAGTCTGCATCATATTGAGAGGCAGCCACTTGCAGCTTGACTACCCTCCCCCGTCATCTTCGATGCCGGGGTTCGGTATGAATAAAAACCCGGCATTCGATTTTGGATGCGCAGCGGCACGCACTCGCTGTCGCTCGGTGCGCACACGCCCGCGCGTGCGACGCGTTTTGTCATTGGCGATTGGCAGTTTGCCGTTTGGCGGAGCCTGCATCTGTCAGCTTGTTGTAACGCGGTTATGCTACGGCCGGGATAACTAGCTCGTTGAGAGCGGGCTCGCCGGAGCTAGTCGTTGAGTGGATGTGAGCAATCCCAATGTTGGACGCAGTGCGTAGTGCTGATAGAACCGGCAGTGCGGTTGGGGTGGCCGGGCTCGATCACGAGCTCTGCCATTTCCCCGCGCGCATGTTCCCGCGGGGACTTGATCGATCAAGAACATGACAGACAACAACAATACGAGGAAGCACGAAAGCGCAAGCAAGGGGTATATGGACACCCCGACTCTGACAACTAAGGAGACTTGAAATGCTAGAGCAATTCCCATCGCGAGTTATGACCGCAACAGCCATCCTCACCCTAGAAGACCTCGGATTGGGGCCACGATCCGACTTGGACCAAGCTACCCGTAAGCTGGCAGAACGCTCGGAGGCGCAGATCGTCCGCTGGGTCCAGTTTCCGTCTGGCGCACTGTTTTTCATGCTGGCACCGGGTGAACCCGACTCAGGAGCAATCTACGTGTTCGACCGTAAGGCCGGCGTCTTCTACTTGATCGACTTTAATGATCAGAAGTGGGGAGGCCGCAGCCTAGCCGAGTACGAGACTTTGGAGCGGACCTGCCGCCTGACGCTACTCGCGCAACAACCCTCGCTGCTGAAACAGCTTTGTAAGGTGCGAAGGCGGGCATGAGCAGCGGATGGCCGCGATCATTTGCGCAAATTTTGGTTTTGAGTTATCTAGAGGCAGGTCAAAAAGGCGGAAGGTTATGGCGAAGCGGTACAGGGCGACCACGACGAACATAGAGAACTATTGGCAGCTGTTTGTAAATAGGCGCGCTTACGTTCTCCAGTCGCCGCGGCCCCATCCGGACAGCGGCCGGTATTACTACTTTCGTCCCAAAGCGCGCCAGGACGGACAGCCGATCAGTCTATCCCCTCAAACGGTCCAGAGACACCTGGAAGGCGGTCTGACGATCGGTTTGTACTCGATGAACCCCGCGACGCAGCGCTGCAAGTGGATCGCCGTGGATGGAGATTATGCGGATTCTCTGAAGCACCTCTGCGAACTGCAATGGGAGTTGCAGCAGCAACGGGTGGCGTCAGCCTTGGAACAGAGTAGGAGAGGCGCCCATCTTTGGGTTTTCGCGCAACAGCCACTGCTGGCGCGCGATTGCCGGCTGCTGATCTCGGGCATCTCTCGGAAACTTGGTATCCCCGTGAAGGGCGCCGGCACAGCCGAGGGGATTGAGATATTCCCGAAGCACGACGAACTGAAGGACGGGGACTTTGGAAACGCGATACGCGGACCACTCGGAATCCACCGCGCAATCAGCGCGCGGTTCTGGTTCTATGGCGCCGACTACAACCTCGACAAACAACTAGCGTATCTCGGAGGTCTCGGTAAGCTGTCGGGCGAGCAACTATCGGAGCTCCTCCAGAAATTGGGGACTGCAAGTACTCCCGAGACCAAGAAGCCGAAGCGCGAGCAACCTTGGCCGTACGCGGCGCTCCAACGGCAGTTCCATATTCTCGATCACGTCCAGGTTCGAAAGAAATCTGGACGGAACTGGATCACCAGATGCCCCGCTTGTGCTGCGGCCGGCCGTGACAAGAGTGGCGACAACTTGGCCATCTCCGTCGAGGAGCCCCAAAAGTATAAGTGCTGGGCCGATTGCACCAAGGAAATGATTCGAGCGGCGTTGGGCTACCCGATCCCTGAGCGGGACGAGCGAAGGTACGCGACAGGTTAGCGGCACCGTGACAGTCGGCGTGCATGGAGATGAACGCGATGGAAGTAGAGCCCCCAAACTGGCAACCCCTAGAACTCCGGATCGGTGCACGGTGTGCCGAGTTCATGTGGATGTGCCGACAAAACGGAGTCGAATACTACAAGCACGTGGTAACACGCCGGTACCTTATGCTCGACAGCCACGGACAATGCTTTGCACAACGAGATGGCCATCTTGTCGTAGCAAATTTCAGCGAAGAATTCAGCCGTGTGACGGAGGCTTACGGTGACTGAGAACAGATTTGACTTTATGGCCGTGGGCGCGTTGGTGGCTCTGGTTCTGGCGGCTATCGTGGGGATCACAAACAAGCGAGGCGTCCAGTTGTTGGTGATTGGCCTTTTGTTGAACATACTGCGCTCTTTGGTTTGAGCGAGCGGGTGGAGGGTTGACGGGAAGTGAGGATCGAAATGATCAAGTCCAACTGCAACGAGGCGTCTGCTGTACGGAGATGGATTGGTGATGTATCAGCAGAGCGCGTGGGTCAGCTGTGGCGAACCGAGGATCACGAAGCGCTCCTGAACGCCATGCGAGCTGCGGACGAACTTACCACGGCGTTGGTCGCGATCGCCCGACGTGAAGCTTTGGAATCGACCTCGAAAATCGAGGAAAGGGAGGAGCACCATGGAAGCGGATCGCAGACTGAACCGCTGGGGGCTGACGTTCACGCCGGCGGTGACTAACCAGCTCCGAAAACATGCCATCTTTGGCCAACCGCAATTGAGTCTTGAGCACCAGGGAAAAGCCAAGCGGTACGTGGTTCGAGCCGTGGAATCGGGCGGAGCCACTAAAGAGATCGGTTATTACGTCACCTTTGCCGGCGAGAACGGCGAGCCACTGGCTTGGCTGCAGACTGTCGATTCGCTCGCCGTTAATGGTCCTCATGCAATTGTCATTGCACCGGCACTGACCCGGATCGAAATGTTCCGGATCGCCAGAACCTACGAACTCTGCATTACGCGCCACTGGCCGGTAACGATTGAAGCCCGGCAACGGCCAAAGCTCGTCGCGGAAGAACTCTTTCGTGGCGAACATGGCTACCTTGCCCTAGAACTTTGGGGCAAAGACCGGGACCTAAGCGGCTGTGTGAGACCGCAATTCTTTACACGGTCCGGCGAGGAGACAGATCTCCCGATCGAGTTCGATGAAGCAATTAAGGCCGCAACCCACGGCGTGAACTGTGTAGGGTGCGGACACCCGCACTATTTGCGACTCGTGGCGCCACCACCACCAACGTCGCCACTGGTTGGTCAGATGATCGATCACCCTCTGGTTGACGTTAGGGCTGGCGTCGAGCCAGTCGAGCAGTTGACCTGCGTCGGCGAGGAACTGGATTCCCTGCGGGTACCCTAACGAAGGGCAGGAGGTCTCCAGCCTGGTTGGCATGAGTTAATTCGGGAGGTGAAAGGTGACGGTTGGTACTCGTAGTGTCCTTTTT
>Ga0335074_10014959_pt1 | contig 10890 bp, 9 predicted proteins | sample Lox_Sample_23_FD_206715 | JGI IMG/M metagenome (GOLD analysis project Ga0335074, IMG submission 206715) | Soil microbial communities from Loxahatchee National Wildlife Refuge, Florida, United States - Lox_Sample_2.3 | ecosystem: Environmental > Terrestrial > Soil > Wetlands | place: USA: Florida... | reverse complement strand
CGCAACAGGATGTGTGTGAATTCGCAGTGGTCATGCATCGGCTGCCGGACAACCGCATGTTGGACAAGATGGTAAGCAGTGGCACGGTAAGCTCTAGAGATATAAGCGAGCTTGCAAAGAAGCTTGCTGCCTTTCAGATGCAAGCATCTACTACGAAGTCCAAGGTTTGGGGCTCAGCCAATGCTATCTTTCGCCTGGTTATGGACGATCTGGCCGAAACCCGGCAATTGATAGCCGATAGCGTGGCTCGAGATCGGCTGGCGACGGTTAGCGAATACCTGCATCGCTATATCAGTTCCCATTGGCAATCGCTGGATAATCGGGCCCGAGACGGGTACGTACGCGACGGGCACGGTGACCTGCGGTGCGATACAATTTATTTTCTATCCACAGGACTCGCGATTCTGGACTGCATCGAGTACAGCGAGAAATTACGTTATGGCGATGCGGCATCTGACGTCGCATCGCTAGCCCTCGACCTGGAACTCGCCGAGCGAGTTGATTTGGCCGATGCACTGGTGGCCGCCTATGTGGCAGAAAGCGACGACGCTCGCCTGCTGGATTTGCTCCGCTTCTACAAATGTTATCGGGCCATATTTAGAGGCAAGCTCGAGATACTATTGAGTTTACAGAAGGCCCTCCGAACCGATCGGCGCATGCTCGCGCGCAGCAACGCCAGCCGGTTTTTTGCGCTCGCCGAAAATCTCGCCACTGCTCCCGCGCCGTATCACTTTCCTAAATCATAACTGTCAGTGGCGGTTTTGGTGGTAGCCCCTTCGCGGGTCAAATTCCCTTTCGCGGTGCCGATTCGACCACGCTGGAGGCGAATCCAGCGGCCTTGTCCCATCTCGACGGTTTCAGTACCTCGCAAACGATAGTTGTGCTACAAATCTCGAGGGTTGGGGTGCGTTGAGGTCTTGGATGGTGCCAAGCGTGGTCGAGCCCGAAGTCCCGAAAAATCATCAACCAGTCTCCAGCAATGGGACACCGCAGAGGCCCGGTCTACCGCGGCACTTTCATCTGCTATGGGACGAAGACCTCGACGAAATGCACGGGATCTTCGAAGCGATCCGTGACCGCCGATTCGAAGTCGTCGCCGAATGGTATCGGCTTTATACCTTGCACTTTGGCGAGACTCGCCTGCTCTCGGAGACGGAGTTCTGCCGAATATTTGAACCAGCGCTCCTGCGGAACAAAAGCGATTTGCTCGAAAAGAACATGGATCGCTACGCCCAGGACGTCAGGAGCCTCGGCGAGTTGCTGGCCGAGCGCGGCATCCCGCTGCAGGAAATCATCGCGTCACTTCAGCTTTTTGAACAGGCTGCGCTGAAGGTCTTTCCGCATGAGCCTCCGGTGTCAATCGAGCTCTATACGAAATTCGATCAGCTGAGTCATATTCGAATAATCCTCCTGACTGACGCATATTTCCGTGCGCTGACTGCCAGCAGCGGCGCCAGAATCAAGGGACTCGAGCGGGAGGCGGCTCATTTGCCGCACGATGAGCGCAACCGCTTTCATGGAATCGTTGGTGCTTCGCCTGCGATGCGTGCGCTCTACCGACGAATCGACGCGGCCGGCAAAACTCGCGGCACGGTCCTGATTGTCGGACAGAGCGGAACCGGAAAGGAACTGGTGGCTCGCGCCCTTCACGAGGCGGGAGCGAGGCCCGATGGGCCCTTCATCGCTTTCAACTGCGCGGCGATTCCCAAGGATCTGATTGAGAGCGAGCTCTTCGGCTACAAGCGCGGCGCCTTTAGCGGAGCAAATACGGAATATCTGGGTCTTTTCCGCGCGGCCGAGGGCGGCACTCTTTTCCTTGATGAAATCACCGAGATGGGAGCCGAAACGCAGACCAAACTTTTGCGTGCGATTCAGGAACACTCGGTGAGGCCAATTGGTTCGACGCGTGAAATCCCGGTCGACGTGCGGCTAATCGCTTCGACCAACCGCAATCCGGAAGAAGCAGTGCGCGCTCACGTCGTGCGAGAGGATTTGTACTATCGGCTCCAGGCTAATATTTTGCGCGTCCCCGCGCTCCGGGATCGGTTGGAGGACCTACCCCTTCTGGTCGATCACTTCATCTCTCTGTTCAACGACCGGCTCGGAAGAAACGTCGTTACCGAGGGTATTGAGCAACAGGCGCTCGACGCGATGTATCAATATGAGTGGCCGGGCAATGTTCGCGAGCTTGCCAACACGATTGAGGGTGCGATGACCTTCGGCACTGGGCGGCTCATTCGACTGGAGGATTTGCCGCCTCCCATCAGCCGGACAGAATCGCCGAGATCTGCGGCGCCAGCTCAGCTTTCCGGTCTTGGCACCTTCGCCGAAGTTGAGCGCGATCTGATTCTACGTGCGCTGGATACCTGTGAGTGGAACAAGGTGCATGCGGCTGCGATGCTCAAGATTTCGCGTAAGAAGTTGTACGCGAAGATCAACAAATACGGGCTCGAGCGGCCCAGCGGGAGCGACGAAACTGATCTTTGCGATTAGCCCCAATTCACGAGGGCAGGACGCCAGACTCCTGATCACGGCTCGCGAATGAACTGGCGCGAGCTTCATGATGCATGAGCTGCCGCTTGCACGTGATCTTCTGGCTACGATCGAACGAAAGCTCGACCGCAGCAACACGCGGGTCGTGCGCGTCAGTATCAGCATCGGGTCGGCTGCCGGAATCGTGTCAGAATCGTTACGCTTCGCATTCCGCGTAATTGCCGAGGGAACGCGGGTCGATGGCGCCGAACTCTCAGTCACAACCATCGCTGCTCGCAGCCAATGTTCTGATTGTGGCATAGTCTTCGAATTCTACGGTCTGATCGGTCAATGTCCCGGCTGCGGACGGCTCGGTGGAGAGCTCTTGTCCGGCGATGAAATGATCCTTCGAGAGATCGAGGTGACCGATGTGTGAGACTTGCGGCTGCGGCGCTTCTACGGTGCGAACGATCGACGTCAACGAGCGCATGCTCGCGTCCAACGCGCTGGACGCCGCACACAACCGCAGTCATTTTGCTGAGCGAAAAGTCTCCGCAATTAACCTGATGGGTACGCCGGGAGCGGGAAAGACAGCGCTCTTAGAGTCAACGATCCCTGAGTGGCGCGGAGCCGGCCGGATCCTGGTGATCGAGGGCGATCAGGCGACTGACCGCGACAGCAGGCGTATCCGCGCCGCGGGTGCGATCGCTTGCCAGGTGGAAACTGGCCTCGGCTGTCATCTCGATGCGCATCAGATCCACGCCGCGCTGCATCATCTTGATCTCCACGATGGTGACCTGCTCTTCATCGAGAACGTCGGCAACCTGGTCTGTCCCGCACTGTTCGATTTAGGCGAGCGGCTGCGCGTGGTTGTGACCAGTCCCACCGAGGGCGTCGATAAGCCGCTCAAATATCCTCCGATGTTTCGTGCCGCGCACCTCATCGTACTCAACAAGTGCGATCTGATTCCGCATGTACCCTTCGACCTCGACGAGTGGGCCAATTACGTTCGCGCTATCAACCCCCGCGCGCAGATCATCAAGACCTCCGCCCTCAACGGCGAGGGCATCGACAGTCTGCTCGCCGCAATTGAAAACATGCAACTATCGCCTGCGAGCATTTCTGCATGACTGAATCGTTACACATGCCCAAGGCTGTGCTCGGGGACCTGATTGCGATTCTGTGGAGCGAAGGGTTCAAAGTGCTGGGGCCGGTCGTGCGTGATGGCGCCGTCGCATTCGATGAGGTGCGTAAGGTATCCGATTTGGCGACAGGTATCCGCGATGCGCAGGAACCCGGGCGCTACAGACTGGTACCGGGCACATCCGGAGAAATTTTCGAAGTAGTGAATGGCGCCGGATCGTTGAAGCCGTTTTTTTTCGCGGCTGACGAAACGCTGCTCGAAGTTACTCGCGAGCAGCGTGGCTTCAAGGTCACCGAGGTTGTGCCGGCGGCGCCGCGCCTCGCATTCATCGGGGTGCGCGCATGCGATCTTGCGGCCCTGGCGATCCAGGATCGTATTTTCTTGCACGACCGTTTTCGCGACACGCACTACCAGACCCGTCGCCAGGACGCATTTCTCGTCGCGGTCAACTGCACCCGCTCGGCATCGACCTGCTTTTGTGTATCCATGAAAACCGGCCCCGAAGCGACGAGCGGTTACGATCTCTCACTGACTGAACTAGAGCAAGGCTTCGTGATGCGCAGCGGTTCAGCCGCGGGTGAAGCGCTCGCCGCGAGGCTTGGCCTGGGGGCCGCTCAACACGACGAAATCGTGTCGGCCAAAGCACGAATCGACGGATGCGCGACCGGTATGCAACGCCGCCTTGATACCGCGGACTTGCCCCGACTGCTCTACGATGAAGTTGAGAACCCGCGCTGGAAGGATGTCGCATCGCGATGCCTTTCGTGTACCAACTGCACGATGGTTTGCCCGAGTTGCTTTTGTCACACCGTGGTCGATCAGGAAGAAATCGACGGCAATATGAGCCGTCGCGTGCGCAAGTGGGACTCGTGCTTTTCGCTCGAGCACGCACACATCCATGGAATCAATTTCCGGCCGAAGATCGAAAACCGCTACCGGCAGTGGCTCACGCACAAGCTGGCTTCATGGATCGATCAGTTCGGCACGTCTGGATGCGTCGGATGCGGCCGCTGCATCACCTGGTGCCCGGTGGGCATCGATTTGACGGAAGAAGTCGCTGCGATTCGCGAACGACCGGTTAAGGGATGACTCCCTATTCGCTATACCCGGCGAGGATTTCTGCGCGTCGAACCGAGACCGCCGGCATCTATACCTTCACCATGCGTTTTGTCGATGAGGAAGTGCGGCGTGCATACCGCTTCAAGGCGGGCCAGTTCAACATGCTTTACGCTTTCGGCGTCGGTGAAGTTCCGATTTCGATCGTTTCCGATCCGGCCGCCCCCGAAAGCCTCGAACACACCATCCGGACCGCCGGACGCGTTACAGGGGTAATGGCCGGATGGAAGGTCGGCGACGTAGTAGGAGTACGCGGTCCATATGGCAACGGATGGCCGGTCGAAGAGGCACGCGGGCGCGACGTGGTGATCATTACCGGCGGTCTTGGATGCGCCCCGGTGGTCGGGCTCATCAACTATATATTCCGCCGCCGCGACCAATACGGTGAATTGCACATCCTGCATGGCGTGAAAACGCCGAACGATCTTCTGTACCGCGAGCGCTTCGACGAATGGCGCCGCGCGCCACGCACCAAAGTTTACCTGACCGCGGACCAACCCGACCGAAGCTGGCACTACAAAATCGGCGTGGTGACAGAACTCTTCGACGAGCTCAGGGTGCCGCCGTCGTCGACCGTGATGATGTGCGGCCCGGAGATGATGATGCGGTTCGCGGCACATGCGCTGCGCCAGAAAGGTATCGGCGATGAAGCGATATACCTTTCGATGGAACGGCGGATGGAGTGCGCGGTCGGACTCTGCGGTCATTGTCAGTATCGCGAGCATTTTGTGTGCAAGGATGGGCCCGTGTTTTCCTATCGCACGCTCAGAGAGCTGTTCGGAACCTCGGGCATATGAAGCCTCGCGTGGCAGTATTCAAGTTCGCCTCCTGCGACGGCTGCCAGTTGCAATTCCTGAACGCCGAGGACGAGCTACTCAAGCTCGCCGCACAGGTCGATTTCGTCTACTTTCCCGAGGCGCGGAGCCGCGCGCTCGAAGGCCCTTACGATATCGCCTTCGTCGAGGGCAGCATCACCACTCCCGACGATGCCCGGCGCATTATCAAGGTGCGCGAAGAAAGCCGCTATCTCGTTACGATCGGTGCGTGCGCGACGGCAGGTGGCATTCAGGCGCTGCGCAACTGGGCTGACATCGAGCAGTACAGACGCGTCGTATATCCAAGCCCGGAGTTCATTTCGACGCTGTCGACTTCAACACCCATCTCTGAGCACGTTCGCGTCGATTTCGAACTGTGGGGCTGCCCGGTCGACAAACAACAACTGCTTGCCGTGGTGCGCTCGCGGTTATCGAAAGCGCAGCCGGCTGTCCCGGGGCACAGCGTATGCCTGGAGTGCAAGCGGCGCGGCAACGTATGCGTGGTAGTGACGCGCGGCGAGCCGTGCCTGGGACCTGTGACGCGCACCGGATGCGGGGCGTTATGTCCGGCATTCAATCGCGGATGCTATGGATGCTTCGGACCGGCTGACGATCAGAATATGGAATCGTTCGCGCGACTGCTCGTCAGCCAGGGCGTGCAGGGCGACGACGCAGTGCGCAGGTTGCGCGGAATAAACGGCTACGTGCGGCCATGGCGGGAGACCGCGGATGCCATCGCGGCGGGCAAAAAGTAGAAAAATCCAGGTCAACTTTTTGACCCGCGTCGAGGGCGAAACCGCCCTGCGCATCCGCATTCGCGACGGCGAATTGATCGAGCTTCGTCTCGAAATTTTCGAACCGCCGCGGTTCTTCGAATCTTTTCTGCGGGGACGCGACTCGCGTGAAGCGCCGGACCTCACCGCGCGCATCTGCGGCATCTGTCCAGTCGCATATCAGATGAGCACGGTTCATGCTTTCGAACGACTGTACGACATTCCGATCGATCCGGCCGTCCGGGAATTGCGGCGTCTTTATCTCTGCGGCGAATGGATCGAAAGCCACGCGCTCCACATTCATATGCTGGCGGCACCTGATTTTCTCGGCTGCGACAGCATTATCGCTTTAGCCGACAAGAACCGTGAGGCGGTGGAGCGCGGCCTGAGAATCAAGAAAGTGGGCAACGCTATAGTTACTGCTCTCGGCGGCCGATCGGTACATCCGGTGGGCGCGTGCATCGGAGGTTTCACTCGCATTCCCAGGCGCGAACAGCTCGCCACTCTGCGCGAGCAGCTTCTGCATGTGCGCGACGACGCGATCGAGTGCGTGCGATGGGTTTCGCACTTCGATTTGCCCGCCGTCACCCGCGATATCGAATTTGTCTCGCTGCGGCATCCGGACGAATACCCGATGAACGACGGGCGGATAGCCTCGAGCAAGAACATCGATGCGGCGCCGGATGACTTCGACGATTTTTTCGAAGAGCACCAGGTGCCTTATTCGAACGCGTTGCACTGCAGGATCACGGGGCGCGGGCCTTATTTTTTGGGGCCGCTCGCGCGCGTCAATTTGAATTTTGATCAATTGGGTCCGGACGTGATGTCCGTCGCGCGTGAGACCGGAATTCCCTGGCCAAGCTCGAATCCCTACACCAGTATCGTCGCGCGCGCCTTAGAGGTTCTGTATGCGATCGGCGAGGCGGTCAGAGTGATTGACGCTTACCAGCCACCGCCTGTTCCTGCGACACCATACGAAGTCCGCGCCGGCATCGGACGGGCGATAACGGAGGCGCCGCGCGGTTCGCTGTACCACGCATTCGAAACCGACGACCGCGGGCTGATTCACTCGGCGCGCATCGTGCCGCCGACGTCGCAGAACCAGGCGCGAATCGAAGCCGACTTGCGCGAACTTGTTCCCGACATCATCCGACGCAGCGACATTGAGGCGACGCGCATGTGTGAGATGGCGATTCGCAACTACGATCCGTGTATTTCGTGTTCGACACATTTCCTGAAGCTGGAGGTCGAGCGGGGTTGATCCGCATCATCGGAATTGGCAGTCCGTTCGGCGACGATGCCGTGGGTCTGATGGCCGCGCGATTACTCGCCGAAGCGCCGCCGTCGAATTGCGAGGTGCTTGCGGCGGATCGCCCCGGTGCGGCTTTAGTGGATTTGCTGGAAGGCGCCCAAGCCGCAATTCTCATTGACGCGGTGCGTTCCGGACGGCCGCCAGGAACGATCCATGAATTCGCCTTCGAAGAGCTTGATCGCTCGACGGCGCGCTTTGTCTCTTCACACGATCTTGGGGTCGCCGCGGCAATTCAACTCGCCCAAAAGTTGAAGCGCGGGCCGCATGTGGGAAGAGTGATCGGAATTGAAATCCCACCTGTCAGCACGCCACAGCTTTGCGGACTCAGTTCCCAAACGAGGGAAGCGGTGCGCCAGGCCGTCGAGCGGGTGCGGTCCGCGGCAGGGGAATTCGAGGATCGTGAACGCGAGCGTTTGATCATCGCCGGGATCGTTCAAGGCGTCGGCTTGCGGCCCTCCGTCTGGCGGCTTGCGAAATCACTGGGGCTCGCAGGCTTCGTACGCAACGTTCCCTCCGGGGTCCATATCGAGATCGAAGGTCGCCTCGCTTCACTGAAAGAATTCCACAATCGCCTGGAGGCCGATCTGCTTCCCGCGGCGACGATTGAACGCATCGAGTCCGAGCGCTTGCCGCTTCGGGGCGATACAGACTTTTGCGCGATGCCAAGTGAGAACGGGCCCGTCTCGACGATGATTCCGCCGGATCTCGCCGCTTGCACCGAGTGCGTGCGCGAAATTCTTGATCCTACTGATCGCCGCTATCGCTATCCGTTTACCAACTGCGCTTCATGCGGTCCGCGATTCACCGTTGTTCGTGCCCTACCCTACGATCGCGTGAACACCACTTTGAGCACCTTTCCGCTTTGTGACCAATGCAGGCGCGAGTATTTGGATCCTTCGAATCGGCGTTTTCGAGCCGAGCCGATCGCATGCTGCGACTGCGGCCCCGTGGCGTGGCTGGAGGTACCTAAAGCGCAGTTTAGGATGACCGCGGCGGGTGAAGATTCCATATCGCGCGCAGCGGCGATTCTACGCCAGCACGGTATTGTCGCCCTGCAAGGCCTCGGCGGTGTGCATCTCGCTTGCGACGCAACCAGCGACCTCGCGGTCCTAGGTCTGCGCAAAATCAAACAGCGTGCTCACAAACCCCTTGCTGTGATGGTCGATTCAATCGAATCAGCGCGAAGTGTTGCACATGTCTCCGATGATGAAGCCGCGCTACTCACGTCGTCGCAGGCGCCAATCGTTCTGCTGCGCAAACGCACGGGCTCTCATCTCGCGCCCGCAATCGCGCCAGGCAACGACCACGTGGGGGTGATGATTGCGTACTCGCCGCTACATCATCTGCTCATGCATGATGCGGCTCGAACGCTTGTTATGACGAGCGCCAACCGCCCCGGAGAACCGCTTGCGCTCAACGCTGACGAAACGCGCAGCTTATTCGCGGATCAAGTAGATGCGTTACTGCTGCACAACCGTCCGATTCATCAGCGTTGTGATGACGGCGTCTGGGCACTCGGGCCCCGCGGTCCGCAACCTGTTCGTTTGAGCCGCGGAAGCACACCACGTTCATTCAGGGTGCCCGTTGCTGCACCAGTTCCGATTGTCGGTGCGGGTGGCGACATCAAGAACAGTTTCTGCCTTCTATCGAAAAGCAGAGCCCTGATGAGCCAGTTCATTGGTACGCTGGAGAGTATCGCGACGCAGGATCACTTCCACAATTCGCTTGAGAAATGGATCGTGATGAGCGGTATCGTGCCGCGCCTTATTGCCCATGATCTGCATCCGCAATCCATCGGACGCGCTCTAGCTGAAAGCCTTGGCTTAAAGACTGTCGGCGTGCAGCATCATCACGCGCATGTCGCGGCGTGCATGGCTGAGAACGCCTACGAGAATCCTGTGATTGGTATCGCTTTTGATGGCAGCGGTTATGGTTCCGATGGTGCCGTCTGGGGCGGTGAGGCGATGATCGCCGACTACCGCGACTTCCAACGGATCGCTCATCTCGAGTACCTGCCACTTGTCGGCGGTGACGCCGCTATTCGGCATCCGGCGCGTATCGCGGCCGCGTTTCTGATCGCCTTATCGGGGTCGATCTCTGACGATCGCGTGCTTGCACTCGTAGGCGAAGAGCATGCGCGGATTCTCGCTACGATGGTGGGTAATCGCATCAACACTGTTGAAACTTCCAGTTGCGGGCGGTTGTTCGATGCGGTCGCGGCGCTGCTTGGCGTGCGGAACGAAATCACTTATGAAGCGCAGGCGGCAATCGAACTGGAGACGCTCGCGCGCAGTGCGTCTTCGACAAGTCACATTTATCCTTTCCCCATCTGCGATGAGATCGTCAAGACCGGGGATATGCTCGCCGCGATTATCGACGACTTGGAAAGGGGAACCCCGAAGGCGAACATCGCGCGGACTTTTCATCAGACTGTAGCGCAGATTGCGCTGCAAATGGCTTTGGACGCGCGCGCGAAGAGCGGCATCAATGTCGTGGCGCTGACCGGCGGATGTTTTCAAAACCGATTGCTGCAAGCGGCGACGATCGAAGGTATGGAACGAGAAGGATTCAACGTCCTGGTTCATCACCGGGTTCCGACTAATGATGGCGGGTTGGCTTTGGGACAGGCCGTTATCGCGGCTGCTCGAATGAATTAAAAATCGCTTGGAGATTCGTCATGTGTCTTGGCGTACCCGGTAGAATAGTCAGGGTCCTCGATCAACATGGTCTCCGCATGGGCGAGATCGATTTCGGCGGCGTCACGCGGCAAGTTTGCCTCGCTTATGTGCCGGAGGCGATCGTCGGCGATTACGCGATCGTACATGCGGGCTTCGCGATCAGCAGAATGGACGAGGAAGAGGCGGCCCGAACGCTCGATCTGGCTCGGGAAATAGAAATGCGACTCGCACAGGGAAACAAGTCATGAAATTCGTCGACGAATTTCGCGATGCAACGGCCGTCCGTAGTCTGATTAAGCAGATTCGCCGAACTATCACAGGGCCCTGGACTATTATGGAAGTGTGCGGCGGACAGACCCATACCATCGTCCGCTACGGGCTCGATGAATTGCTGCCGTCCGACGTAACACTGGTGCATGGTCCTGGATGCCCCGTCTGTGTGACCCCGATCGAGATGATCGATCTCGCGATCGATCTTTCCAAACGCTCAGGCCTAACGCTCTGCTCGTTCGGTGATATGTTCCGGGTACCTGGTTCCACCTGCAACCTCTTCGACGCGCGCGCGGCCGGCGCCGACGTG
>Ga0335074_10014958_pt1 | contig 10890 bp, 9 predicted proteins | sample Lox_Sample_23_FD_206715 | JGI IMG/M metagenome (GOLD analysis project Ga0335074, IMG submission 206715) | Soil microbial communities from Loxahatchee National Wildlife Refuge, Florida, United States - Lox_Sample_2.3 | ecosystem: Environmental > Terrestrial > Soil > Wetlands | place: USA: Florida... | reverse complement strand
CGCGCGCTCAACCATTTCGGAATGGCGATGGGAATTTTCGCCGTCGACGATATGGGCGGCATCGACGTGCAATGGCACGTGCGGCAAGAGGCGAAGCATCTGGAGCGGCCGGGGGATCGAAAACTTCTGATGCTCGAAAAGTTGTTCCACATGGGACGGCTGGGTCAAAAAACCGGCGCGGGCTGGTACCGCTACGACGAAAATCGCAAGCCCACGCCCGATGCGGAGGTTCATGCGCTCATCGAGAAAACAGCGCGGGAAGCGGGCATCGAGCGGCGGCACATTACCGATGACGAGATTATCGAACGCTGCCTTTACATCATGATCAATGAGGGCGCCAAGATCCTGGAAGAAGGCTACGCGCTGCGCGCCGCCGATATCGACGTGATTTATCTCACCGGCTACGGTTTCCCGGCTTATCGCGGCGGGCCGATGTGGTACGCCGATACGGTGGGGCTCAAGAAGATTCGCGATCGTATCTTGGAATTTCAGTCCGAGCACGGCGAATTTTGGGAGCCCGCGCCGCTGCTCGCGAAACTGGCGGACCAAGGCGAGACTTTCGCCGCCTGGGACCGCTCGCACGAACTGACTCACGCCACTGCGTAAATGACGTCGGCGACTCCCACCAAACGATATCTTTCCGCGCCCGTACGCCAGGTGAACTTTCCGCCCGCGGACGTGGAATGCTGGAACACGTCCGATGGCGCGCTGGTGGTCCGGCCGAAACATCGCCTGGGCGCTTACGCCGCGAAGCTCACCGAACGCCTGGACTATTGGGCGGCGCTGACGCCCGACCGCGTTTTTCTCGGCGAGCGTGATCCCGCGGGCGAATGGCGCACCGCGACGTACGCACAGATGCGGGCTGCGGCTCGCAATGTGGCCGAAGCGCTGCTGGCGCGGCCGCTATCCGCGGATCGTCCTATTGCGATTCTCTCCGGCAATGATATCGAGCATGCCGCGCTGGCTCTGGGCGCGATGTACGCGGGCATTCCTTTCGCCCCTATCTCGCCGGCGTATTCGCTGGTTTCCTCCGATTTCGGCAAGCTTCGCTTGATCTTCGACATTCTGACGCCGGGGCTGGTTTTTGTTTCCTCGGGCGCGCCGTTCCGCAAAGCTCTCGCGAAAGTTTTGCCGTCCGATGCCGAGCTGGTCATCAGCGGCGATTCCGCCGGCCTGAAATGCACCCCGTTTTCAAGATTTGAAAACACCGCGGCCACCGACGCCGTGGACCGCGCGCACTCGGCTGTCGGTCCCGATACCATCGCGAAGTTTCTGTTCACCTCCGGATCCACGGGCACTCCCAAAGGCGTCATCAATACGCAGCGCATGCTGTGCAGCAATCAGGAAATGGTGCGGAGCATGTTGCCGTTCGTCGTGGAAGAGCCCCCCGTGCTGTGCGATTGGCTGCCTTGGAACCACACCTTCGCCGGCAACCACGATTTCGGATTGGTGCTCTACAACGGCGGCTCGTATTACATCGACGATGGGCGTCCGGTGGCCGGTGCGATCGAGGCCACGGTTCGCAATCTCAACGAAGTGCGCCCCACGATATTTCTGAATGTCCCGCGCGGCTTTGAAATGGTTCTGCCTTACCTGCGCGAGCGGCGCGATTTTCGCGATCGTTTCTTTGAGCGCCTGCGCCTGATGTATTACGCGGGCGCGGGGCTGTCCCAGCCGGTGTGGGACGAATTGCAGGAGCTGGCGGTGGAATCCTGCGGAGAGCGCATATTGATGTACACAGGGCTGGGGTCCACCGAAACCGGCCCGTCGGCGATGTTCCCGTACTGGGAGGAAGATCGCGCCGGACACGTGGGATTGCCTGCGCCCGGAGTGGAATTGAAGCTGGTGAAGGCCGGCGAGAAGACGGAAGCGCGCTTGAGAAGTCCCAGCATCACGCCCGGATATTGGCGCCAGCCGGAGTTGACACAGGCGGCGTTCGATGCGGACGGATTCTATAAATTAGGTGACGCGCTGCTGTTTGTCGATCCGAGCGATCCCGGAAAGGGATTCATTTTCGATGGACGCATAGCGGAGGATTTCAAGCTGGCCACCGGAACATGGGTGAGCGTTGGGCCGCTGCGCGCCAGATTCCTGGCCCATTGCGCACCCTACCTGCGCGACATCGTGTTCGCCGGCCAGGATGGCGATTATGTCGCGGCGCTGCTGTTTCCGAATGTGGAAGCGTGCCGGGCGTTGGCGCCGGGCGGATCGGACGCGGAAGTGGTGGCGAGTGAGGCGGTGCGCGCCCGATTTCGCGCCCTTTTGCAAGACCTGGCAAAAACGAGCACCGGCAGCTCCAATCGCATTCAGCGCGCGATGCTGATGGAAGAGCCGCCGTCGATCGACAAGCATGAGGTTACCGATAAAGGATCCTTCAACCAGCGCGCGGTGCTGACCAATCGCGCCGCGTTAGTGGAAGAGCTCTACGCTCGGGAACCCTCGGCGCGAACCATCGTAATTGAAAAGAGATCGTAATCTAAAAGAGCATGAATCTCTCTAATCTGATCGCCATCGATACTCACGTTCACATTGAGCCGGATCCGACCGGCAACGCCGCCGAGGAAGCTGCCCGCAAATATTTCGGGAATACGGGCGTCAGTTATGGCCGCAAGGAATTGGCCGAATACTATCGCTCGCGCAAGATCGGCTGCGTGGTTTTTTCGGTGGATGAACGGCTCACCGGGCGTCCACAGGTTCCCAACGACGAAGTAGCGGCGTTCGCGGCCGAGAACAGCGATATCGTGATGGCCTTTGCCAGCGTGGATCCCATGCGCGGGCCCGAAGCGGTGAAAGAAGCGCGCCGGCTCATCGCAACCGGGGGCATTCGCGGCTTCAAGCTGCATCCTCCGCTGCAGCAATTCCACGCCAACGATAAACGCGCCTATGCTTTCTATGAGGTAATCGCCGAGGCCAAGCTCCCCGTCATTTTTCACACCGGGCACAGCGGCATCGGCACGGGAATGCCGGGTGGTGGCGGAGTGCGGCTGAAGTACGGGAACCCGATGGACATCGATGACGTGGCGGTCGACTTTCCCGACATGCCGATCATCATGGCGCACCCCTCGTTCCCCTGGCAAGACGAAGCGATCTCCGTTTGCCTGCACAAACCGCAGGTCTACATCGATCTTTCCGGATGGTCGCCCAAATATTTTTCGCCGATTCTGATTCAATACGCCAATACGCTGCTGAAAAAGAAAATGCTGTTCGGATCGGATTATCCGCTGATCACGCCCGATCGCTGGATGACCGATTTCGCCGCCATCGCCATTCGCGACGAAGTGCGGCCGTTGATCTTGAAAGAAAACGCGGCGCGGCTGTTTTCATTGAGCTAACGGCGGTGCTACACTCAACCGCATGCTTCGCGTCGCACCTGCTGTCGTTACTCTCGTGGTAGCTCTCCTGATGGCCATCGAACTTGCCGCCCAGACGCCGCATCGCGCGCGCGATCTGCACGTGCCGTTTGACGGCACGCCCGGGCAGTTCAACGCGATCACCGATGTTCCGGGCGTCACGGTGGGGCACACCACGCTGATTTCAGGATCGGGCAAACTGCAACGTGGAGTGGGCCCGGTGCGAACCGGCGTGACCGCGATTCTTCCGCGCGGCGCCGACAATCCCGCGCCCGTCTTCGCCGGATATTTCTCCCAGAACGGCAATGGCGAGATGACCGGAATGGCCTGGGTGGAAGAATCCGGCTTCGCCACCAGCCCGATCATGATCACCAACACCCATAGCGTCGGATTGGTGCGAGACACCGTCATCAAATGGCAGTTGGCCCAAGCCGATAAAGCGCACCGGCCGATGCAGCCGTGGTCACTGCCGATTGTGGCCGAAACATGGGACGGATTTTTGAACGACATCAACGGTTTTCACGTGCATGAAGAGCACGTGCTCGCCGCGCTCGACAACGCGAAATCGGGGCCTGTGCAGGAAGGCGCCGTCGGCGGCGGGACCGGAATGATCTGCTACGGATTCAAGGGCGGCATCGGGACTTCGTCGCGCAAATTGCCTGACGCGGCCGGAGGCTACACGGTGGGCGTTCTGGTGCAATGCAATTGCGGCCGGCGTCCGCAGTTGTTGATCGCGGGCGTCCCGGTGGGGAAGGAGATCCCCGGTCAGGTTCCGTATGCGATGAACGCGTCGCCAACCGGACAAGAGCTAGGATCGATTATTATCGTCGTGGCCACCGATGCCCCGCTGGTGTCCCAGCAGTTGAAGCGCCTCACGCATCGCGCCACTCTGGGCCTCGGGCGGACCGGTTCGGTCTCGGGCAACGGTTCGGGCGATCTGTTCCTCGCATTTTCCACTGCCAATGAGGCGGCGGGAGGGCCAGGAGGGAGCCCCGTTCGGGAGTTGAAGATGCTCACGAACGACGCCATGGATCCGTTGTTCACGGCTACGGTGGAAGCCACTGAAGAAGCGATCGTGAATGCCATGGTGGCCGCCGATACGATGACAGGCGTGGATGGTCACACGGCCATCGGCTTACCACGGGCTCAATTGGTCGAAGTGCTCAAAAAGTACAACCGTCTCGCGCCGTAACTAAATCTCGGAGCAGGCCACGGCCATCCGGACCGGTTGCGGAGTTCCGCCCGTACCGGCATCGTCGGCGTGGGGAAAGCAGAGTTCGTAGCGCCGGTATACGTCTTCCCACACCGCGTCCCACGAATAACGCTCGGCGGTTTGGCGCGCCCGTGCGCTCATTTCGGCCAGATTTTGCGGTGAGCGCGACCATTTCAGAACCCAGCGCGCGAATTCCTCGGCGCCGGTCGCAAGTTCCCCGTTCTCGCCGGATTGAATCAAATACTTCGGTCCGCCCTCGCGCGTCACGATGGCCGGAACGCCGGAAGCCATGGCCTCCAGCACCACGTTGCCGAACGTGTCGGTGCCGGAAGGGAAAACGAAAGCGTCCATGGAAGCGTAGGCGCGCGCCAGATCCTGGCCGCGCAGCACTCCGGGCAAGGTGGCCCGCTGCATGACATTACTGAGCCAGCCGTGCTCGGAGCCATAGCCGACAATCAGAAAACGATATCGGCTCATGCCCGCCCGGATCAGGGATTGCTCGATTTCGGCCAGCAGGCGCACGTTTTTCTCGGGGCTGAGCCGGCCCACATATCCGATGACGAAGTCGCCATCCAAGCGCGTACGGTGAACGGGAGAAAACAGGTTGGTATCGATACCGCGCGACATCAGGAAGGCCGGGCGTCCGGTGCGTTCGGCCAGCATGTTCACCAGTTCGGCATTTGGGGCGAAGATCAGCTTGGCCAGTCCATAGAACCAGACGCACCAATCCAGCGCCTGCACTTCGAACCGGCCGGCCGCCGCCGAGCGGGCACTTTCCGGAAGGAATCGCAGCACTCGCGCCAGCCTGCGCGCGCCGAATTCGTGCAGGTTGGTGTGCCAGGACGCCACCAGCGGCAGGCCGAATTCATGGGCCAGGATCGCGCCCAGAATCCCGGAATCGCTGGGCCCGGTGATGTGTACCAAGTCCGGCTGGAATTCAGCCATCGCCCGCCGCAGCTTCGGCAAATAACGCAGCAGCAGAAGGTCGATGGCCAGATCGTGTTCCAGGCGCCACTTGACGAGCCCCCGATGGAACTCGAATGTGGTCACTGAGCCTTCTTCGGTTACGGCGGTGCGCGGTCCGGCGTGCACGGACAACATCGGTAAAGACTCACGGCGCGCGAAGCGTACGAATTCCCGGCTGGTAAGCGCCACGCCGTTCACTTCGTGAAAACTGTCGGTAAAAAATGCGACTCGGCGAGCGCCGTTCGAGCCCGCGGTCACAAGGTCACCTCTTCGGGAGCGGCGAAAGCACCGCGCAGGAATCGGCGAATGCGGGGCTCGGCGGCGAATCGCATGGCGCCCACGAACAATCGCACGGCGCCGGGTGTGCGGTCGCCGAAGAGCTCGGTGAGGGAGTGAACCTGCTCGTCGTGCCACAAATAGAACACGCGATCGCTCCACTCCGTCCATCCGTTGGCGTGCCGCTCATAGGGTCGCAGCACATCGATCATGCTGTGGAAGATGCGCAGCGCGTAGGGATCGCGGTAATGCCGCAGAACCAGCACGTTGCTCCATCCCTCGCGCACTTCCTGCGCGAACTCGTCGAAGGTTTCGGCATTGCTGAGATTCAACAGGGCGTTGGGCTCAATGGCGTGACGGTCGCCGCCGGAGATCACCGGTTTCTCTTCGGCGCGCGCCAGCGCCATCACCGCGCTATTTTCTTTCCAGGGCCGGAGCCCGTTCAGTTCGAGCGCGTGCAGGCTGGATCCAAACCGACGTAGAAACTCGAGCGCGATCCGGCGATGCATAGCCTGCCCGATGCCGGGTTCATCCCATAAAGGGTGATTGAACACGATCAGGACCTGAGGGAACGATGCCAGCATGTTCAGAATCTCGCCGAGGCGCGCTTCCTCGGGCTCTCGCGTGTAGCCTTCCATTTGGCGCCAAAGCGCCCGTGCGCCGGCGGGCGGTAAATTGTGGATGCCCAGATGGAAGAAGGTTGATCTAAACGGGACGGTCCACTCCACCGAAATGGGCGTGAGGCGGCATTCGTCGAGCACCTGCAGCGATTGAGGCGCGTCGATATTGTCGTGATCGGTGAGCGATACGATCGCGTTCTGATCCAGAGCTTCGATCTGCGATTTTTCGAGCAGCCACGCGTCGTGCGCTCCCAGCGGCGGCGTCCACCAGCCGCGCGTTAGATCGAGCGTCGCGCCGTGCCGCTGGCGATAAACCCGGGCTCCGTGGCGGATCACGGCGGAAAGAATGGGAGCGCGCGCGGCGGCGCGGTAAATGAAGTCCAGACTCTCACGCGAGTGCAGCGTGTGGCTGTGCAAAGATACGCCCGTGCGGAAGCGGCCGGCGGCCGTCGCATTTTTCCATTGCAGGTGAATCGTCGAAGAGATCAATCGCCCTCCTGGGGCCCTTCTCGTGGAAAGGCCGGCGGGAACATGGATGGAATCGGGGGTTGGGTAGCCTCCAGCTCGGCTTCGAACACGAGGCGAAGAAACGATCGCGGCCGGTATTCGATGCGGATGGGAATCCCGCTCTCGTCTCCGGGCGCATAAGCGGTTCGGAATTCGGCGCGGCGCGCGCCGGACCGATCATGGCCTGACAGATCATGGGCTGACAGATCATGGCCTGATAGATCCTGAATGGCGCCCTCCAGCTCCAGAGGACGCTGCGGCGGCCGTCGGGTCTCCAGCCAGTAGGATCTGCCGGCGTGCAGAAACTCGCGGCGAACCACGGATTCACCGCAAAGCGCCGCGCTCCGCATGGCATAAAGAAAGGTGACGCCCGGGCCGGAGTCGGTTTCGCGCGCCAAGGTGCGTGGTTCCTCGCGCAAAGCTTCGGTCAGGGTGGCGCTCAGATTGGACCAATTGGAATCGGGACTGAGGCCTATGGTATCGATCCAGGTTTGAATCTTGGATTCACCGCCTGTTCCGCTGCCGCGCCCGCGCGCCACCACGCCCTCCGCGCCGTGTCCCGAGGAAGCCAACGCCTCTCTGCCCTCCGCGAAACTTTCCTCGCGCGACCGGGTCATCAGCCCGGCGAAGGAAAACTCGAACGCGTCCGGCCGCGCTGCTCTTCGTATTACGGCCTCGCGCAAAACACCGAAGCGGTTCAGGCCGTGCGCCCGTGCCGCGAACGATCCCGCGGCGAACTGCAGAGCCACGGCGGTCCCGGCTGGATCCTGCCCGGTTTCGACCGAAGCGTAGGCTCCGCCCGCGCCTTGGCGGGTGTAGATTGGCGCGCCCAGCAGAAGAATGGTGGCGTCCATGCGGTAACGCCGTTGAAATTGAGCCGCGGGAGCGAAACCGTGCAGCGTCAGGCTCACCGGGTCGAAGCGGGCGGAGTCCCCGGCGGAAACGCCCTCTCCGGCCGATTTCTTACCGAGCAGGGAGACGAGCCACGAACGCAGCAGCGCGCGCCGATTGAATCCCCAACCTTGTTGCATGCCTCAAATCTGCGGCAGGAGCGATTAAAACATAATGGCGCTTGCGTGAATTGTTAGTAACAAAATCGAGGGATAATGTTTTGGGAGGATACGGCCGATTATTCAGCGGCTATTTGCGGACGTTGACGGTCTGATCGCCGGCGATATAGGCGACGTATTCCGTGCCCGCGGCCGCGATCAGATTTTTTTCCTTCAGATCGCGCGCGGATTCTTCCGGCGTGGCGAAGGCGCGGGTGGAAACGCCGTTGTGCCCTGGCTTGGATGTCGCGCGCACCGCAATCCTGCTGTCGTCCACGGCCGCGGCCGAAATCAGACGGAATTTCACTTTGCTGCGCTCGCCGAAGAAGTTTCGCTTGCCGCCCAGCGCCGCGATGGATCCGGTGACGATAGCGCCCTTGGCGATCACGGGCAGCGGCCCTCCCTGGAGGCCATCAATCGCGCGGAAGCGAACAATCCGGCCAATCTCGGCGTCGAGCGGTACATCTTCGGCCAAGGCGATGCGAAAAGGCAGACCGTCGCTAAGGGTGACAGCGACCACGTCCGGCGTCGCGGCAATATGCGGGGCGGACGCGGTTGCCACGGGAGCGGTCGCGGGAACGCCGGCTGGCTGGGGTGTGGCAACCGGCTTGGTCGCGGTCACCACAGGCGGCGGCGCGATCTGGTCGGGCTTGGCCCTCAAAAAAGGCGTGGGAGCCGCGGGCGGGGGCGGCGCCGTGGCTGAAATGGTGTTGGCCGCGTCGGACCCTGCTTGAGGCGTGGTTTGAGGAGTGGTCGCCGGTGCGGCGTCGGGAGCAATGCTTGGCGCAGGCACGGACGCGGAAGTGGACGGTTGGGCGGTCGCTGGCGAAGCCGGGGCATTCCGCCGATGCCATCCCCACCAGGCGCCGGCGAGGGCCAAAAGCAACACGCCCGCGGCGCAAGCGCCTAACCACATGCCCTTCGAACGCTTCCCTTTCGGACCCTCCTTGGTCACCACGGCGACAGCCGGAACCGTCGTAGCCGGACTCTGGCGTGCGGGTCGGGGCGCGGTATCCCGCCGCGTTGTCATCTTGGCCAGCGCCGAGGCAACCTCACTCATCGATTGCCAACGCTCGTCCAGGTTCTTGCGCAGGCACCGCGCGATCAGCCGCTCCAAGTCGTCCGGCACATCCGGGGCGATGTCGTGAATCGGTTTCACCTCGTCGCGCAACACAGCCGAGAGCGTGGAAACGTGGGAATCGCCCTCAAAAGCGCGCCGGCCGGTGGCCATTTCGTAAAGCACCGCGCCGAACGAAAAGATGTCCGAGCGCGCATCCACCCTCAAACCTTCGGCCTGCTCGGGGGACATGTAGTTCACGGTGCCCATAATCGCGCCTTCCGCCGTGAGGGGGGCCGCACTCATGGTGGCGGGATCCTGCGCCTGGTTGGGATCGGCTTCCCGCAGGCGCGCTGTCGGATCCAGCAGCTTTGCCAGTCCGAAATCCAGGACCTTTACCAAGCCTGAAGCGGTCACCATGACGTTGGCGGGTTTGAGGTCTCGATGAATGATTCCCGCCGCGTGCGCGGCCGCCAGCGCGTTCGCCATTTGCATTGCGATCGGGAGCGCTTGCGGCGCGGGCAATCGTCCTGCCTGGATCAGTTCGTGCAGGGTTTTGCCGGAGACGTGCTCCATCACCATGTACTGCGTGTCGCCCTCCGGCAGGATGTCGTGGATGGTGACGATATTGGGATGGTTGAGGGCGGACGCCGCCTGCGCCTCCTGAATGAAGCGCCGCCGCCGCTGCGGATCGCGCGTTCGTCCGGGAGCCAAAACTTTCACCGCGACAATGCGGTTGAGCCGGGAATCGCGCGCCTTATAAATCTCCCCCATGCCGCCCGAGCCCAATTTTTCCAAGAACTCGTAGTGAGAAACAGTCTGGCCGACAAAGGATTCCATAGGCGGGGCGATGGTTGAGGACCGCTGCAACTTGCCGTGGGGGCCTGCGTCGAATTATCACTCGAAAGCCCGATGCCTTGCAACGGGGCTACACGGTTGTTGTACCAGTACATTTTGCCAGTTCTTGTTGCCGGAGAAACACGCGAGGTTGAGCGATTCGTTGTTTTTCAATTACATCGGAAGTGGTAACGAAGCTGCAATACGCTTGAGCGAGACCGACTCGGCCGCCTGGAAGCGGCCGGCGTGAAAGGAGAATAAACAGTGCTCTACTATGCTTTGGTCTTTCTGCTGGTCGCTATTGTGGCCGCTGTGCTCGGGTTCGGGGGAGTGGCGGTGATTTCGGCGGGGATCGCGAAGATTCTGTTCTTCGTTTTCATCGTGCTTTTCCTCATTTCGTTAATCACTCATCTGTCCAGACGTGTTTAGCCTCGGACGTGTTTAGCTTCAGACGACTTGTTTAGCCCCGGACGTGCTTTAGCCTCGGAGGTGTTTAGCTAGCGTCAATAAGGGCCCTGCAACCGCCGGTGAGACGGGTACAGGGCCCTTTTGCTCCTCCTCCGTCTCGTTAAAGCTTGCTCCCGCGCAGGGTCAGGCTGGTCGTGGGCGCGGCCGGATCCGAAGATGCCCAGGCCAGGCGACAGACATCGGCCAGCATCATTCCGAACGCCAGCGCGACAAATCCATAAGCGATCTTGTTGCGAATCATCTGTTGCATGCCTCACCCTCCTGCTGTCTCTATTCCGTCACTGCAACCACACGGATTGAATACCGCGATCCACCGCCTGCGGTTCCGATTTCCGTCTTGAATCCCGCAGCACCACCCCGCGGCCGTCGGCGTCGAACCATATCTCCGAAAGCCGATACTCGCCCTCGTAACGATCGAAGACCAGCCGCGCCGGATCCGACCTGCCGAACGTGTACTTTTGTTCGATGCATTCGGCACGCGCCTGGCGGAGCGCCGCGTTCTGGATCCGGATGTCCCGGCCCCAAGTCGCTTCTTTCACCGCGTACG